>Ga0208357_1001597_pt1 | contig 16301 bp, 10 predicted proteins | sample NGESurdeep092012_6_FD_184487 | JGI IMG/M metagenome (GOLD analysis project Ga0208357, IMG submission 184487) | Arctic peat soil microbial communities from Barrow, Alaska - NGEE Surface sample F52-2 deep-092012 (SPAdes) | ecosystem: Environmental > Terrestrial > Soil > Wetlands > Peat ... | reverse complement strand
GTCCAGCGACGGCGGGGAGCAGCGGTGACACCCGGCGAGCTGCGCGAGTTTGCCGCCCGGTCCAAGCCTCTATCCGGCTCGACGCTCACGTCCGGCCAGCCGCGCCTTGTCTCAGTCCGAGTGTTCGTGGCGGAACATGACAACCGCAAGCGGCGGCGCGACGAGTTTGGCTGCGAACGGTCGGCCCTGAGCTGGCCCCTCGCGGGCTTCGATGCAGCCTTGATTGCCGACACCACTCCCGCCGTAGAGGGTGCTGTCGCTGTTGATGATTTCGCTCCAACGCCCCGACTCGGGCAGGCCGACGAGCATCTCGCGAGGTACCGGTGTGAGGTTGCAGACGACGAGCACACCCGAATCGGCATCGCTGTGCCGGAAAAAACTGAGCGTCGAGGACGACGCGTCGGCAGAGCTCAGCCACTCGAATCCGCTCGCATCGTTGTCGTGTTCATGGAGTGACGGCTCGGACCGGTAGACGGCATTCAGATCGCTGACGAAGCGGAGGAGGCCCGCGTGCGGCGCGTATTCGAGGAGATGCCAGTCGAGCGAGGTGTCGTGGTTCCACTCCCGCCACTGGCCGATCTCGTCGCCCATGAAGAGGAGCTTCTTGCCAGGAAGCGCGTACTGGTAGCCGTAGAGCAGCCGGAGGTTGGCGAAGCGCTGCCAGTCGTCGCCGGGCATCGATCCGAGGAGCGAGCCTTTGCCGTGCACCACCTCGTCGTGGGAGAGCGGGAGCACGTAGTTCTCCGAGAACGCGTAGATGCTCCGGAACGTCAGCTCATCGTGATGGTAGCCCCGGTAGATGGGGTCGCGGTGGAAGTACTTGAGTGTGTCGTTCATCCAGCCCATGTCCCACTTGTAGCCAAAGCCGAGGCCGCCGTGATTTGTCGGCGTGGATACGCCAGACCAGGCGGTCGACTCCTCGGCGACGGTCTGCGCACCAGGGTGGCCGCCGTAGACGCCGATGTTCAGCTCCTGGAGGAACGAGATCGCCTCGAGGTTCTCCCGGCCGCCGTTGCGGTTCGGGATCCACTCACCGGCTTTCCGGGAGTAGTCGAGGTAGAGCATCGAGGCCACGGCGTCGACCCGGAGACCGTCGGCGTGGTAGCGCGATAGCCAGTGTTCAGCTGAGGAGAGGAGGAAGCTCCGCACCTCGTTTCGCCCGTAGTTGAAGATGTAGCTCTTCCAGTCGGGGTGGAAGCCCTGGCGGGCATCGGCGTGCTCGTAGAGGTGCGTGCCGTCGAAGTTCCCGAGCGCGAAGGCGTCGGTCGGGAAGTGCGAGGGCACCCAGTCGAGCAGCACGCCGATCTCTGCCTGGTGGAGTTGATCGATCAGCCACATCAGGCCCTGCGGGGGGCCGTAGCGCGCGGTGGGAGCGAAAAAACCCGTGGTCTGGTAGCCCCAGCTGCCGTAGAAGGGGTGCTCCATGAGGGGGAGGAACTCCACGTGGGTGAATCCCGCCGCCTGCACGTGGGCGATGAGTGCCGGCGCGATATCGGTGTAGCTGAGCAGCTCGTCGGGGCGCTCGGGCGACCTCGTCCACGAACCAAGGTGCAGCTCATAGATCGACACCGGCGAGGAGCGGCTGGTCCGTTCGCCGCGAGTCTCCATCCAGGCGTCGTCGGTCCACTCATAGGAGAGGTCACAGATCACTGAGCCGGTCCGAGGTGCGCACTCGGCGGCGAACGCGAAGGGATCCGCCTTTTCAAGCAGCGCGCCGTCGGCCGTCGTGATAGCGAACTTGTAGACGTCACCGACATGCGCCGCTAAAACGACGCCGGACCAGATTCCAGACGACGCCACCGGCGAAAGCGGATCCGCGGCGGCAACCCAACCGTTGAAGTCGCCGACAACCGAGACAGCCCTGGCGTTCGGCGCCCACACGGAAAAGGCGACACCCGCATCACCTAGGAGTTGTGCGCCGAGCTTCGAGGCCAGTTGGCGATGGGTCCCCTCGTTGAAGAGGAAGAGATCGGTCGCGCTGAGCTGTGGGATGCCACCGGCGGTAGGGCTCATTGGCGTCGGCTCTCGTGAAATCGCCGCTGGCAGTCGGGTACTGTCCGGAGCGGCCCGTTGCCGCAGGCGCGGGGGGAGATCACGCGGTCACCTCGGGGTTCTGTTCTATCGAGAACACGTGCGCCGGCTGGAGGGCCGGGTCGAGGCGGATGAAACTGGTCGATCCGCTCCAGCTGTACTTGATGCCAGTGAGGAGGTCCGTCGCCGCGTACGGACGAGCGGGGTCGATTCCGAGGGTGGGGAGGTCGAGGAACACTGTGCCCTCTCTAACGACCGATGGATCGAGGTTCACCACTATGAGCACGACGTCGCTTTCTTGCTCGCCACCTGTCGACTCGTCGAGGCTCTTTGAGTAGGCGAGCATGCGATCGTTGTCGAAGCGGTGAAAACGAAGTGTCCGGTTGTGCTGCAGCGCCCGGTGGGCACGCCGGATCTCGTTCACTCGCGAGATGAGGCGGGCGAGGCTGGCGGGGCTTGTCGTGTCCCAGCGGCGGACCTCGAACTTCTCTGAGTGCAGGTACTCCTCAGATCCAGGTTCGCGAGGTTCGCGCACCGAGAGTTCGAAGGGCGGTCCGTAGATCCCGTAGTTCGCCGACAGCGTCGAGGCGAGCACGAAGCGGAGCGCGAACGCCGGCCTCCCGCCGTGTTGGAGTACTTCGTGGAGGATGTCTGGTGTGTTCGGCCAAAGGTTTGGCCGGAAATAGTCAGCGACAGGCGGGGTGGTTATCTCGGTCAGGTAGTCGCGGAGCTCGTCTGCGGTATTTCGCCACGTGAAGTAGGTGTAGGACTGCGAGAACCCTGCCTTGGCCAGGTGCTCCATGACTCTCGGCCTCGTGAAGGCCTCGGCTAGCCAGATGACGTCGGGATGTGCCTCGCGAAGCGAGGCGATCAGCCACTCCCAAAAGCGCAGCGGCTTTGTATGGGGGTTGTCCACTCGGAAGATGCGCACGCCCTGGTCGATCCAGAACTCGTTGACCGCTCGCAGCTCGTCCCACAGCGAGCGCCAGTCCGGGGTCGAGAAGTCGAGTGGATAGATGTCTTCGTAGCGCTTCGGGGGATTCTCCGCCGTTTGGATCGTGCCGTCGGGAAGGTGCTTGAACCAACTCGGGTGCTCGCTCACCCAGGGATGGTCCGGCGAGCATTGGAAGGCGAGGTCCAGTGCAAGCTCGATGCCGTGCGAGTTCGCAGCCTTTACGAGTCGCTTAAGGTCCGTGAGTGTCCCGAGGTCGCGATTGACCGCTGTATGCCCCCCCCGTGGTGAGCCGATCGCCCACGGGCTTCCCGGGTCGCCGGGAGTTGTCTCGGTCGAACCGTCGCGACCCTTTCGCGCCGTCGTGCCGATGGGGTGGATGGGCGGCAGGTAGAGCACGTCGAAGCCCAGTTCAGCGACGTAGTCGAGCCGTGACTCGACGTCGGCGAACGTGCCGGAACGATCTGGGTCGGGGGAGGTCGAGCGAGGAAAGAGCTCGTACCAGCTACTGAAGCGGGCGCGCTCTCGCTCCACGTCGAGGTGATAGGTGCGAGAGGTGGTCGCCGTGCCGAGGCTCCGGCGCTCTGACATCAGCCGGCTGAGGTCGGGATTGGCAGCGATCTCGGCAGTAATCGTCTCGCCTGCCTCAGCTGCCTCAGCTGCCGCCTCGAGCGCGCCGGCGAACTCGTTCAGTTGGCGCCGGTCGGCCCCCGTCGCCCGGTCGACGGCGCGGCGCACGAGCTCGCTGCCGACGCGGAGGTCGAGCATGAGCGCGTAGCCGGTCGCGCCACGAAGCACGAAGGCACGTCGCCAGGTGGCGAAGTCATCGACCATCGCACGGATCGAGAACTGGTAGCGACCGAGCTCGGAGACGGGGAACGTCGCTCGCCAGCGGTCGTTGCCGAGTGGGCGAAGCGGCGTCGTCTTCCAGGTGGCTTCGCCGCGATGACGGAATCGCACCTCGGCTGTGAGGACGTCTGGGCCGTCGGTAAAGATGTTGGCCTCGACGACCACCGGTTCGCCGAGTGAACCCTTCGCAGCGAAGGCTCCGTCGTCGACGACGGGGCGGACTCCCGAGATCACTGGCCGAGCCCTGCCGGAGGCGGCGGCCACCGCCGCGGAGGGCTCGCCGCCGTTAGGCATCAATGGGTACATGGCGTTGGTAGGCACGTTCCACGTACTCGCGAAGCATCCGCTCGGTTGTAAAGAAGGAGCCGTTGGCGGCGATCGCGGAGCGACCGATCGCTGCAAAGGCCTCCGGTCGCTCGTAGTACATCGGCGCCACCACGCTGCCGAGGACCCGACGCAGGTCGCTCGCGTCACTCGCGTCGATGGCGGCGGCGTCGCTGTCGTCAGCGTCTGCGTCTGCGTCTGCGCCGCGGTCGGTTCCGATCGCCCAGCCGGTGACTCCTTCGACGCAGCCTTCGAGCCACCAGCCGTCGAGCGTGCTCAGGCTCGGGACACCGTTCATCGCGGCCTTCATCCCACTCGTGCCAGACGCCTCGCGTGGCGCGACCGGGTTGTTCAACCAGACGTCAACACCAGCGACGAGCCGTGCCGCAAGGCGCATGCCGTAGTCGGTCAGATATACGACGGTGATCGCACCAGAGAGCTCTTTTGCAAGCGCCGTGAGGTGGGCGATAAGCGCTTTGCCTTCCTTGTCGTTCGGATGCGCCTTCCCGCTGCAAAGGATCTGGAGGGACCCTGCCCGGTCGGCGACCTTTTCGAGCGCGTCGAGGTCGGAGAAGATCAGGTCGTTGCGCTTGTAGGCGGCCGCGCGCCGGGCGATGCCGATCGTGAGCACCGAAGGATCGCATGCGATGCCGCTTCGGCGCATCACCTCGTCAAAGAGCGTGTCCTTCGCGGTCTGATGGGCCGCGCGGAGCTCGTCGAGGGAGATCGCGTCGGCGCCGCTGAGCAGCGTGTTGTCCTCGCGCCAGCCGGGTAGATGGTCGTCGAAGAGCCTCGCGATCTCGGGGGAGACCCACGTCGAGGCGTGCACGCCATTCGTGATCGACTCGACGCGAAAGTGCGGGAACATCGCCTGAGAGACCTCGCCGTGCCGCTTGGCCACGCCGTTGATGAACCCCGAGAAGAACATGCCGAGCACCGTCATGTTCAACATGCCATCCTCGAGGCAGCCGAGATCTCCGAGGCCTCTGGCGATCTCGGCTCCGAGGACCTTGGTCACGATCTCGAGTGTGAAGCGGTCATGGCCTGCCGGCACCGGAGTGTGGGTGGTAAAGACACAGGACTGGTGAACCGCGCCGAGGTCCTCTGCGGTGGCCGCAGCCAGATCCTCGCCGGATCGCTGCCGGAGGAGCGCCAGAGGAGCCAGTGCGGCGTGGCCTTCGTTCATGTGGAACGTCGTGAGAGCCCTGTGGCCGAGGCTCTCGAGCATCGCGATACCCGCCAGTCCGAGGACAGCCTCCTGGGAGAGCCGCTCTTCTGGTCCACCCCCGTAGAGGCGATCGGTGATCAACCGGTCCTGTGGTGTGTTCTCCGGAACTGCGGTGTCGAGGAGGTAGACCGGCGTCTCGAATCCGGTGACGCCGACCATCACGTAGCGCCACACGCCGACGGTGACGGGTCGGCCGCTGATTGTGATGGTGACCCGATTCTCCAGGTGTTCGAGGCGGTCGGCTGGGTTCCAGACGACGGGGCTCTCGACCTGATGGCCGGAGCTGTCGAGGCTCTGATGGAAGAAGCCACCTCGGTAAAGGAGTGTCACGCCGACCGCTGGTACCGCGCCGTCGGCGATCGCCCGGAGAAAATCGCCAGCAAGCACGCCAAGGCCGCCACTAAAGGTTGGGATGTCGTCGTCGATGGCGATTTCCATCGAAAAGTAGGCGATGGTCTGATCGAGCATCGCTCAAGTCTTGCGCATCCGATCTGGACACGCACTCTGTGGCGATGGCCACAACAAGTCGTCGTTTCTCCGATGCGGGTGTGGCGCTGTCCCGCCTGGCTCTGTCGCAGGTCAGCGTTCACGCGCCGGCCACGGCGTTGGCACCGCTCGAAACGGAGTGTGGACGAACTTGTCGGCGCGCTCGACGTGGACTTATCGGCCGTATTTCACAGATGCGCGGTAGTACGGTGACGTAATGGCGAAGGTGCTCTCGATCGTCTTGGCAGGCGGCGAGGGTAAGCGGCTGATGCCACTCACGCTCGACCGCGCGAAGCCCGCAGTGCCGTTCGGCGGGCAGTATCGATTGGTCGACTTCGCGCTCTCGAACCTGGTCAACGCCGGGCTCTTGAAGATCGTCGTGCTCACGCAGTACAAGAGCCACAGCCTCGACCTCCATATCTCCCGGACTTGGCGCATGTCGACCCTGCTCGGTAACTACGTGACGACGGTGCCCGCACAGATGCGACGTGGGCGGCAGTGGTTCTCGGGCTCGGCCGACGCCGTCTTTCAGAACCTGAACATCATCGGTGACGAGCAGCCGGACTATGTATGCGTCTTCGGTGCGGATCACATCTATCGGATGGACCCACAGCAGATGCTCGACCAGCATCTCGAAAGCGGGGCAGGGGTCACCATCGCCGGGATCCGGGTCGACATCGGCGAGGCGTCCCAGTTCGGCGTGATCGAACCGGGAAGCGGGACGCGGGTTCAGGACTTCCTCGAAAAGCCGACGAATCCAAAGCCGCTCGACGATGACCCCACCCAGGTGTTGGCCTCGATGGGCAACTACATCTTCTCCACCGGGGTTCTCCTCGACATACTTGGAAAAGACAGCGACGACCCTGGTTCGGGCCACGACATGGGCGGCGACATCATCCCAGCGATGGTCGCCGCCGGCGATGCGGACTACTACGACTTCTCGAATAACCGGGTTCCTGGCGCAACCCCGAGAGATCGCGCCTACTGGCGAGACGTCGGGACGCTCGACAGCTACTACGACGCCAGCATGGATCTCATCTCGGTGCATCCGATCTTCAACCTCTACAACCACGAGTGGCCGATCTACACTGCGCTTCCCGCAGAGCTGCCGCCCGCGAAGTTCGTCTTCGAAGAGCCCGGGCGCGTCGGTCACGCGATCGACTCGTTTGTGAGCGGTGGCGTCATCGTGAGTGGCGGTACCGTCCGAAGGTCGATCCTCTCGCCAGGGGTGATCGTTGAGTCCGGAGCGCTCGTCGAGGATTCGGTGCTGATGAACGACGTGATCATCGGGCCGGATGCGGTCGTTCGTCGGGCGATACTCGACAAGAACGTCAAGGTCGAGTCAGAAGCAGTGCTGGACCTCGAGGCAGGCTGGGTCGACCCGAGCTTCACGATCTCTGATCGCGGCGTCATCGTCGTCGGCAAGGGTGGCGAGGTCCATCGGCGGTGAAGGTCGCCATGTTGACGAGGGAGTTCCCGCCCGAGGTCTACGGCGGGGCAGGGGTCCACGTCGAGTACTTGAGCAGGGAGCTCGCCAAGCTCGTCGATCTCGAGGTGCAGTGCTTTGGGGCCCCGCGTAACTCGGCGCTCGTGGCAGGTGCCTATGAGCCCTGGAGCGAGCTGCCGCGTGAGGGCGCCGGGGCGGCGCTGCAGGCGATGGCGGTGGATCTGCGGATGGCGGCGGCCGTAGGTGATGCTGAGATCGTCCACAGTCACACCTGGTACGCGAACCTCGGCGGTCACTTCGCGAAGCTGATCTACGGCATTCCGCACGTGATGACCTCGCACAGCCTCGAGCCGCTTCGACCATGGAAGGCCGAGCAGCTGGGCGGCGGCTACGCCCTCTCCAGCTTTTGTGAAAAGACGGCGATCGACTCAGCCGACGCGGTGATCGCGGTCTCAGAGGACATGGCTCGAGACGTGCGGCGGATCTACCCCGCGCTCGATCCGGCGAAGGTGGTGGTGATCCACAACGGCATCGATGCCGAGCAGTACCGGCCCGACCTCGGGACCGAGGTTCTCGAGCGTCTCGGTATCGATCCGGACCTTCCGATCGTGATGTGGATCGGCAGAGTCACTGCGCAAAAGGGGATCGGCCACCTGCTCGACATGGCAGAGCTCATCTCCCCGGGGGCACAACTCGTCTTTCTCGCCGGCGCCGCCGACACGCCAGAGATCGGTGCCGAGATGGCAGGTCGGGCTGCTTCGCTCAAAGGGCGTCGGGTAGGCGTGCACTGGATCGAGACGATGCTGGCCCGCATCGAGGTGATCCAGTTGCTCAGCCACGCGACGGTGTTCGTCTGCCCGTCGACGTATGAGCCCTTCGGATTGATCAACGTCGAAGCGATGGCCTGTGCAGCACCCGTGGTTGCTACCGCCGTCGGGGGGATTCCCGAGATTGTCGTCGATGGCGTCACCGGCTACCTCGTTCCGCTTCCAGACGACATGAGCGGTCTCGGTGCGGCGCTTGCGGAGCGCGTGAATGGCCTCCTTTTGGACGGGGCGTTATCGGCCGCGATGGGTCTTGCGGGACGTGAGCGGGTTCAGGATCACTTCACTTGGCAGGCGGTCGCCTCCCGAACCGCGGCGCTCTACGCGAGCTTGCTTTCCGCTGCCTAGCCGTTCATCACACAGGCTGATCGTCGTGCGCGGTTGCGCTTCTGCCGGCGGTTTCGGGCCGGAATTACCGGCAGAAATCACTGATTTGATCGCCTCGCGCGAGGCAGCTCGGCAGTAGCGTAAAGGGATGAGCCCCTTCGACACGGTCCTCGTCGTCGACTTCGGCGCGCAGTACTCCCAGCTGATAGCCCGACGGGTACGTGAGGTCCAGGTCTACTCAGAGATCGTGCCGTGGTCGATCACCGCAGAGGAGCTCCGAGAGCGAAATCCGGTCGGAATCATCTTGTCCGGTGGCCCCGCGTCGGTCTATGCCGAGGTCGCGCCCCGCATCGACCCGGCGATCTACGAGCTTGGCGTGCCGATTCTCGGTATCTGCTATGGCGCCCAGTTGCTCTGTCTCCAGCTCGGTGGTGAGGTAGCTCGAACCGGCAGCGGTGAGTACGGGAGAACCGCGATCTCGGTTGCCGCCCCGTCGGGCCTGCTCGTCGGTGGAGACGGCCCGCTTGACGTCTGGATGAGCCACGCCGACTCGATGGTGCGACCACCGGAAGGCTTCTCGGTGACGGCATCGAGTCTCGAGGTTGACGTGGTCGCGCTCGAGAGCCCAGAGCGCCGCATCTACGGGGTGCAGTTCCACCCTGAGGTGGTGCACACGACGGGTGGTCAGGAGCTCATAGAGCGCTTCTGTCTCGGGGTCTGTGGAGCCAAGCAATCCTGGACCAGGTCCTCGGTCATCGAGCTCGCCACCGAGGTGATCCGCGAACAGGTTGGTGATCGGCGGGTTCTTTGCGCGCTCTCCGGTGGCGTTGACTCCTCGGTGACCGCAGCGTTGGTGCACCGGGCGATCGGCGACCAGCTCACGTGTGTCTTCGTCGACACCGGTCTCATGCGTGCGGGCGAGGCGGAGCAGGTCGAGGCGACGTTTCGAGAGCAGTTCGAGGTCGACCTCGTCCACGTGAAGGCAGGGGATCGCTTCTTCGCCGCTCTCGCCGGCGTCACCGAGCCCGAGGCCAAGCGGAAGATCATCGGCGAGCTGTTCATCCGACTCTTCGAAGAGGTCTCGAGCGACCTCGCCGATATCGCCTTCCTCGCCCAGGGCACCCTATACCCCGACATCGTCGAGTCCGGGAGTGGTGACGCGGCGACGATCAAGTCCCACCACAACGTAGGTGGCCTCCCAGACGACATGGAGTTCGAGCTCGTCGAACCACTCCGTCAGCTCTTCAAAGACGAGGTGCGTGCGATCGGCGAGGAGCTCGGGCTGCCACCCGAGATGGTCTGGCGACAGCCGTTCCCAGGGCCAGGGCTCGGCGTCCGGATCATCGGCGAGGTGACGAAGGACCGTGCCGACACACTCAGGGAGGCCGATTCGATCGTCCTCGACGAAATCCAAAAGGCGGGACTCGACCGCGCTATCTGGCAGTACTTCGCGGTGCTGCCGACGATCCGCTCCGTCGGGGTGATGGGCGACGAGCGCACCTATGGCTACCCGATCATCATCCGCGCTGTCACGAGTGAGGACGCTATGACCGCGGACTGGGCGCGTCTGCCCTACGAGCTCCTCGAGCGCCTCTCCTCTCGGATCATCAACGAGGTCAAGGGCATCAATCGGGTGGCCTACGACATCACCTCGAAGCCACCCGGCACGATTGAGTGGGAGTGAGCGAGGCAGAGGCCTGGCCTATCGAGGAGCCCGAGGGTGCCACTGGGACGGCATCGTCGATCTTCATCGTGCAGCCGATCGCCAACTTCGACGACTACGAAGCGCCGCCTGAGGCAATCGAGATCGCTGCCCGGCGAGACGAGCTGGTGGCTGATCTCAACCCGGCGCAGCGCGCGGCGGTGCTCTACGACGATGGACCGCTCGCGATTATCGCCGGCGCAGGGTCCGGGAAGACACGCGTCCTCACAAGGCGGATCGCCAGGATCCTCGCCGACGGCGTGCCGCCGGTCCGCATCCTCGCGATCACCTTCACCAACAAGGCAGCCGATGAGATGCGAAAGCGGGTTGTCGACCTTGTCGGTGACCAGGCGAGGTCGATGTGGATCTCGACCTTCCACTCAGCCTGTGTCCGGATTCTCCGCCGGGAGGCCGAGCACACGAAGTACCGCTCGGGATTCTCCATCTACGACGATGCGGATTCGCGCCGACTGCTCGATCACGTCATCGACGACCTCGGGATCGACCGCAAGCGCTTTCCGAGCCGTGCCGTCGCTGGCGCGATCAGTCAGGCCAAGTCAGAGATCCTCGACGCCGCGGACTACGGGGCGCGTGCTTACACGATCTACGAGGAGCGGATCGCCCAGATCTTCGCCGAGTACGAGCAGCGCCTCGTAGCTGCCAACGCGATGGACTTCGACGACTTGTTGTCCGAGGTGGTTCGGCTCTTCCGACGCGACCACGAGGTGCTCGAGCGCTACCAGCAGCGCTTCTTGCACGTGCTCGTAGACGAGTACCAAGACACCAACCGGGCACAGAACGAGATCGTGACAATGATCAGCGCCCGGCACAGGAACGTCTGTGTCGTCGGCGACTCCGACCAGTCGATCTACCGCTTCAGAGGCGCCGAGGTGCGAAACCTCCTCGACTTCGAGCTCGCCTTCCCAGAGGCGACGACGATCGTCTTGGACCAGAACTACCGCTCCACCCAGACGATCCTCGACGCCGCGAACGCGGTGATCGGGAACAACTTGCTGCGCGACGAAAAGGCGCTCTGGTCCGCTCTCGGGACCGGCGAGCCCATCCGGCGCTACCGCGCCGGTGACCAGCGCGACGAGGCAACCTATGTCGCGAACGAGATAGCCACGCTGCGTCGCGAGCAGGGGATCGCGCTCGGCGAGATAGCCGTCTTCTACCGGACCAACGCCCAAAGCAGAGCGATCGAGCAGGCCTTCGCCGACCGTGGCCTCCCCTACAAGGTCATCGGCGGGACGCGCTTTTACGACCGCCGCGAGATCCGCGACGCCCTTGCCTACCTCCGGATGATCGGCAACCCTGACGACGAGGTATCGACCAGACGCGTGTTGAACGTCCCGCGTCGTGGTGTGGGCGACACGAGCACCGCGAAGCTCGCCACCTTCGCGCGCGAGCACGGGATCTCGTTTTCCGCGGCGCTCGCCAACGCGAAGCAGGCAGGGATAACGGGCAAGGCGCTTGCCGGCATCACGGCGTTCCTCGCACTTCGAGACGATCTCGCTGCGCTCAGCAACGAGCCACCCCAGCTGATCTTGACCGAGCTGCTCGAGCGCTCCGGATACCTTGCCGAGCTCGCCGCTGACGCCGCTGCAGGCGGCTCGGTCGCAATCGAGGCCGAGGGCCGCATCGAGAACCTCGGCGAGCTCACCGAGGTCACGTCACACTTCGACGATCTGCCAACGTTGCTCGAGACCATCGCGCTCGTCGCCGCGACCGACGATCTCGATGACTCGGGGGGTCGTGTTTCGCTGATGACGCTGCACGCCGCGAAGGGACTGGAGTTCAAGGCCGTCTTCCTCACCGGTCTCGAAGAGGGCATCTTCCCCCACGACCGGGCGCTCTCTGACGCAGACGAGCTCGAGGAGGAGCGGCGGCTTTGCTACGTCGGAATCACGAGAGCGCGAGAGCGCCTCTACATCACCCACACCTGGGTCCGCACTCTCTACGGGCAGACGCGTGACGCGATCATCAGCCGCTTTTTAAAGGAGATCCCCGACGCCCTGATCGAGGACGTCTCGGATCCCTACAACATGCGCGGCGCGTTCGTGGCTCCCTTGACCCGCTCGGAGTCCCTTTCGGACCGGGTAGGCAGGCTCGCGCTCACGAAGAGCCCGCTTAAGAGCTCGGGCGCCGAGGACCTTGGGCTTGCACCCGGTGATCAGATCGTGCACGCACGCTGGGGCGAGGGCAACATCGTCGAGATCTCCGGGGAAGGTGAGCGCGCCGAGGCGGTCATCGCATTCCCGAGGCATGGCAAAAAGAAGTTCCTCTTGCAGATGACGCCACTAAAGCGCGCCTGACCACCTCACTGCGCGAGGTTGTCGGCCTTGTAGATGAGGGGCGCGAAGCCAGGAAGCGCGCTGAAGTGATCCTTCACCTCGGCACGAAGGGCCGGCGTCCACGGGATCCGGAACGCGATGCCCGACGACAACACGATGTAGTCGACGTGGTGGAACACGTTTGCCCAGTAGGCGACGAGGGCGGGGCTCGAGACCTCGACACCCCTCGCGGCAGGGGGATGCGACGGGACGTAGCTGATCCAGGTGCCGGTCGAGTCGACGACGACTGGACAGTCAGCCCTGCTCGAAAGGGCGCGGTCGCCAGATATCAAGAGGCCCTCTGCGTCTGAGACCACGCAGGCTCCCTTCGGGATGGCCGCCATGATGCGTGCGCCCGGATCCCCGAAGATATGCATCGTGTAGATCTCGTAGCGATGCTCAGAGATGACGGTGATGAGCGTCCCGAGTCCTAGCGCGAGCACCGTTGCGGCCGTGAGTCCAACGCGAAGCGCGGGTGCTGCTCTTCCAGCTAGGTGAGTGGTGCGATCACGGACGAAGTCGACGCCCCTGCTTGCTGCGATGCCGAGCGCGATAGCGAGGAATGGGGCGCTGAAGTAGGAGTAGTGCGCGTAATACACCGGCGGGACGAAGAGCGATGCGACGATGACCGCGGCCGCTAGCAAGATGAACGACTCAAGGGCCGAGCCGTGGCGAAAAGCGGTGGGGAGTACCGACCCGAGGAGCAGCGCGGCGCCGATCACGCAGGTGACGACGATGATCAAGGTCTGGCGCTGCTGGACGACGAGCGACTTCGCGGAGAGATTGAGACCGACGATCGACCACAGCCTGGTAAGGACGGGCGTCGGATGTGCGGTTGTCCTCGCGAGCTGTGAGGTGATGATGTCGCGGATGAACGCGCTCGGCGCGGCGGCGAAGAACACCCCGCATACTGCGACCGCGCTGGCTACGGCCCCGCCGAGGACGCGAAGCGCCCTTCGAATGTCGGAGATGCCAAGCACGACGAGCAGCGCGATCAGCGGGAAGACACCCCAGAGCTTGATGGAGGTGGCCACGCCGAAGCTCGCCCCGGCGGCGACGAGGCGCCACGTCCCTGCCTGGCCTCCTCTCGGGAATGCGAACGCGATCGCGATCAGGCAGAAGGCGACGAGATAGGGCTCGAGCATCAAGGTGTGGTCGGCGTTGTAGGCGGGAGGGAACAGGGCGAACAACACGCCGCCAAAGAGCGCAGCCAAAAGGCCGTAGCGGCGAAGCAGCATCACGACCCCGGCGGCGTTCAGCCCGACTACAACGCCGGTGAAGATGCGGGCGATCGCGAGGCCGTCACGGGCCCCGAAGATGCGGCCGAGTATCCCGATCGGGGCGAGCACGACGGCGATACCTGGGGGCTGCACCATCGCGTAGTCCCGGTAGGGGAGGGAGCCGTTCACGAAATGGAGTGTCGTTGCGAAGTAGACGTCGTCGTCGAACTGCGTCAGCCCGTAGAGGCCGGTCGTCGTACCGAGCTCGAAAAAGACGAGCCCTGCCGCTATCGCAAAGGCGAGTAGCGCGATCGCGACATAGGCGATCGTCGCGCTGTCGAGCCGGAGAGCGCCTGATAGGCGGCGGCTCGCCGTTGTAGAGCGAGGCGCCGACAACATCGGAGCGATCCTACCGGAGCGTCATTCTTGATTTCGGTCTCGAAGGCCCCGTTGTCTAGTGTCAGTAACGACGCGTGACCAGACCAAGGAGGCGGTCCGACTTGGACCTCTACGAATATCAAGGCAAGCAGTACTTCGCCCGCTTCGGCATCCCCACCTCGACCGGGTCGATCTGCGACACCGTTGAAGAGGCAGTCGACGCCGCCGACTCGATCGGATACCCGGTCACGATCAAGGCCCAGGTCCAAGTAGGTGGCCGCGGAAAAGCAGGCGGCGTCAAGCTGGCGTTCACCCATGAACAAGCCGTGCTGCACGCCACCAATATCCTCGGCCTCGACATCAAAGGCCACATAGTCCGTCGCGTCTGGGTGGAAAAGACATCGGACATCGCGAAGGAGTACTACGCGAGCTTCACGCTCGACCGGGCCGCCAAACGCCACCTCTGCATGCTCTCAGCCGAGGGCGGCGTCGAGATCGAGCAAGTCGCAGATGAGCACCCAGAAGCGATCGCCCGCCTGCACATCAACCCGCTCGACGGGATCTCGATCGAGCAGGCCCGAGCGCTCGCCGCAGAGGCCGAGATCGACGTCGAGGCCCAAGAGGGCGTCGCAGCGGTGCTCGTCTCGCTTTATCGCTGCTTCGTCGAAGGCGACGCAGACCTCGTCGAGATCAACCCGCTCATCTTGACGCCGGACGGCAAGGTGCATGCGCTCGACGCGAAGGTCACGCTCGATGACGCGGCGGCCTTTCGCCATCCTGAGTGGGACGAGTACCGCGATCTCTCCGAGCTCGACTACCGCGAGCGCCTGGCCAAGGAGAAAGGACTGCAGTACGTCGGTCTCGACGGCTACATCGGCATCATCGCCAATGGCGCGGGCCTGGCGATGTCGACGTGTGACGTCGTTCAACAAGTCGGCGGCTCACCTGCCAACTTCTTGGACATCGGCGGCGGAGCAGACGCCGATCAGATGGCGAACGCGCTCGAAGTGATCACGACCGACGAGAAGGTACGAGCGATCTTCATCAACATCTTCGGTGGCATTACCCGTGGTGAAGAGGTAGCGAACGGCATCGTCCAGGCACTTGATCGTGTCGACATCACCGTGCCGATCGTGATCCGCCTCGAGGGTACGAACGCCGACCTCGGCCTCGAGATCCTCGCCGCGCACGTGTCGTCGAAAGTCGTTACGAAACCCACGATGCTCGAAGCCGCGAAGACCGCCGTCGAGATGGCAGGAGCGCAGAGGTGAGCATCTTCATCAACGAAAAGACCAAAGTCGTCGTACAGGGCGTGAGCCCGACGGGCCAGGGGCTCTACCACGCGCTCCGCAACCGCGCGTACGGGACCCAGGTGGTTGCCGGTACAAACCCGCGCCGCGCAGGTGAGGTCATCGAGGACATCCCTGTCTATGGGACCGTGAAGGAGGCGGTGGCGGCAACCGGGGCAGACGCCTCGTTCATCGCAGTGCCACCGTCGGGTGCGCCATCGGCGATCCTCGAGGCAGCAGCAGCAGGCGTGCCGTTCATCGTTTGCATCACCGAGTTCATCCCTGCCCAGGACGAGGCGCGTGTCTACGCGACGCTGCAGCGGGACTTCCCGGTCACCCGGCTGCTCGGCCCGAACTGCCCGGGACTTATCTCCGCAGGCAAGGCCAACATCGGCATCACTTCCGGCGACATCGCCCTTGCCGGCGGTCCAGTCGGACTGGTGTCCCGATCCGGCACCATCTTCTACCAGGCCATCTACGAGCTCACCCAGCAGGGGATCGGTCAGACGACCGGCGTCGGCATCGGCGGCGATCCGGTTCCTGGCACGAACTTCATCGACTGCCTCGCGGCCTTCGAGAAGGATCCAGAGACCCGCGCCGTGCTCATGATCGGTGAGATAGGTGGTGCCGAAGAAGAGCGCGCTGCTGAGTTCATCGCGAGTGAGATGACCAAGCCGGTCGTCGCCTACATCGCTGGCGTCACCGCGCCCGAGGGAAGGAAGATGGGCCACGCGGGTGCCATCGTCTCGGGCAATGTCGGCACAGCGAAGGGCAAGATCGCAGCCCTCGAGGCAGCCGGCGTGATCGTCGCCCAGAATCCAACCGAGGCAGCGGCCCGGATGGTCGAGGTCGTTCGGAACCTCTCGTGAACGATGCCGGCGCGAGCCTCTCGGTAGTTGATCCAGAGCTTG
>Ga0208357_1001595_pt1 | contig 16307 bp, 16 predicted proteins | sample NGESurdeep092012_6_FD_184487 | JGI IMG/M metagenome (GOLD analysis project Ga0208357, IMG submission 184487) | Arctic peat soil microbial communities from Barrow, Alaska - NGEE Surface sample F52-2 deep-092012 (SPAdes) | ecosystem: Environmental > Terrestrial > Soil > Wetlands > Peat ... | reverse complement strand
ATGAGTACTCAGGCAGCGCCAAAACGGTGCGCCGCTTCGGCCCCGAGCCGCGTGACCCCTTGCCCCACCGGACGTAGATCGCACCGCAGGTGCCGAACATCGGCGCCGACGGATTGGGGCGGAGGTCGGGGATATCGAGGCCGACGGTCTCGGCGCGGCGAAGCCCGAACGCGTAGGTCGTCTTGAAGATCAACGAGTCCCGCAGCGCCGACAGAGCGCCCTTCTTCCCCGCGCGCTGAATGCGGAGGACGCGCTCGTCCGCGGCCGCGAAGAACTGCTCGAGCTCGTCGTAGCTCAGAGCCCGACGCTGGGGCCGGCCCTCATAATCGGCGAGATGGACGACGGTGTTCCAGTCGTGGCAGATCTGCACCGGTGACGCCCCGAAACGATCGCTACATGCCTGCCGCCACCCGTACCGGTCATCGACGAGGTAGTCGCAGAACATGCGGACCATCGTCTGATACGCCCGCAATGTGGACTTCGCCAGCGGCGCGCGGCCGGAGATAGCGTGGACGCTGAAGGCTTCCAGATCCGATGACGACCATTCCCACGGGTAAGTGTCGGCGAATTCTTGAAACCGGCGGATCAGTTTCGTGCGGACCTCGATGGTCCGCCGCTCCAGCCCTCGGCTCGCCTGCTGTTCCTCCCAGCCGTCCAGCATCGAGTCGAAGATGAATGTCTCCTCGTGCAGAGGAAGGACGTTGTGTCGCAGTTGAAAAGGGATCGGCGAGGACGAAGAATCTGGCACTCCACTATGTTGCATTAGAAGCAACAATGATGCAACTGAGTCCTCCCGCTAGAAGAGGCGACCAGCATCCTCCGGCGTTTTGTCGCCATCTTCGGGAGCGATCCGGATCGTCTCATTGATCGGCATCGCGGCGGCGGTGGCCGCAGCGATCAGATCGGCACCCGCATTCGGTATCGTGAGCCACTCCTCGGCGAAGCCTGGATCGATCAACAGCGGCATCCTGTCGTGGATGTGCACAAGGTGCTCGGCGGCGGGTTGCATCACGATGCTGTAGCAGGTGTACTCCGTTCCGTCGGTGGTGCGACCGGGCCGCGTTACCGCGGCAAGACCCAGGAGGCCGTTGTCCGGCGCAATGAAGTGATGCCAGACGCGGGATGGCTTTGCCATCTCCAACCAATATGAGACCGGCACGATCGCGCGACTCGGGAGGGAGCCCTTGCCGCTGGCGAGCCGCTCTGACCGGGTGTTGATCGACGCGAAGCTCGCAGGCGCGCCATTCACGAGGTACCCCCACCACGCCATCTCCAGGTCCGACACTCCCGTGACGATAGGGTTCAGATTGCGCAGATTCTTCCCCGCAGGACGAAGAATCTCGCCATCATTGCGGGACGCCCAGGAGTGAAGCTCCTCGAGCACGGCGGCATCGACGGCATCCCGATACTCGCGATCGTCAAACCGCGGATCTAGCCCATAACTAGCGCAGATCAGAAGCTCCTCACGTCGAATCGGAATAGCTCATCTTGATTAATGCCCGGTTGCGGATCCAGCCCATAACTTGCGCACATCAGGCCAGAGTAACCCGGGCGTAACGCCGCTGCAGTGCCCAGCATTGTCGATGCCGCACCTGACCGACCGGCACCGGTCTGCTCGACCGCACACGCATAACCGGTGCGCCAACCACGCCGTGACACTGGTCGGTCAGCGAGGCCGTCGCCAACCGCAATGACGCCGGTTAGGCTGCTGGCATGGCAATCATCGTGGGCATCAACGGTGAACCGATTGACCCGTTGGCGATCGCCATATCGGACGAGTTGACCGCACACGGATCGGTCTCACAAGACCTTCACACCCTGACCGTCACGGTCACCGAGTGGCGGAAGACAGCCCGCACGGTCGCCCGACAGCTCGGTCGGCCCGTACAGACCCTCCTGACCCCGGACGCAGTTCATGCGATCCTGCGGGACTGGCCAGCCGACGACCGCGAACAGGTGATCCAGCAACAGGCGCTGAGAGAGGTCGCCGAGGCTGCCGCATTCAGGGACGAGCTACTGGAACCCATCTCACCCTGCCCAGCGTGCGGCAACCAACGCGAATGGAAGCCGGCCGCCCGCTTCGACCAACCCGACACCATCGTCTGCCCACGGTGTGGACTTGTCGAGGTCGCCCACCATCAGCCCTAAACGGCAGCACAGCATCCAAGACCGGGCATCACTGTGCCCGTCGAAGACGATCAACAGCGGACGCCCAAACCCACACCTCGTGAGTCGCCCCCGACTGCATCCGAACGCGAACCTTCACGGCCCGACTCGTCCACTCCCCAATAGTCGACTGCGCCAGTACAATCTGGTCGGATCACGGCCTCATGAAAACGCACGAACGCCCGCACCGGTACCGGCGTTGCCGGTTCTGTCACCCTATTGTGCTCGAGGTCGACCTCGGCCGGCGTAAGACTGACCGGCATCGGTCGGGTCACCGCGACGTCAGTCGAACGCTCGATACGGCGGGCCAGGTCGCGATCATACCTGGTCTGCCCACCCATGATCACCTCTAAGCCTCGAATATATGTTCGAGACAACAACACAACTTCGTCGGGTCAGCGGCTGATGTCCGGTGTCTCAGGTGCCGACTCAACCGCGCGAAGCACGGACAGTCCCTTCAACACTTCCCGCCGTTCCTCGTCAGTGAGCGCATCGTCGATCGTCCCCGAGGAGTCAAACGGCTCAATGACCTCACGCGACGTCGGCGGCGCGCCGGCAATCTCCGCAAGGAGCCGGTCCCACTGCATCGACGCGTCGACTTCAGTGGCGAACGCTCCGTAGTCGGCGCGGATCAGAGGCAGGCCGACGGGCTTGAGTGCAACGACCGGTGAGGCAGCCCGGCGAGGCACTCCAGGCACACGGCATCCGCGGTGAATCACTCCTGGAACGAGTGGTTCCTGTTGGAATGACCGCTTGAATGCGCCGATCGCTCGACAGCTAGACGACAGTGATCCGTAGGCCGAGTTGTTGCGCTCTGGCAGACAGATTGACGACGTCGATGAGCAGTTGTTGGGTTGTGGTCCGGTCACCTCGCCCGCCGTCCGGATTGGAGGTACCGGCCATGCGGCGAGAAGTGGCAGAGAGGCTCTCCTCCTGCAGACAAACTGCTGCACTGGCCGCGACCGCTGCGATCTCATCCTGTGAGGTGGCGACGTACAGCTGAGTGGTTGCCACGGAGGCGTGCCCGAGGAACTCTTGAACGGCACGAAGGTCTTTCGTTCCGGCAAATCCGATCGTCGCCGCGCGCCGCCTCAGGCTGTGTGGCGTCCAGTCATGGCCGATCGCGTCCTTTATCCATTTGTATACCGTGCAGGGGTGCAGGTGGTCTCCAAATCTGCCCGGAAAATAGAAACATGCGGAGCCTTGCTCCACTTCGAGCTTTAGCAACAATTGGTGCGTCACCGGATCGAGTGTAAGTAACCGAATGTAATCGCCTTTTCCTCGAACGCGGATTTGCTGCCCATCGCGGTCGCGCGGGTGCAGGGCTGCGATCTCGCTCCTTCGCAGACCCATGACGGCGGCCAGGGCGATGATCGCTCGAAGCGGGAGATTGCTCTCGGCAAACGCACGTTTCACCACGTCCTCGGGAGCAACGCGCGGCTTCGATCGCCTGATTGAGACGGGTTTGAGCACCAAGGCGGGATTTGTCTCGATGTATCCCTCACACTGTGCCCACTCGTAGAACGAGCGCATCGAAGCCCGCACTTTCTTGCGGTATTCCGGCGCCCAATGCGAGCCAAGAGCAAAGTAGTCCACCAGATCCGCGCGGGCCGCCTCGAGTAGATCAGGATGCATCATGGCGAAGCGGCGGACGTCGCCCAGGCGTTGGTCAATTGTTCCGCCGCTCTTGCCAGAGGCCAAGAGAGACTTCCTGTACGCCGTAAACAGTCTGAGGTGGTCAGCCTTTTGCGATGGCGTCGTTGTGCGTGATTGCTTGCTCACTGTCGAATCATTGTCTCTAGATTATGAATAGGTGCACCCATTATGCATCACGGTCGCACATTAGATACCATTGCAGTGCATGAGGAACAGAGGGGACGCCGGTGGCACAAGAAACAACTCACTACACGGCTGACGATCGACATCGCCGTGAACTCGCCCGTAAGCTGCGGCTTTTGATGGACGTGGCCGAGGCGAACCAGGGCACGCCCCTGACCTGGCAGGAAATATCCGATGAGCTCGCGGACAAAGGTATCCAGCTCGGGCGGGCCCGCTGGTCCTACATGTTGAACGGTTCGGGGCCATCGGTCAAAGCGGAGCCCCTGTTGACGGCGTTAGCCGAGTTCTTCGGAGTGGACGCACAATACTTGCTCGATGACCGAAACGAGGGCCTCCCCAATCGCATTGACGCGCAGCTGCATCTCGTTCAGGCGCTTCGGATACGGCGCATCACATCTTTTGCGGCACGCACACTCGACGGTGCCACACCCGAGGCCATTCGTGAGCTGACAAAGGCAATCAAGACATTAGATCCCGGTCAAAATTACGGCCAGAGCGAGTTATGAGACGTAGGAGATTTGCATTCAGCAATTATGGGGACGCAGAGGCACGCACGCGTGCAGAGGACGCACTCGGATCCATTGATATCCCGTCCCCGCTTTCAGTCGAGTCCGTGATCGGGATCTGCTCATCCATTACGGGACGCCCAATCCGTGTCGAGGAAGCCCCCGCGCTCAGGCATTCCGCGACCGGCGGGCTCGCAATTCGCCAGACCGAGTGCATCATTCATTTGGCCCCCGGACTGACGCCGTTGCTGCACCAGCAGACCATATTGCATGAACTTGCCCACATCATCATCGGGCTTCACGATCACGACGAAGAATTGTTTGACTCAATAGGCGGGCGGGTCGCGTACTACCGAAACCACACCGGCAGCACCACCGAACGAGCAACTGAAATGCTCGCAGACCACCTCGCTGCAGCTATCAGAGACAGCACGCACGAACCACTCGAATTTGAATCGGTTTTCGGTTGATTCAGGCGATTGCAGCAGCGAGCTTGTCGCTCGTCTTCCTCGTCATGCTGATCAGGCAAGTGACGTCATCCGTCCGCACTGGGCCAGTAGATACGAGCATCCTTGCAGCAGCCGGAGTCCTCACGATCTCACTGCTGCTGAGCTACCCGCCTGTCTACAGGAACGTAGATTCTCTGCTCGGCAACATGAATATGGCCGATCTAATTGCTCGATGCTTACTGGTCGTCGGAATTATGTTTTTGTCTCGGGGAATTCTCCGCGCACTCGGTACACGTCGAGGCCCGATCAGACGTGCACTGGCCATTCTCGGTCCCGCACTCGCTGTTGTCCTGCTCGGCATCATGTTTCCGCTCATAGACGCACCTTTCAGCACTTCGGACTTCATGTCCGCCTTCGGGGGTCAATTGACCGCCGCGGCGTACTCGACGGTAGAAATGGCCTACGTCGGCGCCGTGATGACCCTCACGGCCATGTCGTGTTTCCGATTCGCCGGGAAGATGAGTACCTCCGTGATTCGAACCGGCTTCCGGTTGCTCGGAATTGGCTGCGGGCTGATGATCGTGCTGGTCATTCTGACGATCACGATGAACGAAGCACATGTCTTCAACGACATGTACTTGGTTCGGTCGCTCTCTGCCCCCTATGCCGTGGTGTACCTGGCTTCCATCCTGTCGCTGTGCACCGGTTCTTCGCTGCCGCCGATAAGTAGAATGATCCGCCGGGCACGAATGCAGGCCGAAGCGAAACGACTAACGCTGGAGCTGGAACCAGTCTGGCGCAAAGTACAAAGTGGTACAGTCCTCCTTCCCCTTGACTCGCAAAGTAGCCTCTTCCGTGCCGCGCCCGACCCAGTTAGCCGGCTTCATCGGATGCTCGTGGAGATAGAAGACAGTCTTTTCTACCAGAACGACTCACACAGACCCCTGACGCAGGACGAATACTCGCTGCTAGCCCGCGGAGAGAGATTGGTGCATCCGAATGGCACGCTCGTTGTTAGTTAGTTTTGTCACGTCGGGGGCAGTGATAGCGGCCCTAGGTGGCGCGTCCGGCGCGCTGCTTGGGCTGATCGGTGCGCGGCGGCTTACTCGTCCGCGACCCTATGAGCCGAAAGTGCAGGTTGAGTCCATAACGGATGAACAGGTTTCCCTGCGGCGCACGCTGGACACATCCCTCCCCGGTGAATATCGGATCGTTGCGCCAAACTCTTCACTGCTACTTGGGGATGTACTGAGCTCAGGAAAGCAGTCCGTCACAAGGCAAACAAGCCAGCGAACTGGCGCTGGCGATAGTTTCACGGCCGGCAGCTGGCTTTGGGAGTCTGCAGTATTTGAATCACCTGCCGACTTGGGCGGCGACGTTACGGTTGACGAGATTTTAGTCCACGGAAACCATGGGGATCTGCCGACCTGGATCGTTGTGCCGAAGCGTTTCGCCCCAAGTGACACCTGGGCAATACACGTCCACGGCCATAGCAGTCAGCGCAAGCAGGTTCTTCGTGGGGTGAGTACATTTGCAAGACTCGGGATTAACTCGATGATCATTCCGTATCGCAACGACGGCGTCGGACCGTCTACGCAGCCTCGTGGCCATACCTTGGGGGTTCACGAGTCGGAAGATGTTGACGCCGCTATCGACGCTGCTCGGGCTGCGGGCGCAACCAAAGTGATCCTCGTCGGTTGGTCCATGGGCGCGATGATTGCGTTTCATGCAATGCTGCGTAACCAGTCCGTTGTCGATGGACTCGTTGGCATCTCTCCCGTCACGTCGATCAAACCGCTGCTACGCAGCGGTTTCACCCGCGTGCATCTTCCTGGCCTACTCGCCGACATTTCAGGCGCGATTCTTAAAAGCTCCAAGATGTGCCGCGCCGCAAGCATCGCGGCGCCCATTGATCTCGACTCTCTCTCGTGGAGCCGTTACTCCGACGACCTAGACACGCCGGTGCTTCTCATTCACAGTGCAGGCGACAAGGTTATGCCGTTCCGATTCACCCACGAATTCGCACGGCAAACCCCCTCAGCAACTATCGTCCAGACCGCTCCTGCTCCCCACACGCTCGAGTGGAACGTAGATAGGGCTTCATTCGAGGGCGGACTAGAGGGCTGGCTCATCAAGGTCCTGTCTCTGCCAGCACCAAACCAACTGAGTTGAGCGGGCGTCGCCTTCAAGGCGAACGAATCTGCCAAATACCATGCCGCCTCGCCAGTGGTGCCACCAAAAAGTCAGCGGCACAAAACCCGAGACGGTTCAACCTCTCAAACCGGCTTGACAGTGTGGGGCGCCGGGACGAGGCCTTGACCGCCATCGAAGAAGAGGTTCAGCTACGCCTGGATCTGGCCGCCGCCAGCCGGGCTTGATTCTGTGGGACGTCGAGACGAGGTCGGCCAGGCCCGACGGGATGCTGCCGACGTTTGTTCCCCACCTCAAGGAGCACATCGGAATGAACCAGCTATTTCGGCAGGTTGCCCAGTCCTGTAACCGAAAACCCCAGTGAAGCCGCAGTGACGACCGCTTGCACATCAGCGAAGGAGACCGCCGTATAGATCTGTGTCGTGGCCGGGGAGGCGTGCCCCAACAACTCCTGTGTCGCGCGTAGATCTTTCGTCCCTGAATACCCGATCGTCGCGGCACGGTGACGCAGGCTATGCAGAGTCCAGCCGGGTGTGCAGTCGGTCACCCACCGGTAGATGGTGCTGGAGTGCAGGTGCCCACCGAACCTGCCCGGAAAGTAATACACATCGCGGCCCTGCAGGGCCTCCAGACCGATCAACGCGGCCAACGTCAACCGGTCCAATGGGACGATCCGTTCACGGGACCCCTTCCCGACGAACCGGATCGCGTCCGCATGCCGATTCCGCGGATGCAACTCCGCGATCTCCGACCTGCGCAATCCTTCCGTCGCGGCCAACAGGATCATCGCCTGCACCGCAGGTGATGCCCCGGCAAACGCGGCGAGCACCACAACCTCCGGTGTGGGGTGCGGTAACGGTCTGGGCACGGTCACCGGTGACAAGCCATATGCCGGGTCGTAATCGATTCGACCGGACTGGTGCGCCCATCGATAGAAGGAGCGAAAAGACGCCCGGATCTTCTTCAAATACTCCGGGCGCCAGTGCGCGTTCTCCACCCCTATGCCCAGATACTGAACCAGATCCTCCGTCGTGGCGGCGAACAAGTCCGGGCAGCGGCGGGAGAACCGGTCGATGTCGCCGATGCGTTGCCGGATCGTGCCGGCACTTTTGCCCGATGCCAGCAAGTGGTACCGGTACGCGGCTGGAACCCCGGCCATAATCGTTATCTATTCGTTACCGAAAACGAGTCCAAAACGGGCCTTCAAACGGCCTTCGCTGCCCGGAACACATCCAGGTCGACCACACTCAGGCTAGTAACCCTTCGCAACTTCCGCGTGTTTCCGGGCCAGACTCGTAACCCAGAGGTCGTTGGTTCAAATCCAGCCCCCGCAACCAAAGAGAAGTGGTCCTGACCGGGTATTTCCTGGTCGGGGCCATTTCTTTTGAAGCTCACTTTGAGGGTTATTCAAGTCCGCGTCGACTCGCCTCGCGACGGAAACCGCGCAGATTGCCTGGTTTCCAATCGGCGGAAGCGCGATAACCCGCAGGGTACGAGCCCGCCCTTTGGGTAGCGTCCGAACACTGTCAACCTGAATATGCATTTGGCCCCGAGGATAACTCGGGGCGGATTCTAGTTAGCGTGTCATTGGCGTGGCGAATTTCTTGAAGACTTGTCATCGGCGCCCGGCTGTAGGAATACAGATTTCGTACCAGGAGTCGGACATAGGCGGCGCGGGCGGGGTGTCGACAGCTGACGGCGAAATCGTTGTCCGCATGTTGTTGCGTTTGACGTACGCGCGCGAATCCAGTATGGGCGGACGATACGGGCATCGTGCGTCAAAACGCTCTGCGGACACCGGCGTCTGCGGAAGCGTCCGTTGACCGTCCGGCTTGCGGGCGCACTGCTGTCAGCGTGGTGGCCGCAGTGTGAGGGCCAGTAGCGGGCACAGTTTGACGGCGTCTTCGGCGGCGTCGAGCCGGTTCGGCGGGATGCGCACGTCGGATCGGGTGGCAGCATTTGCTGCGATCGGGCTCGGGTAGCCCCAGTCGTCACGTGTGAGGATGTCGGCAGCAACTCAGTGCAGAGGCCACGGCCCTCGCAGCGGGTCCAGTCGATGTGGAGTCGTGCCGAAGTCGTATTGTCATCGACGTTCGTGCCCATCGCCTTCCTCGCCTCCTATCTCCTGGCCGCTCGCAGGCAGCGGCCCGACAGGTGTTGGGTGACATCCGCGGAGAATGCCCAGAGAGCGCTGAGTACAAGTCGTGAGGTTCCGTCGGGGTGGTGGCAGGATCCGCGTCCGGCGACCGAGTCGCTGAGGCGGCGCAGCTCGGAGACCAGTCTTGTGTCACGATCGCCCGCCGCTATTCGCGCTAGGAGGCCGGCCATGGCGGGCGGGCCGAACATGCACGGCCCGCATTGCCTAGCGGACCGCTGTGCGAGGTACTGGGTGATTTCCGCTGTGGCTTGCAGACCGCAACGGTGTCGTCCGAGTACGAAGATGACGCCGGCCCCGGGGTGTCCGCCGACCGGTGCGAGCCCTTCTGCTGATAGCGGCAGTTCGAGCTGGTCGCTGGGAATCCAGGTGCCGTGGTAACCGCCCACCAAAACCGCGGTCATCGCAGCCCGTTCCACACCGCAGCCGCCGGCCTGCGCTGGATCGAGAGCCGCTCGGTGCCCGGAACCCCGACGGATACCGCCGGCTCAAGAATGCGGTCCGACCCCAGATCGCCTACGGAGAACGCGAATGGGGACCCTTCGGCTACGGAGAGATGATCGACACGGGAACGGTGGATGTCGTCGGCGTCGACCCGGGCTGGGCGCGTGGCATCACCGGATTCCGGGCGACCATCGCGGCTGTGGAGGAGCACCGGCTTGCGATCAATGCCCACGCATTCACCGCCCCGGTCGTATTCGCGGCCGCGCTTGCCCTGTCGCAGAGCACGGTAGAGTGCGGTCAACTCGAGTATCCCCCGACGATGAACACGCTGTACGACCTTGTCGGCGATGTGCCAGAACCGGTCGCAGGCCGTGTCGCGCCAAACGACCGACCGGGCTCGGGCTCGATGTCGACGAGGCGGAGGTCAAACCAGTGTCGATTAGCTGACCTTCATTCGGAGCTCTGGCGAACAACAAGGCTCGGTTGAAACACGATCTGCTGGGGCTTCACGTCGTGATCCTCGGCAACCGCGAGAAGTACGTCGACGGACGTACGCCCGATCAGCTCGCTCGGCTGCCGTATCGACGACAGTGGCACTGCGGCTGTCCTGGCGAACGTGATGTCGTCATATCCGATAATCGCGATATCCCGCGGCACCGCGATTGAGCCATGCATGAGTAGAGACTGGAGCAGCCCGACCGCGACCGAGTCGTTGGCAGCGAATACGGCGTCTGGCCGAGCGGAAGCCTCGCGTTCGGCGATGATGTCGCCTGCTCGCCGCCCCTCATCAACCGTCAAAGCCGAGAGAGGAACGACTTCGAGCGTGGTATTTTCTCGGGCAGCGGCGGCGATGCTCGCGCCATGTAGTCGATCAGAAACCTGTCGGATGGTGAGTGGCCCGCCGAGGAAAGCGATTCGCTTTCGTCCCTGTGAGGTGAGGTGTTCGACCGCCATGGCCCCGCCAGCCACGTCATCGACCGAAACCGAACTGAAGCTCGAATCGGCAGTCAACCGGTCAACAAGGACTGCGGGTATTCCATTTTTCCGAAGCTGCAGGAGACGAGGCGAAGCCTCGCCCACCGGAGATAACAACACTCCATGCACGCGCTGTGACTCGAATAGGTCGAGGTATTCGCTTTCGCGGTCCGCGCTCTCGTCGCTTGCCCCCAGTATGACTGACAGCCTCGACTTGGCTGCTTGAAGCTGTGCGCCGCGAGCGACATCGGTAAAGAACGGGTTACCGACATCGAGAATAATGAGTCCGATTGCGTGGCTTCGCCCAGCGCGAAGTTGACGGGCGGCGTCGTTTCTGACAAACCCCAAGCGTTCGATCGCCGCCTTCACTCGAACGGCGGCGGCGTCGGAGACGATTTCGGGACGATTTAGAACGTTCGACACAGTTCCTATGGAGACACCCGCAAGTGCAGCCACTTCACGTATACTCACGGTCGAGTTCGCTGCGCGTTCTTTCACTCTACGATTCTCTACCCAAACGCGGCTGTTGGAAAACCGATTCAACAACGTGTTCATCGCAGGATACTTGCCGTATTCGGTACTATGGCTCTTTGCCGTGGAGACTGGGTTGCTTGACGAACCGTTGAATGCGATGTACGATTTCTTTGTTTATAACGTTTCATTTGTGAAGCGATCGCAGTTGCGACAATCGTCAGGGGCGACAACGTCCGGCACGTATGTCGCACATCAAATATTGCCGAGGGCTTAAGCCGTGACTATTAACTCAGAAGTTCTCGATCGGCTCGCGGAGCAGACGATCGAATTGCCGACTTGGGCGTTTGGAAACTCGGGCACACGCTTCAAGGTGTTCTCCACGCCCGGAACTCCCCGGACACCGCAGGAGAAGATCGCGGACGCCGCCCAGGTCAACACGTTCACCGCGCTTTCACCAGCGGTCGCGTTGCACATCCCGTGGGACAAAGTAGACGACTACGCTGCCCTCGGTGCGTTCGCGGAGGACCACGGGGTGCGACTCGGCACGGTCAACTCGAACACATTTCAAGAGGACGACTACAAGTTCGGCTCCCTGACCCACTCCGACCCGAGGATTCGACAGAAGGCGATCGACCATCACCTCGAGTGCCTCGACATCATGACGGAGATCGGTTCCCGCGATCTCAAGATCTGGCTGGCAGACGGTACCAATTACCCGGGGCAGCAGGACATCCGGGCGCGCCAGGACCGCCTTGCCGAGTCGCTGCGCACGATCTACGAGCACGTGGGGGAGAACCAGCGGCTGGTGCTCGAGTACAAGTTCTTTGAGCCGGCGTTGTATCACACGGACGTCCCGGATTGGGGGACCAGCTACGTCCAGGTAGCGGCACTCGGGGACAAGGCAATGGTCTGCCTCGACACCGGCCACCACGCTCCTGGCACGAACATCGAGTTCATCGTCGCGCAGCTGCTACGGCTCGGCAAGCTCGGTTCGTTCGACTTCAACTCGCGTTTCTACGCCGATGACGACCTGATTGTCGGTGCGGCTGACCCATTCCAGCTATTCCGCATCCTCTACGAGGTCATCCGAGGTGGCGGATACGGCAAGGATTCCGACGTCGCATTCATGCTCGACCAGTGCCACAATATCGAAGACAAGATCCCCGGTCAGATCCGGTCCGTGCTGAACGTGCAGGAGATGACAGCACGCGCGCTCTTGGTGGACACCGAGGCCCTCAGCGCAGCACAGGGGGCTGGCGACGTGCTCGGCGCGAACAATGTCCTCATGGACGCGTTCTACACAGACGTTCGCCCCGCACTGGCGGACTGGCGTGAGTCTCGCGACCTCTCCCGGGAACCTTTGGCCGCTTACGTCGCGTCTGGTTACCAGAAGAAGATCGCCGCGAACCGAGTGGGTGGGCAGCAGGCGAGCTGGGGCGCATGAGCACAGCCCGCGCCAACGCCGCCGCGCGCACAGCACCGACAAGAAGAACGGTACGACGATGACGAACCCAACCGTAGCCAAGCTCATCGCCCGGTCGAACCGCCTGGGTGCGGATCCGAAGAACACCAACTATGCCGGCGGCAACACGTCGGCCAAGAGCACTGAGATCGACCCGGTCACCGGCGAGCCCGTCGAACTGGTCTGGGTCAAGGGATCCGGCGGCGACCTCGGGACCCTCACCGAGTCCGGCCTCGCGGTGCTCCGCCTCGACCGGCTGCAGTCGATGGTCAACGTGTACCCGGGTGTCGAACGCGAAGATGAGATGGTCGGCGCGTTCGATTACACGCTGTTCGGCAAGGGCGGCGCCGCCCCTTCGATCGACACCGCGATGCACGGGCTCGTGGATGCGGCACACGTCGACCACCTGCACCCTGACTCCGGGATTGCCTTCGCGACCGCAGCCGACGGCGAGGCACTGACGACGACAGCCTTAGGCGACAAGGTCGTCTGGGTGCCCTGGCGTCGCCCCGGTTTTCAGCTGGGTCTGGACATCGCCGAACTGAAGCGCACGCATCCGGATGCGATCGGTGCGATCCTCGGCGGCCATGGCATCACCGCGTGGGGCGGCACCTCGGATGAAGCGGAAGCGAACTCGCTGTGGATCATCAACACAGTCGAGGAGTACATCAACGAGCACGGGCGTTCGCATCCGTTCGGTGACGACATCCCGGGCTGGGGACCGCTGCCGTTGGATGAGCGGCTTGCCCGCGCCGCCGCTCTCGCACCGCACCTTCGCGCGATTGCCTCAACCGACAAGGTCCAGGTCGGCAACTTCACCGATGCCGAGGTCGTCACCGACTTCCTGACGTCGGTTGAGCACGCGCGCCTTGCCGCACTCGGCACGAGCTGCCCCGACCACTTCCTGCGCACGAAGGTCAAGCCGCTGGTGCTCGATCTTCCCGCCGCGGCCACCCTCGACGAGCAGCTGGCCCGACTAGAAGAACTGCACGCGGAGTATCGCGCTGACTATGCCGCGTACTACGAGCGCGGCGCGGCTGCCGCTCGCGAGGCTGGAACAGAACCTCCCGCAATGCGTGGTGCCGATCCTGCGATCATCCTGATCCCCGGCGTTGGCATGTTCAGCTACGGCGCGAACAAGCAGACCGCACGCGTCGCCGGTGAGTTCTACATCAACGCCATCAACGTCATGCGGGGGGCTGAATCCATCTCCACCTATGCCCCCATCGACGAGTCGGAGAAGTTCCGCATCGAGTACTGGGCGCTCGAGGAAGCCAAGCTCGCGCGGCTGCCGAAGCCGAAGCCGCTGGCATCCCGGATCGCGCTGGTCACCGGTGCAGCATCCGGAATCGGCAAAGCTATCGCAACGCGGCTGGCCGCGGAGGGCGCGTGCGTCGCGATCGCTGACCTCGACCTCGATAAGGCCCGCGCCGCCGCAGCCGAACTCGGGGGAACGGATGTCGCCATCGGCATCCAGGCCAATGTCACCAGCGAAGAAGACGTGCAGGCAGCCGTCGACGAGGCTGTTCTCGCGTTCGGCGGACTCGACCTCGTCGTCAACAATGCCGGCCTGTCGCTGTCGAAGTCTCTGCTCGAAACCACCGTCGCCGACTGGGACCTGCAGCACGACGTCATGGCCAAGGGCTCGTTCCTCGTCTCCCGCGCTGCGGCCCGGGTGCTGATCGACCAGAAGCTGGGCGGCGACATCGTCTACATCTCGTCGAAGAACTCGATCTTCGCCGGCCCGAACAACATCGCGTACTCGGCGACCAAAGCGGATCAGGCGCACCAGGTGCGACTGCTCGCGGCGGAGCTCGGTGAATTCGGCGTGCGGGTCAACGGCATCAACCCCGACGGGGTCGTACACGGCTCGGGCATCTTCGCCGGTGGCTGGGGTGCCAAGCGCGCCGCGGTCTACGGTGTTCCCGAGGAAGACCTGGGCAGGTATTACGCGCAACGCACGCTGCTGAAGCGCGAGGTCTTGCCCGAGAACGTCGCCAACGCCGTTTTCGTGCTCTGCTCCTCCGACCTCGACCACACTACCGGCCTGCACATCCCAGTCGACGCGGGCGTCGCGGCCGCCTTCCTCCGGTAAGTCAAGACTGTGCCCGCTGTCGCCGCCGTCGATCTCGGCGCCACAAGTGGTCGCGTCATGCTCGGCTATGTCGGGCATGACGAGATCACGCTGGTGCCGGTCGCGCGGTTCCCCAACAACCCCGTGCGCACAATCGACGGTCTGCACTGGAACATCCTCGAGCTGTACCGCAACGTCAGTTCCGGGCTGGGGGCCGCCGCGCGCCAGGAGTCGGACATCCGCTCGATCGGGGTGGACAGCTGGGCCGCAGACTACGCGCTGATCTTGGGCGACCGGATGCTCGGCAACCCCTACCACTACCGGGATGAGCGCACCGAGGATGCGGTCAGCCGGACCCACGGCGTCCGGAGTTTCGAGCAGTTGTACGCGGCGAACGGCCTGCAGTTCCTGCCGTTCAATACCGTCTATCAGCTAATCGCGGAGCGCAGGGGCGATTGGCTGGAACACGCGGATTCGCTGCTCCTGATCCCCGACCTGATCAACTTCTGGCTGAGCGGAAGCAAGGCTGCGGAACTGACCAACGCGTCGACCACCGGACTACTGAACGCGCACAGCCAGATGTGGGACGACGGTCTGATCGACGCGTTCGGCTTTCCCAGGGCGCTGCTTCCCGACCTGATCACCCCCGGGGAACAGGTCGGCGAGGTCACCGCCGGCGTCACCTCGCAGCTGGACCTCCGGTCGCGCATCCCGGTCACCGCGGTCGGCTCGCACGACACGGCATCCGCGGTTGCGGCGGTTCCGGCGCTGACAGACGACTTCGCATACATCTCCAGTGGCACCTGGTCGTTGGTTGGGGTTGAGCTCGAGCATCCGGTGATCACCCAGGCGAGCCGGATGGCGAACTTCACCAACGAGGGCGGCGTCGACGGGCGCATCCGCTTCCTGAAGAATGTGTCGGGGCTGTGGCTGCTGTCCGAGTCGATTCGCACCTGGGGGCACGACGAGGGGACGGGCATCGAACTCGGGCCGCTTCTCGAGCAGGCGGCATCCGTCACGCGGGACGTGCCGACCTTCGATGCGAGCGACCAGCGTTTCATCGCGCCCGGCGACATGCCGCGGCGGATCGCCGAGTGGTGCAACGAGCACGGCCACGCGGCGCCGCAGACCAAGGCCGAGATCGCGCGCAGCATCCTCGAGTCGCTGGCCACGGCGTACGCGGAGACCCTCGAGCAGGCTGCCCAACTCTCGGGGAAGACCATCGAGGTGATCCACGTCGTCGGCGGCGGATCGCAGAACGCGCTGCTCTGTCAGTTGACGGCCAACAAGACCGGCCGCCCGGTTATCGCTGGCCCGGTCGAGGCCACGGCCATCGGCAACGTCCTCATCCAGGCGCGAAGCCGGGACATGATCCGCGGGACGCTCGAGACGCTTCGCAACCGGGTTTCGGTGGGCACGCCGCTGCGGCGGTTCGTACCGCAGGCGTAACAGGCGCGGCGAGCTTTTGCGAATGCTCGCCCGAAGGTTACGGCCAGATGGATGGACTAAGAGCGTGTGATGAATTGACTCATTTCGTTTCGGGTGTGTCGGATGTCGTTGGATTGAGCGTGTAGTTCCACTCTCCGTGAAAGTCGTGCCGGGTGAGGCTCCC
>Ga0208357_1001593_pt1 | contig 16319 bp, 12 predicted proteins | sample NGESurdeep092012_6_FD_184487 | JGI IMG/M metagenome (GOLD analysis project Ga0208357, IMG submission 184487) | Arctic peat soil microbial communities from Barrow, Alaska - NGEE Surface sample F52-2 deep-092012 (SPAdes) | ecosystem: Environmental > Terrestrial > Soil > Wetlands > Peat ... | reverse complement strand
GCCGGCACTCGACCCTCGGCTACCTCAGCCCGGTTGAGTTCGAACAATGCGCTTAACTATTTGTCTACAAAATCGGGTGCGACCCATGGCGAGCGCTGTCTAAGCGGTTAGACGGTAGCGTAGATCAGTGGGCGCGGCGGGGGCGGAGTTTGCGCGATAGTGAATGCGGCGCGGATTTTTTTGATGGGAGGGTGCGCACCGTATGCGACCGCGAGCGAAGCGTCTTTTTCGATCTTGTCCCCGGTGCGCACGGCGACGCGGATGCCGCCGAAGGCGTCGTGGTTGGTCAGTTCGCGCGCCAGATTGCCCAGCGCCACGGCGTCGATGCGTTCGACGTAGCCGGCGGCGTGCGCGAGCAGGTCTTCGCGGTGCGTACTGGGGGCCATCGCCTCGAGGGTGCTGCGCGAGCCGCCCTGGGCTTCGACCATCTCGACGAACTTTTCGTAGGCGGCGCCCGATTCCAGAACCCGCGCTGCGGTTTGCGCTTCGCCGGTACCGGCGACGTCGAGCATGGTCGCGCAGATCTGCATGCACAGGGCTTCGACGCGCGCGTCGCGCGGCGCCGCGCGCAAGAAGTCGCGCGCCTCGATCACCTCCAGGCCGGTGCCGATCGCGCGGCCCAGCGGCTCGTTCATATCCGAAACGATCGCGTGCGCGCGCCTTCCGAACTCGCCGGAGATCGCGACCAGCGCTTCGGCTAGCCGGATCGCCGAGGGCGGATCGGTCATAAAGGCCGCTGCGCCGCACTTCACGTCGAAGACGAAGGCGTGCGCGCCGCCGGCGATCTTCTTGCTGACGATCGAGGCCGCGATCAGCCCCATGTCCGGGACGGTGCCGGTCCGATCGCGCAAGCGATAAAGCCGTTTGTCGGCCGGAACGAAGGCGTCGGTTTGTGCCGCAATCGCGCAGCCGATGCGCTCTACCTGACGGACGAACGCATCCATCGAGAGCGACACGTTAAAGCCCGGAATCGTTTCCAGCTTGTCGATCGTGCCGCCCGTGTGCCCGAGCGCCCGGCCCGAAAGTTTGGCAACGCGCACGCCGGCCGCCGCCACAATCGGCACGGCAATCATCGAGACGATGTCGCTGACGCCACCGCTGGAATGCTTGTCCACGACCACGATGTCGCCGGGATACTCCAGCCGCTGCCCGCTCTCGACCATCGCGCGCGTCATCGCCGCCGCTTCCTGCGTCGTCAGGCCGCGCCACACGCAGGCCATCGCCATCGCCGCCATCTGCGCGTCGTCGACCGCTCCGTCGACGAACGCGCCGACGATCGCTTCCCACTCTGTGGGTTCGAGTTCTTCGCCTTGTCGTTTGCGCTCGATCGCCAAGCGCATGAGCCGATCGTCCATCGAGCCCGGGTTTCGCGCTGGACGGTGACGAAGCCCGCCGCATGCACTTTCCGGCCGTCGTCGATCAAATCGGCCACGCATCGCCACTCGATCCGCTCGCCGTGATGGTCTTCGTGGCGATCTTTCTGGTCGTCGCACATCTCACCGCGCGACGGCCCGTCTACGGGCTGGCGTGCCTGATCGCGAGCGTTCCGTTCGCACTCTACCGCGACATCCTGGGGACGACGGTCACGCTGCCAAAAGTCGTCCTGCTGGGAACGATCCTAGGCCTTGCGACCCATACCGGCGTTTTGCGCCGGCTGCGCGAACGGCCCGCCTCCCGACTGTTGACCGCGGGCGGCCTGGTACTCGTAGCGACCGCCATTTCGATCGCGCAGGCGTCGGTTTGGGAACCGGCCGTGCGCGAAACGCTCAAAGCGCTGGAGTATCTCGCGGTCTTCGCAACGGCATTTCTCTGCTTGCGAATGGACCCCGACGAGCGTGTCTTGCGTTGGGCGATCGCGGCGACGTCCGGCATCGTCGCACTCATGGCTCTGGCACAAGAGGTCCTCGGATCGCCGTCGGGCTTATGGTTGAACAACGTCGCGATCCCGCGGATCGCCGGGCCGCTAGAAGGGCCCAACCAACTCGCCGGCTATTTGGAAATTTCGATCGGCGTGCTGGGGGCGTTAACGTGCGTTCGCAAGACGCGCGAGGTCGTTGCCGCGCTCGCGTTGGTCGCCTTTGCCGACGTTCTCACGTTCTCGCGCGCGGGCTTGATCGGCGCCGGCGTCGCCATCGTCGTCCTCGCAATCGTTTATCGCCGATCCGCCCTCACGCTGCTGATCCCGCTGGGATGCGGCGTCGCGCTAGGGATGCTGGTCACGGGCATCTGGGCGCACGTCGCGCACACGGTCGTTACCGGCGCCAAGGTTTCTAAGGATCTCTTTCGGTTCTCGGGAGCGGGATCGAGCTACGCCGGCGGCGTCGGCACGCGCGCGCAACTCTGGCGTGCGGCCATCGTCTTGTGGCGACAACATCCCTGGCTGGGCGTGGGCGCCGGCAACTTCGAATTGGACCTGCCGAGGGCCGGGTTGACGCAGATTCGCACGCACGCCAACAGTCTTTACCTGCAATCGCTCGTCGAAGGTGGCATCCCGCTCTTTGTGACGACCGTCGCACTGCTGGTAACCGCAATCGCGACATTCGCTCGCAATGCGGCGCGTTCGCCGTTTTGCGCGGGCGCGTTGGCGGCGACCGTCGCGTTGAGCGTTCATCAGATTTTCGACCTGCTCGTGTTCTATCCAAAGGTCGGGGACTGGTGGTGGATCGTTTTGGGAATGGGCGCCGCCGCGTTGATTAAACCGCCGGAATGAAAGCCATCGTGCTGATTCCGATCGGCTTGGCGATCGGATCTCTGCTCGAAGCGGCTGTTTTGCGTTCGTCATCACGCTCGATCGCAGCGGCTCTCGCACAGCCGCTGCCCGTCGCAACATCGTGGCACGGCGTCGGCTTAGCCGCACTCGGAGCACTAACGCTTGGGTTTGCAATTTCGGCGATCGGCTACGTTGCCATCGCGCGTCTGCTTCTAAGCGTTGACATTCCACGGCCGCGCGCTGCCTTGGGCGCCATCGCAGGCGCGAGCGTGCTCGGACTGCTGGGCGCCTTCTTGGCTCCGGCCGTGATCTCGAGCGATGCGTACGCGTATGCTGCCTATGGCGAGATGGCCGCGCGCGGCATCGATGCGTATTCGCACATGCCCCTCCCGCTCGGGGACCCCGTCTTCGCGGCTGCGATCTGGCAATGGGGCAATCCACCGCCGGTCTGCGTCTATGGTCCGCTCTTCGTGGAGATCGCGCGCGTCTGTGTGGCGCTGGGGGCGCGCGGTGGTATCGTCGCCCAATTGGTCATCCTACGCGCGCTGGCCATGCTGGCGCTGTTAGCTTGCGTGCCGCTGGCCTATGCCGCGTTCGCTCCGCTCGGACGACGAACTCGGATGTTCGCAGCCGGGTTCATCGTGCTCAATCCGCTGACGATCTGGTCTGCGGCCGAAGGCCACAACGATGCCCTCGCACTAGCGATCGTGCTCGCGGGTTTCGCAGGGTACCGGCGATACGGCGCTGCCGTTGCCGGCACGATCGTCGCGCTCGCAACGACGATCAAAGCGCCTGGGGCACTCGCGGCCATAGGCTTGCTCGCCGTGCAACGCGGCAAAGCGTTTACGGGCGCATTGCTTGGGGTGACGATCGGCCTAGGGTTAACGACGTTGTGGTTCCTTCCGGGAATACGCGAGATCGTCGCAGCGTCGGCGCATGGCGGTCACTATTCTGCGTCGGTCTCGCTCCTGGCGATCGGCCCGGCGACCGCGGTCGTCATTGTGACGATCCTCGCAGTTTGCGGCGTCCGCGCTCTCCTGGCGGGCCGCGCCGACGGTTGGATTCTGCTCGCAATCGCCGTGTGGAGTGCTTTGCCCAACCCGCAACCGTGGTACGGCCTGTGGTTCTTGCCGATCGCCGCGCTGGCGCCGCATTCGCGCGCCGCTACGGTCGTACTCGCGCTCTCGTTCACCACCGCGCTGCGCTACGTGCCCGACGCGTATGGTCCGCTGGGTTGGGGAGCGACCGCGGGCCTGTCCGCGGTGGCGTTCGCACCGTTGCTGGCGCTGCTCGCTCCGAAATCTGCTATACTCAGCCACCCCCAATGAACGCACTTCTCGAACGCCCCGGCGCCGGCATTTCCGACGCGCTGACAACCGCGCTGCGCGCGAGCCGGCGCGGCTTGGGCGGCGCGCTCGAACACCTGCGCCGCCCGGGCAGCACGGCCACCCTGCACGAAACGATCGCTGCGGCGCGCCCGGCGGCGATCGCGGCGATCCAGCGCGAGCGCCGGGGACAGATCCTCGTCGTGCTGCCCACCTCCGATGCGGCCGAACGCGCCTTCGCCGACCTCCTGTACTACTTGGGGGAACGCGAGGCCGGAACGCTGGCGCTGGTGCGTTCGCGCGACGAGAGCGTCGGCGCCCTTGAGAGCCCGTCGGAACGCAGCGCGCGCATGACGTTGTTCGACGATCTGCTTACCGGCAAGCCGCGCGTCGTGTTGGCGCCCGTCGCCGCGTTGGCCCAATACGCGATGCCTCCCGAGCTGTTTGCCTCGCTGACGCTGCGTCTACGCGTGGATGACGAGCCGGGCTGGCAAGCGTTCCAGGATCGCTTGTATCTGCTGGGCTATCGGCGCGTCGACATCGTGAGCGCGGCCGGCGAGTTCGCGGTGCGCGGCGGCATTCTCGACGTTTACGGCGCGACCCAAGACGCGCCCGCGCGCGTCGAGTTTTTCGGCGATCGCATCGACGCGATTCGCGCGTTCGACCTGCAGTCGCAGTTGAGCGTCGCGGCCGCCGACGAGATCGCGATCGCTCCTTGGAGCGAGATTCCCCGCGACGACGCCTATCGCCGGCGCGTGCTCGAGCGATTCGAGGGACCCGAGAACGTCGCCAGCGCGCTGACGGCCTACCTCGAATCGGGAAACGACGTGCCCGAGGCGTGGCTAGCGCTCGCACACGAGCGCACCGCGACCTTATTGGACTACCTGCGCCCCCAAGCGTTGATCGTGCTCGACGAGCCCGCCATGTTGGCCGACGTCGAACGCGCGCTCGAAGAAGAACGTCTGCGGGAGCGCGGCGTGTTGCTGGCCGACGTCGTGTCGGGCGAGTTGGGCATTCGCGACGACGACGTCGGTGAGGCGCTTTTGGCCGAAGTCGTCGCGCCGCATCCGCGCCTCGACGATCTGCGCGACGCCTTCGCACGTTACGCCACGTTGATCGTTCCCGGAGCGATCGAAGGCCTTTCACCGCCTTGGCTTCCGGTCAGCCGAGCGTCGTTCGTATTGGAGTGCCGTCCGGTCGACCACTTCAACCGGCAGATCGAGATGTTCGCGCAGGCCGCACGCGAGTGGCTGGCGGCGCACGAAACCGTGATCGTGATCACGACCGCCGCCGCGCGCACCGCCGACATCGCGCGCGCCGCCGGCCTGGACGCGATTCGCATCGATCACGGCAGCATCGAGAGCGGCTTTGCCATTCCCGACCTGCGCGTGCGCGTGTTGGGCGATCGCGAGATTTACGGGCAGCCGCCCAAACGGGTCAAACTGCGCGCCGTCAAAGAAGGCGTTCCGGTCACGCTGGGAGATCTGCGCGTGGGCGACTACGTCGTGCACGCGGTGCACGGCATCGGCCAGTACGTCGGCCTTCGCACCGAAACGATCCTGGGCGCGACCCAAGACTATCTCGATCTCCGCTATGCCGGCAGCGATCGCATGCTGGTGCCCGTCACGCAGATGCATCAGGTCGGCAAGTATTCCGCGGCCGAAGGCCAATCGCCGCGCCTTTCCAAGATGGGCGGCGCCGATTGGGCGCGCACGAAGTCGCGCGTCTCGGAATCGCTGGCCAAAGTCGCCGACGGTCTGGTCGCGCTCTACGCCGAGCGCGAGCTCGCGCGCGGCCACGCTTTCGCGCCGGACACGCCCTGGCAGGCCGAACTCGAGGAAGCCTTCCCCTACGAACCCACGCCGGATCAAGCCAAGGCCATCGATCAAACCAAAGCCGACATGGAACGCGACCGCCCGATGGATCGCCTGGTTTGCGGCGACGTCGGCTACGGCAAAACCGAAGTCGCCATCCGCGCCGCATTCAAGGCCGTCGCCGACAAGAAGCAGGTGGCGATCCTCGTGCCGACCACGCTGCTAGCCGATCAGCACTACCGCAGTTTGAGCGCGCGCCTGGCCGGCTTCCCGCTGCGGATCGAAGAACTGTCGCGGTTCACGTCCAAGTCCAAGCAGACCGAAATCGTCGCCGCGTTGGCCCAAGGCAAGGTCGACATCGTCGTGGGCACCCATCGGCTGCTGCAAAAAGACATCGCCTTTGCCGATCTCGGACTGATCGTCATCGACGAGGAGCAGCGCTTCGGCGTCATGCACAAAGAGCGCCTCAAGGCGTATCGCACGTCCGTCGACGTGCTGACGCTTTCGGCCACGCCGATACCGCGCACGCTGCACATGTCGCTGATGGGGGTGCGCGATCTCTCACTGATCCAAACCCCGCCCAAGAACCGCATGTCGGTCAAAACCGTGGTCGTCCCCGCCAGCGATGCGATCGTGACCCGCGCGATCGCCGCCGAGCTGGATCGAGGCGGCCAGATCTACTACCTGCACAACCGCATCGAGTCGATCCACGCCGTGAAGAACGCGCTGGAACGGCTGGTGCCGCGCGCGCGGATCGGCATCGGACACGGTCAGATGCACGAAAACGAGCTCGAACCGGTGATGCGGGCCTTCATCGACGGCGATCTGGACATCCTCATCGCCACGACCATTATTGAAAACGGGATCGATATTCCCAACGTGAATACGATGATCGTCAACGACGCCGACAAGTTCGGCTTGGCCCAGCTCTATCAATTGCGCGGGCGCGTCGGCCGCTCCAACCATCAAGCGTACTGCTATCTCTTGTATCAATCGCACAAGGCGCTTTCCGAAGAAGCCAAGGCGCGGCTGGAAGCCATCCGCGAGTTCACCCATCTGGGTTCCGGCCTGCAAATTGCCATGCGCGACCTGGAGATCCGCGGCGCCGGCAACCTGTTGGGCGCCGCGCAATCCGGCTTCATCGCTTCGGTCGGTTTCGACACGTATTGTCAGATGCTCGCCGAAGCGATTGCGGCGCGTCAGGGAATGTCCGCCACGCTGGACGAGCGCCGGGAAGCCGTCATCGACGTGAAGATCGATGCGTTCATCCCCAACGACTACATTCCGCAAGTATCCCAGAAGATCGCGGTCTACCAGCAGCTGGCCAAGGCGCGCAGCGTCGACGAGGTCGACGCGATCGCCGCCGGCGTGCGCGACCGCTTCGGCGCGTTTCCGCGGCCGTTGGACAACTTGGTCGAGCTGACCAAGCTCCGCGCGATCGCCCTGCGCAAACACGTCACGCGCGTGGTCGTCGATGAGAAGCGGCTTTCGTTGGGCGTCGGCAGCGGCTTCGTGATGGAGCCTGCGGCGCTTCCGACGTTTCAATCGCTCACCAAGAACCGCTTCCGCTTCGGCGACGGCAAGATCTTGGTCGACCTTCCGCCCGTCGCCAAGGGCGAACGCCCCGAGGCCCTCTGGATACCGCTGCTGCGCCGCTTGCTCGACGCGATGTAGCGCCTTGCAAAGAGGAGCGTCTGCGCCCTCATCGAAGCTGGGGTCGGTCGCGGCCCTGGCCATCAGCCACCGCGCTTTTTCATCGTCACGCTTTCCCTGGAGCCGATCATGTCGAAAGCCCCCCGCGCTATCGCGACCCTCGTGACCCTGGCCCTGAGCGCATCGCTGGCCGCGTGCGGCAACGGTGCCGCGATCGCGACCGTAAACGGTCAGCCGATCAGTCGCGCCGACTTCGATGCCAAGCTCGAAGGCAATCCGGCCGCTCGCCAAGTTCTGCAGCAGTCCGTTCAAGAGATGCTGCTCGAGCAATATGCCAAGGACAACAACATCGTCATCACCGATGCCGAGGTCCAGGCCAAGGAAGACGCGATCAAGGTCAACTTCGCTGGCATGCCGTGGGACCAGGTGCTCAAGATGCGCGGCCTGACCGAAGACGACGTGCGCAGAGCCTTCCGCGATCAACTGATCCTCGAAAAGGCCGTCGGCAAGGACGTGACGGTTACCGACACGCAAGTCGCCGCCTACTTTGCGAAAAACCACGCGCAGTTCGATACGCCCGAAAAGATTCAGGCGCGCCACATCTTGGTCAACGATCTGGCGACGGCCAACAAGGTCGAGGCGCTGCTCAAGTCCGGCAAAGACTTCGCGCAGCTCGCCAAGCAATATTCCAAAGACCCCGGCAGCAAGAACGTCGGCGGGGAACTTCCCCCCTTCGGACACGGACAGATGGTCAAGCAGTTCGATCGCGCCGCGTTTTCCTTACCGGTCGGCAAGATCAGCGCGCCGGTAAAATCGCAGTGGGGCTATCACATCATTCAAGTCGAAAAGATTCAGCCGGCGGTCGTGGCCACGCTCGCGAGCACGCACGACAAGATCGTCGACCTCCTGCGCCAGCAACAGGAAGGCCCGCTGGTCGGTCCGTTCTTCCAAGGGTTGCTGGCTAAGGCCAACATCCACGTCATGGATCCGCGCTTCGACGGGCTCTTCCCCAGCCCGGCGCCGAGCGTCGCACCGGCGACCGCAGCACCGGCCGCGACTGCCACGACGGCTCCCATGGCACCCGCCACGCCGGTACCGGCCGCGACCAAGTAATCGCGACCTCAACGGCAAGCATCGAGGCCTCGGCTCCTTTTGGAGCCGGGGCCTCGTCATATCCGCGCCGAAGCGCCGCACCATGTCCGCGCATCATTCGTTCGACGAGCTGGTCGAGATCATGGCGCAATTACGCTCGGGCTGTCCGTGGGACCGCGAGCAAACCCATCGCAGCTTGATCCCGTACTTGATCGAAGAGACGCACGAAGTCGTCGACGCGATCGAGAGTCGGGACTCGGACGGCCTTTGCGACGAGTTGGGGGATCTGCTCTTGCAGATCGTCTTTCACGCCCAACTGGGTCGTGAGGAGGGCACGTTCGCCATCGCCGACGTGATCGACGCGCTGGCCAACAAGATGATCCGTCGGCATCCGCACGTCTTCGGCGACGCCGTCATCGAAGATACGGACGCGCAGTGGCGCAGTTGGGAACAGCTCAAATCCCAAGAGAAGACCGGATTGGAACGCGAATCCCGTTTGGACGGCATTCCCAAAGCGCTGGGCGCTCTGCAGCGCGGCCAGCGCATGCAGGAAAAGGCCGCGCGGGTCGGCTTCGATTGGCCCGATCTTTCCGGCGTGCTCGACAAACTTCATGAAGAACTCGGCGAGCTGGCGCAAGCGCGGCGCGATCCGCACGACGACGCGCACGTCCGCGAAGAGCTGGGCGACGTCCTCTTCACGCTGGTCAACCTTTCGCGCGGCATGGGCATCGACGCCGAGGGAGCGATGCGCGAAGCCAACGAGAAATTCTATCGACGCTTCGGCTTCATGGAACGGCGCGCCGCGCAAGACGGCAAAGCCCTCAACGACCTCTCGCTTGAAGAACTCGAGGAACTGTGGCAACTCGCCAAACTTTAACCGGCCTTCTTCGCACGCGCATGAGCGCTCACGACGCCCACTACGGCGGCAATCTCGTCGACGGTGCTCGGATGCTCGCGCTCTTCGGCGACGTCGCGACCGCCCTGCTGATCGAACTCGATGGCGATGAGGGTCTCTTCGTCGCTTACGACAAGGTCGAGTTTCTCGCCCCGGTCTACGCCGGCGACTTCATCGAAACCACCGGCACGATCGTCCACGTCGGCAACACCTCGCGCCGCATGGAATTCCAAGCCCGCAAAGTCATCGCCGCGCGTCCCGACGTCAATCCCTCCGCCGCCGACGTTCTTTCCGACCCCATCATCGTCTGCCGCGCATCCGGAACGTGCGTCACGCCCGCCGAGAAGAAACGCACGTAGCGCACTGTGTCATGGCGAGCGTAGGCGCGAAGGCGCCGGAGTCGAGCCACCGACGCAACGTCTGGCGTCGCGTGGCTCGACTCGCCTGTCCTGAGCGTAGCGCCGCAGGCGCGAAGACGAAGGGCTCGCCATGACACCAACAAAATCGACAAGGCCGAGGACTTGCCTGCCGCAACGCTCCCTTACACCAGGCGTTCGTGGGTGCGTTTTTTCCAGTAGAGCGTGTAGTAGCGGTATTGTAGGAGCAGCACGACGACGTAGGAGATCGGGTAGCCCATCCACACGCCGTTGAGGCCGTAGTAATGCATGAGGATGTAGGCGGCCGGCACTTCCACGGCGACGATGGCGAAGATGCCGTTGACCGTGGGCCACAGCACTGTTCCGCTCGAACGCATGACGCCGCTGAGTACGGAGCTGTTGCCGAACAGCAAGTACGACCAGAGCGTGATCATCAGCAGTATATGGGCGATGTCCAGCGTGTGCACGTCGGTGATGAACCATCCCAGGATGAACCACGCGCACAGATAGCAGACCAGGATGATCGCCCCGCCGATAAGGTAGTTCAACGCGATCGCCGAGCGAATGACGGCGTTGAGCAGATCCTCGCGCTTGGCACCGATGCATTGTGCGCCGAAGATCGAGGCGCCGATGCCGATCGAGATCGCGGGGAACTGCACGTAGCCGATCACCTGGTTGACCGCGCCGTATGCGGCCGTCGCGCTGGAGCCGTACCGGTTGACGAAGTCGATGATCGCGATCTCGGCGATCGCCACCATCATCACTTGAAGACCCGTGGGAACGCCGATGCGTACGACCTGCCAGAGCACCTTCCAATCCACCAGCATGTCGCGAGCCGTCTCGCGGTCGAACTTCAGCGGGTGGTTCATGCGTGCCAAGGTTATCAGCAGGGCGGCGAACGCGACGGTTTGGGAGATCCACAGTCCCGCGATCGGCGCGCCCAAGATGCCGAGTTTGGGCAACCCGAACCAGCCGGCGATCAGCACGGGCGTGATCGCGATGGAGATGACGGTGCTGACGATCAGAAAATAAAACGGCGTGGTCGAGTCGCCGGTTCCGCGAAGGAACGTCGTGTAAGCCAGGTATGGGAAAAAGATCGGACACGACAGGAAGACGACGCGGGCGTATGCGTCCGCATCGGCGAGAATATTGTGCGGCGTGCCCAGCGCCGCGAGCAGGGCCGGCGAGCATGCGGTGCCGACGATCGCGACGAGGATGCCTAAGGCGAAGGTCGCGCCCGTCACCGTTCCCGCAACCTTCTTGACGCGGTGTTCGTCGCGCGCGCCGAAGGCCTGGCCGATGAGGACGGTGCTCCCGCTAGCGATGCCGATCAGAAACGAAATCAGCAAGAAGACCACCGGAAAGATCGACGACGCGGCAGCCAGCGCCTCGACGCCGATCATCCGGCCCAGGAAGATGTTCCCCAAGGTTCCCGACGCCGATTGCAAGACGTTGCTGAGCATCAGCGGGATCAAGAAGACGACCATGGTCTTCCACATCGGTCGACTTTGATCGAAGACGTTGACGCCGGGCCGGCGCGCCTGGGTTTGGGCCATCCGCGCATTTTGCAGGGTGCGCCGGGGCACCCCTGCCCGGGCGTCGTATGATCGTGGGATGCGGTTGGACAAGTTCATGAAGGTGGCGCGCCTGTCGAAGCGGCGGTCGGAGGCGCACGAAGCGCTCGAACACGGGCGCATTACCAAAGACGGCAAGACGCTCAAGCCCGCATACGTGGTCAAGCCCGGAGACGTCCTCGAGATTCACTACGCGACCAAGTTCGTAACCGTGCGCGTGCGCGAGGTGCCGCTGCGCGTGACGCCCGGCGTCAAGGCCGCCGATCTGTACGAGGTGCTCGACAGCCGCAAAGACGACCCGAGCGACTGGATTTGACCTCGTCGCTGTCCGCGGACACCAAGGACGCGCTGGCGCGGGACATTCCCGACGCCCCGCACTGCCGCGCCGCGCTCTTGACCGGCTTGTCGATGTACGGCGCCAATACGCGCGGCGCGTTCGTCACCCATCGCAACACGGTCGCGCGATTGTTTCGCTCGCTGCTGCGCGCCGCCGGCGCGGCGGTGCCGTCGATCGACGCACGCGCGGGCGCCGGCCACGCCGCCTCGTTTGCGATCGTCGCGCCGGCGGTCGTCGAGGCGATGAAACGCAAGCCCACCGGAAAGTGCGACCGCCTGATGGAGGCGCGCGCGGCGTTCTTGGCGTGCGGCTCGCTGGCGGCCGGAGCGCACGGCTATCATTTAGAGTTCGTCCCGCCCGATCGCGAGCGGGCCGACCGCCTGACGCTCATGCTGCGGACCGCCGGACGCGAGCCCAAATCCATGATTCGCAAAGAGCGCATCGTGCTGTACTACAAGGATTTCGATGCGATTGCCGACGTTCTCGGAGCGATCGGCGCGTTCTCGGCGATCCTGCACCTCGAAGACGTGCGCGCGCTGCGCGAAACCAAGAACCGCATCCACCGGCTGGTCAATACCGAGGCCGCCAACCTCGAGCGGGTGGCGGCCGCGGCGGCCAAGCAGCAGAGAACCATCGCCTTTCTCGCCTCGGCCTACGGTTTGCACAACCTGTCGCCCGCACTGCGTGAAATTGCCGAACTGCGTATGGAACACGCCGAGGAGTCGCTGATCGAACTGGGACGGCGCTGTAACCCTCCCATCGGCAAGCCGACCGTCAACAGCCGGTTGGTCGCACTTGCGAGCCTCGAACGAAAACTGCAGGGCGGGCGGCGCCGGGCCCGGTAACACCCCCTCCTATGCGTATTGGGATCAACGGCTTTGGCCGCATCGGACGAAATTTCACCAAGGCGTTGCTCGCGCGCCATCCCGGCGTCGAGATCGTCGCCGTCAACGACCTCACCAGCGCCGCCGAGTGCGCGCATCTTTTCAAGTACGATTCGAACTACGGAACCTTTGCCGGAGACGTTTCCTCCGACGCCGAGTCGCTCACCGTCGACGGCCGGCGCATTACCGTGTTGGCCGAACGCGATCCCGGCAAGCTGCCGTGGAAGCACTTGGGCGTCGACGTCGTGATCGAGTCGACCGGCCTCTTCACCGATGCTTCGAAGGCGCGCGCGCACATCGACGGCGGCGGCGCGAAGAAAGTTCTGATCTCGGCACCGGCCAAGGGCGAAGACCTTACGGTCGTTCTGGGCGTCAACGACGCCTCGTACGATCCGGCCAAGCACCACGTCATCTCCAACGCATCCTGCACGACCAACTGCCTGGCGACCGCCGTCAAACCGATCGTCGAAGAGCTCGGCTGGGTCAAAGGCTTCATGACCACGATCCACTCCTACACCAACGATCAGAACATCCTGGACGCACCGCACAAGGATCTGCGACGGGCACGCAACGCCGCCACCAACATCATCCCCACGTCGACCGGCGCCGCTAAGGCGCTCTACCTGACGATCCCCGAGATCGAAGGAACCTTCGACGGGTTTGCCTTGCGCGTACCGACGCCGACCGTGTCGATGATCTATCTGGTCGCGCACGTGAAGAGGGCGACGACGAAAAAGGAACTCAACGCGATCCTGCGCCGCAGCGCCGAGGGCCCGCTGCGTGAGTACGTCAAGTACACTGAAGAGGAGCTGGTTTCCGGCGACTACAAGATGTCGCCGTACTCCTCGATCGTCGACGGCCTGCTCTCCAATGCCAACGGCGACTTGATCCAAATCGCCGCGTGGTACGACAACGAGTGGGGTTATTCGTGCCGCCTGGCCGACCTCACGGCCAAGATCCTCCACACGGCCTGATGCTGCGCGCGGCCGCGTTGCTTGCGACGCTCGCCCTGCTGCCGGTTGCGGCAGCCGCGTCGACGTTCTCGCTGAACGACGCATACAGGCTCGTCGGCTACAGCGCGCCGCGCTTCTCCCCCGACGGCACGCGGTTGCTGTTCACGCGTTCGCGCGTCGACCTGGAGACCGACCGGCACGACACCGAACTGGTCGTTCTCGGCGTGGCCGACGGCGTCGCGCGCGTACTCACGCAAGATCGTACGGCCGTTTCCGCGCCGACCTGGTCGCCGCGCGGCGACCGGATGGCCTTCGTCGCGCCCGACGACCAACATCACAATCAAATCTGGATTTTGCCCGTCGCCGGCGGCGAGGCGCAGCGCGCGACCTCCGCGCCCCAAGGCGTCGCACAGTATGCGTGGCGTCCCGATGGCGGCGCCATCGCCTTTGTCACCGCCGACGAGCCGCCAAAGAAAACCGGCGTCGCGCGTTTCGAAGATTCGTACCGCGTCACCGACAACGCGTTCACCTCGGTCGGCCCGTTCCGATCGTCGCACCTCTGGCTAGCGACCGCGAGTGGAGACGACGGGCGCGAAACCTGGACGTCGCGACGTCTGACGTCGGGATCCTGGCACGTTTCGGGCTCGACGATTTCGTGGTCGCCCGACGGCGCGACGCTGGCCTACGTGCGCACGCCGACCTCGATTCCCGGGGATGGCAGCGAGTCGACGGTGCAGCTGCTCGACGTCGCCGGCGGCACCAGCCGCGCGCTCACCGATCACGCGCGCTACGAATGGGACCCGCGCTTTGCCCCCAGCGGCGCGACGATCGCGTACGCGTGGGCTCGGGACGGCGATCCCAACAGCGAGAGCGATGTCTTCGTCAGCGGCGGACGCGGCGCGGGGCGCGACCTTTCCATCGGGATCGACCGCAACGCCGCCAACTATGCCTGGTACCCCGACGGGCGCGCCCTTCTTCTGGAAGGCAACGACGCAACGCACAAGACGCTCTGGCGATTGGATCTCGCGGGTCACGCCACCAAGATCGATGTGGGCGACATGGACGTCTTCGGTGACTTCGACGGTAGCATCGCGCGCGACGGTGCGATCGCGTTCGTTGGCGCCACGCCCAATCATCCGGGCGAAATCTACTACCTTGCCGCGGGCTCCAAGACGCCCAGACAACTGACGCACGACAACGATTGGATCGCGCAACGTTCGCTGGGACGCGTACGCACCGTGGATTGGACTGGCCCCGACGGCTTCGCCGAGGACGGCGTGCTCACGTATCCACCATCGTTCGACCCGCACGAGCGTTACCCGCTGGTGCTCGAAATTCACGGCGGTCCGACCGAAGCGACCACGACCTCGTTCGATGCCTTCACGCAGACGATCGCCGCGCACGGGTACATCGTCTTCCAGCCGAACTACCGCGGCAGCGACAATCTGGGCAACGCCTACGAACGGGCCGTCTATCGCGATCCGGTGATCGGTCCCGACAAAGATATCATGGCCGGCATCGCGGCGGTTAAGGCGCACGATCCGATCGACGCGTCGCGCGTCTGCGTGAGCGGCTGGTCGTACGGCGGTCTGATGACGTCCTGGCTGATCACGCACCACGATTGGCGGTGCGCGATTTCCGGTGCAGCGGTCGACGATCAGGTCTTGGATACGGTGCTCGCCGACGACATCAACGTCAACGAGTACTCGATGTGGGGGCCGCCGTTCGCGACTGAGGAAAGCCTGGACGCCTATCGTGCCGCATCGCCGATTACGTACTACCGCAACGTGCACACGCCGACGCTCATTCTGGACGACACCTTCGACGCGCGCGTGCCAGAGCCGGAATCGTACGCCTTCTTCCACGCCTTGCAAGACGCCGGGAAAACCGTCGAGTTCTATCAATGGCCGATCGCGGCACATTTCCCCGGCGATCCGATCCGCCGCAACGACGTCTACCGGATGTGGCTCGGCTGGCTGGACAAATACCTTCGCTAGTGTACTTTCGAACCATCGACGACCTCGACATAGCGGGCAAACGCGTGCTCGTGCGCGAGGATCTCAACGTGCCGATCAAAGCGTCGCCGACCGGCTCGGGACAAGCGATCGCCGACTTCACGCGCATCGACGCCGCCCTGCCGACCTTGCGTGCGCTAATTCGCCGCGGCGCTCGCGTCGTCGTTCTTGCGCACTTGGGGCGTCCCGACGGCACGCCCGACCCGCGCTACTCCCTGCGCCCGATCGCCGCAGCGTTGAGCGAACGCTTGAACCGGCCGGTCGCCTTCGCCGACGACTGCATCGGCGAAGCGGCCGCCGCGGCGGTCGCGCGGCTGCGCGACGGCGACATCGTCTTGCTCGAAAACGTTCGCTTCCACAAAGGCGAAGAGGCCAACGATCCCGTCTTTGCCCGGCAACTGGCCGCGTTGGGCGATCTGTACGTCAACGACGCCTTCGGCACCGCGCACCGCGCGCACGCCAGCACCGAAGGTATCGCGCACCTGCTGCCCAGCGCGGCCGGATTGCTGATGCAATCCGAGCTGCGAGCGCTCGGCGGTCTGCTAACCGACCCCACGCAGCCGTACGTGTGCGCGATCGGCGGGGCGAAGGTCAAAGACAAGGTCGACGTCTTCACCAATTTAATGGAGCGCGTGTCCTCGTTCTGCATCGGCGGCGGTATGGCCAACACGTTCTTGGCGGCGCGAGGCG
>Ga0208357_1001592_pt1 | contig 16320 bp, 19 predicted proteins | sample NGESurdeep092012_6_FD_184487 | JGI IMG/M metagenome (GOLD analysis project Ga0208357, IMG submission 184487) | Arctic peat soil microbial communities from Barrow, Alaska - NGEE Surface sample F52-2 deep-092012 (SPAdes) | ecosystem: Environmental > Terrestrial > Soil > Wetlands > Peat ... | reverse complement strand
TGATGGAATCGCGTTCGCGATTCCATCAGGCGTGAATCCGCCTCTAATTCAATGATTAGAGTGCGATTTCTCCGGCCGGACGGAAGCAAGGTTGCTTCCGTCTGGGCGGATCGCACTCTAGTGCGAAGCATTGGCCAGAATCCATGTCAGGCTGTCGCGCATCGCGATTTGCAGCGCCGCGTCGAACGCCACCACGATGGCCGCGACGTCGTTCTTCTCCGGCCGCGCCGACGCCGTCACGGTCCGCGTGCCGATGATCGAGCGATCCCCCACCTTGACCAGAATCAGCCCGAGTTCGATGCGCACCGTCGGCACTTCCTCGCTGCCATTATAGTCCGCCTCGAAATGCGGCACGTCGATGCGAACCTCGACATCGCCGCGGATCGCGAGCGTGTCGCGCGAGGCCGCCGTCACCCGGCCAGAGCGTTGCAGCGATTCGACCAGCAACGTCTGAATCATCGAGGGCGCGGCGTCGGTCCAGGCCGCGTCGGCGAAATAATCCATGTTGAGGACGTTGCGGCGCAGCGCGATGTGCGTCGTGTTGATCGCGTCCGACGCGCTCGGCCGGTCGAACAGAACCTGCAACTTCAAGCGCGGTCCCGGCGGGAAATTCCGCAGCGCGGTCAGCGTGTACATCGTGGCGGGCGTGCCGCCGCCCAGGAGGCTGCTGCAGCCGGCGGGCGCCAGCGCGAGCGCCGCCAGCACGAGCCGGCGTGAGGGTCGCATCATCGCGGCTGGTATCCCTGATTATGGTCGCCGAACAGGAACTTGCTGGGATTGCGTTCCAATTCATCGACGACGCGGCTGACTTTGATGACGAGATCGTTGGCGTTGACCAAAATTTGCTCGAGCTGCTTGCCGCCATGCTGCGACAGATCGCGCAGGCCCGGCCGAATTTCCGTGATCGTACCGTCGATATTGCCGACGAATTTGTCGGTATGGCCGATCAGCTTGTCGGCATGCCCGATCGCGGTGTCGACGCGGGTCATCGTGCCATCCGCTTTCTTCACCAATTGATTGATCGACTTCGCGGTCTCGTCGATCTGGTGCGTGGCATCGGCGCTGCTGTTCAGGATCGCGTCGATCTCCGCCGAATGGCCCGCCAACGTGGCGGTCAGCTTGCGCACGTTCTCGATGGTCTGGTCGATGGCGGCGCGGTTCTTGCCGCCCAGGATATCGTGAAGCTGGTCCTCGATCGCCAATACCTTTTTCAGCACCTCGGGCGCCTTGTCGAAGATGCTTTGGAGGCCCGACGATTCGGATTTGATGAAGGGATAGGGCTTGCGGTCGCGGTGCGGGAAGGGCGGCGCCCCGGCGCTGCCGCCGCCGATCTCGATATAGGAGCCGCCAGTCAATCCCTGCATCGCCAGCGTCGCCACCGCGTCCTCGCGGATGATCGCGCTCGGCTCCAGCGCCACCAGCACCGTCACATGATTGGGATTCTGCTTGTCGATCTCGATCTGCGACACCTTGCCGACCTGAACGCCATTGTAGCGGACGGCCGAATCTTTGCCGAGGCCGGCGACCGACCCGGCGAAGCTGATTTCGTAATAGGCGACCGTGGTATCGAACTGGCTGCCGATCAGCCACAGCAGGACGCCCGCGCCGGCCGCCAGCAAAATCAGAACGAAGGCGCCGACCGCGATATAATTGGCGCGCGTTTCCATCTGCGCTCGTTTCCCTCTATCGCGCCTGCGCGACCTTGCCGTCGAGCGCGGCGCGCCCGCGCGGGCCATTGAAATACGCCTGCAGCCATGGGTGCGGATCGCGCCGCAATTCCGCTATTGTGCCAATTTTCAATCGCTTGTCGATGAGAACGGCGATCCGATCGCAGATCGCGACCAGCGAATCGAGATCGTGCGTCACCATGAACACGGTCAGTCCCAGGCTGGATTTAAGATCGCCGATCAGCCGGTCGAAGTCGCTGGCCGAAATCGGATCGAGCCCCGCCGTCGGCTCGTCCAGGAACAGCAGCGCCGGGTCGAGCGCCAGCGCGCGCGCCAGCCCGGCGCGCTTGCGCATGCCGCCCGACAGGTCCGCCGGATGCATCGCCGCCACTTCCGGCCCCAGTCCGACCAGCGATAGTTTGAGCTGCGCGATCTCAACGAGGAGATGGGATGCCAGGTCGAACTGCTCCTTCAGCGGCACGTCGATGTTTTCGGCGACCGTCAGCGAGCTGAACAGCGCTCCGTCCTGGAACAGCACCCCCCATTGCGCCTCGACTCGATGGCGCTCGCGGTCGGAGATTTGGGCCATGTCCCGGCCCAGGACCTCGATGGTCCCGGCGGCCGGGATCATCAGCCCGACGATGGTCCGCAACAGCACCGATTTGCCGGCGCCAGAGCCGCCGACCACGCCCAGCACCTCGCCGCGCCGCAGGTCGAAATCGATGCCGTCATGGATGGTGCGGCCGCCGATCCGGGTCACCAGGCCGCGCACCCGCACCAGCGGCGCCTCATCCTCAACCGAGGCATGGCCGTTGGCTTGGGTCTCAGACATGAAGCGCGGCAAACAGGATGGAAAAGGCGGCGTCGATCAGGAGGACCAGGAAAATCGACCGGACCACCGACGCGGTGGTGTAGTGGCCGACGCTTTCGGCGCTGCGCTCGACCTCAAGCCCGGCATGGCACCCCACCATGGCGATCACGAACGCGAAGAACGGCGCCTTGATGACGCCGAGCCAGAAGGTCAGCGGGTTGAGTGCGCCCTTCAGTTGCTCCAGGAACACCGGCGGCGTGATGTCGAGGGCCACCCAGCACATCACCCCGCCGCCCACCATGGCGACGAAATTCGCGAAAAATGTCAACAGCGGCAGCGAAATCAGCAGCCCCAGAAGGCGCGGCATGACCAGCACCTCGATCGGGTCGAGGCCGAGCACTTGCATCGCGTCGACCTCCTCGTTAACCCGCATGGCGCCGATTTCCGCGGTAAACGCGCTGCCCGAGCGGCCGGCCACGATGATCGCGGTGATGAGACAGCCCAATTCCCGCAGAATGCTGACGCCGAGGAGATTCACGGTCAGAATTTGAGCGCCGAACTGCGCCAGCTGATCGGCGCCCTGATAGGCAATGACCACCCCGATCAGGAAGGCCAGCATGCCGACGATCGGCATCGCCGCCCAGCCGTTGCGCTGCAACTGCGCCATCAGCGCCACCGGGCGGATATGCGAGGGGTGACGCGCGAGGCGTCCGGCGGTGACCAGCACCAGGCCAAAAAAGCTCAACAACTCCAGAGCGTTGTCGCCGATACGGAAGACCTGCGCGCCGAAATGGTCGAGCCACTCCGCGATATTGAAATGGCGGTGCCGCCGGCGGGCGCGGGCCGGCTCCTTGGCGACCGCCTTTTCGACATGATGGAGCAGGGTAGCAAAGCCGGGCGGCACATTCTCCAGTGTGGCGTCCAGCGCGTTCGCCGCCCGGAGCAGCAGGAAGGCGCCGACCGTGTCCAGCCCTTCGATGCCGCCCAAGTCGAAGCGCACGCCGCCACCGGGCGCGGTTCCCAGTTCGGCCAGCGCGCGGTCCAGCGCGGTGGCGCTTTCGACGCGCCAATTGCCGTGCGCCGCCAGCACCATGCCGCCGTCACCCGTCTGCTTTTCGAGGAATGCCCCGCCGTCCGCCATATTGCCCAGTCTACCGATTCACGCGATTCCGACAATGCACCGCGACGGCGCGCGGTTCCACACCGTACTCTTCGCCAATTTGCCGCTTTTCTCGGTGGAAAGCTCGGTTACAGTGCGCGGGGAGAAATATGTCATGAATTTAAAGGATCATATTCGCGGGGTCCCTGATTTTCCGCGGCCCGGGATTTTATTTTACGATATTTCGACATTGCTGGCGCATGCCGAGGCATGGAAGACCACTGTCGAGTATTTGACCGAGATCTTGCGGCCTTATAAGCCGGAATTGCTGGTCGGCATCGAATCGCGTGGCTTCTTGGTGTCGGCGCCGCTCGCCTATTGCCTGGGCTGCGGCTTCGTCATGGTGCGCAAGAAGGGCAAGCTGCCCGGCTCGATCATTCCCCACACTTACGATCTCGAATATGGCAGCGACACCATCGAGATTCAGGCCGATGCGGTGCAACCGGGGCAGCGCATCGCGATCGTCGACGATCTGCTGGCGACCGGGGGCACTCTGTCGGCGGCCATCCGGCTGGTGCGGCTGGTCGGAGGCGACGTCGCGGCGGCGGCGTGCATCATCGAACTCGCCTTCCTCAAGGGCCGCGACCGGCTCGACGTGCCGTTCACCTCGGTCGTGAGTTATGATTCTTGATTTAGTCCCTCAGACGCCGGGCGCCACGCATCCGCGTGGCTTGGCTTCGCTCGCCGCTCCAATCCCTCGATCAGGAGATCGAGGCCGAACTCGAAGCGCGCGTCGGGATCGTTCGAGGTGAGATCGCCGGCCAACGCGACGCTGTTCGGATAGGTTGCCGCCGGCAAGGCCGCTAGCTGGCGGCGCAATCCCGCGAATACCACGCCCCGCTTCGCCCCCTTGGCCTGCGCGGCCGAGAGCGGTGCGGTTTGGAACAGCACGAAGCCGTTGACGTAATTCAGCAGCGTATAGATGCCGAAGGCGGCATCGCGGTTCGACAGGCCGCCGCGGCGCAGCACGCCGAGGATGATTTCCATCTGGCGCAACAGCGGCGGCCCGAGCACGAAGCGGCCGGCGGAGACGCGCTGCATATCCCGCTTGCTCATGAGGTGCCCGCGCATCTGGCGGGCGATGGCGCGTACATCCTCACGCCAATCGGCGCCGCGTACCGTCAGCGTGACCTCGTCGAGGAGGGCGCCGAACAGCCAATCCTCCAGCAGGTCCTTGTCGCGGACATGCCAATAGAGCGACGCCGCCCGCACGCCGAGTTCGCTCGCTACGGCGCGCATGGTCAGCGCGTCATAGCCGTCGCGCTCCAGCACCGCCTTCGCGGCGCCGACGATGGTGTCACGCGTCAGCGGCGCCGCGCGGGCGGGTTTCGGTTCGGAAATCTTCCTGGTCCGCGCCATCGCGCTTGTCGTCCCGCTTGCCAAATCTAACGTTGTTAGATTATCTTTCATCTAACGGTGTTAGGTAAAGGCGAATTCGCGAGATGAAGGAGGCTGCGACGATGGTGGATACCGTGATGGCGCGACCCGATTACGGCGTGGACGCCCCCGGCGTGGTGCGCGGATTGACCCTCGGCGGCATCGCCGCCTTGGTCCTGGCCGGCGCCGGCGCCTGGTGGCACGCGATTTGGCCCCAGACGATTTTCGGCCTGATCGGATTGGTGCTGCTACTCGAGGCGGCGCTGATGATGCGCAATGCCCGTGTCGGCAAGCTGCGGCACCGCGACCGCATTCTCGATCACGTTGAGTGGCGCGGCGACGAGACGGTGCTCGATGTCGGCACCGGCCGGGGCCTGCTCCTGGTCGGCGCGGCCAAGCGCTTGGACACCGGGCGCGGTGTCGGCCTCGATATTTGGAGCGGCAAGGATTTGAGCGACAACGGGATCGAGCGCACCGCCGCCAATCTCGCCGTCGAGGGTGTCGCGGCGCGGTGCGAACTGGCGACCGGCGCGGTCCAGAACATGACCTTTCCCGACGGCACGTTCGATGTCGTGGTGTCCAACCTTTGCCTGCACAATATTCGTGGCGCCGAGGTTCGGGCACAGGCGTGCAACCAGATCGCGCGGGTGTTGAAGCCCGGCGGTGTCGCGGTGATTTCCGATCTGATGTTCGTCTCGCGCCACGCCAAAACGTTCCGCGAGGCCGGCATGGCGGTGACGATGGACGGGCCTTATCTGCTGGGCGTGTTCCCGCCGCAGCGCATCGTCATCGCGAAGAAGCCCTTATAGCCCCAGCACATCCTTCATGCCGTAGAGGCCGGGCGGTTGGCCCCGGCCGAGCCACAGCGCGGCCGTAACCGCGCCCTTGGCGAAGATCTGGCGCGAGGCGGCGCGGTGGGTAAATTCAAGCCGCTCGCCCGCGCCGGCGAAGATGACGGTGTGGTCGCCCGCAATGTCTCCGCCCCGCAGCGCCGCGAAGCCGATCGTGCCCTGGCGCCGCGCGCCGGTGACGCCGTCGCGCCCCCGTTCGCTTTCGCTGGCGAGGTCGATCCCGCGCCCTAATGCGGCGGCCTGGCCCAGCGCCAAGGCGGTGCCGGACGGGGCATCGACCTTGTGATGGTGATGCATCTCGACGATCTCGATATCCCAATCGGAACCGAGCCGGCGCGCCGCATCCTCGACCAGCGCCAGCATCAGCGTGACGCCGAGACTGGTATTGGGCGGCCAGACGATCGGCACGATCGTCGCCGCGGTGCGCACCGCCTCGCCTTGCTCGGCACTGAGACCCGTGGTGCCCAGCAGCAATGGTTTGTTGTGCCGTGCCGCGAGGCGCGCGGACAGCACACCGGCCGCCGGCGTCGAGAAGTCGATCACGACATCGGCGGTCTGGAATAGCGTTTCGGGATCGTCGCCCGCCGCGACGCCGATGGCGCCAATCCCCGCCAGTTCGCCGAGGTCGCGCCCCAGCGCCGGATTGCTGGGGGCCTCGATGCCGGCAACGATTCGCGCGCCCGGCGTCGCCGCGATCTCCGCCACCAGCATGCGGCCCATCTTCCCGGCGCAGCCGGTGATGCCAATTCCAATCTCAGCCACGCTCGCGCCTCCGCGCCACCCGCTCTTTGCGTCCCGCGCCGAATCGCCCTAAATCAGCGTTATGGCACTGATCCGCTCCGTCGCGACGCTCGGCTCTTATACCATGATCAGCCGGGTGCTGGGTTTCGTGCGCGAGATATTGACCGCCGATTTTCTCGGCGCGAGCGCCGTCAGCGACGCGTTCTTCGTCGCCCTGCGCCTGCCCAACATGTTCCGCAGCCTGTTCGCCGAGGGCGCGTTCAGCATCGCCTTCGTGCCGATTTTCGCCGGCAAGGTGGCGACCGACGGCCGGGTCGAGGCCAAACGCTTCGCCGAGGAGGCGCTGGCCATCCTGCTGGTGGCGTTGCTGCTGTTTCTGCTGTTCGGCGAGGTGTGCGCGCCATGGATTCTCGACGTGATCGCGCCGGGCTTCCGCGCCGATCCCGCCAAATTCGCGCTGGCGCTCGATCTGACGCGCATCATGTTTCCCTATCTCGTGTTCATCTCGCTGGTGGCGCTGCAGGGCGGCATCCTGAATTCGCTGGAGCGGTTCGCGGCGGCGGCGGTGACGCCGGTGCTGCTGAACATTTTCCTGATCGGCGCGCTGGTCGGGGTGCGGCCGTTGACTGGCGAGGCGCTGGCCTGGGCGGTGACCGGGGCCGGGTTGGCGCAATTTCTGTGGCTGATGGCGTCGTGCGCCCGCGCCGGCATGGCGTTGTCGCTGCCGGTGCCGCGCCTCACCCCGGAATTGCGCCGGCTGCTGCGGATCATGGTGCCGGGGGTGTTCGGCGCCGGCGTCACTCAGATCAACCTCTTGGTCTCGACCGCGATCGCGTCGCTGCTGCCGACCGGCTCGGTCTCGTTCCTCAATTATGCCGACCGGCTCAACCAGTTGCCGCTGGCGGTGATCGGCATCGCGGTCGGCACGGCGATCCTGCCGACTTTATCGCGACAGGTGCGCACCGGCGACATCGCCGCCGCCAACGACACCCAGAATCGCGGCCTGGAGCTGGCCTTGTTGCTGACCCTGCCGGCGGCGATCGCGCTGGCGGTCGGGGCGCTGCCGATCCTGGCGGTGCTATTCGAGCATGGCCATTTCTCCGCCGCCGATGCGCGGGCGACCGCGCCGGCGCTGGCCGCCTACGCGCTGGGCCTGCCGGCCTTCGTGCTGATCAAGGTGATGGCGCCCGGCTTTTTCGCGCGCCATGACACGCGCACGCCGGTCATCATCGGCGCCGTCACTGTCGCCATCAATATCGCGCTGACCATTGGCCTCGGCCTCGGGACCGGCCTCGCCCATGTCGGGGTGGCGATGGCGACCAGCATTGCCGGCTGGGTCAATGCCGTGGGGCTGACCTGGGTGCTGATGCGGCGCGGCCATTTCACGCTCGATCCCGGCGCCCGGCGGCGTCTGCCGCGCCTGTTCGCGGCGGCGATCGCCACGGGCGTGGTGCTGGCAATCGTGGCGTGGCTCTTGCGCGGCGCGCTGGGCGGCGTGCTGGCGGTGCAAATCCTGGCGCTGGCGACGCTGGTCCTCGGCGGCATCGTGGTGTTCTTCGCGTTGGCGCTGGCGCTGTCGGGCATCGACCGCCGCGATCTGACGCGCCGGCTGCGACGGCGGACGGCTTAGTGGCGGGTTGACAAACGTATGTACAATCCAATATCCTTTTTCCAGGCTGGAAACATCGTCGGCTTCGATTGGGATGACGCCAACCGCGAGAAGTGCCGGAAACATGGAATTTCAATCGAGACCATTGAAGATTTGTTCGGAAAAGAGATCGACGTCAGGCCCGATGTGGCCCATTCGGGGACCGAGCAACGCTTCATGGCGGTTTCGACGGACGCTAAGAATCGTCCCATCTTTCTGGTTTTCACGCTGCGGCAGCGCGGGGACAGCATGCTGATACGCCCCATCAGCGCCCGCCACATGCATCGTCAGGAAATGGAACGCTATGAAAAAACAGCTCCCGATTCTAAAGACCGATGAAGAAGCCGAAGACTTCGTCGCCAATAGCGATCTTACGGAATACGACCTCTCCGGATTTCATCGGGTACGGTTCGAGTTTCAGCCGAAGGCCGAGCGCGTGAATATGCGGCTGCCGGGCAGCTTGCTGCGGGCGGTCAAGGCTAAAGCCAAGCAAGCCGGGATGCCCTATCAGCGTTTCATCAGGCAAACGCTGGAAGCCGCCGTTGAACCGCCGCCGGAAACGCGCCGCCAGCGTTCCGGTTCTTGACCCTCTCGCCGCGCACGGCGATAACAGGCGCATGCCGCGCATCTTCTCGGGCATTCAGCCCACCGGAAATCTTCACCTCGGCAACTATCTCGGTGCCATCCGCAACTGGGTGGCGCTGCAGGCCGATTATGAATGCATCTTCTGCATCGTCGATCTGCATGCGCTGACGCTGCCGCAGGACCCGGCCGAGCTGCGCAACGCGACGCGCGAGGTGACGGCGGCCTATATCGCGTCTGGCATCGACCCCGATCGCTGCATCATCTTCAATCAGAGCATGGTGCCGGCGCATGCCCAACTGGCGTGGCTGCTGGGCTGCCTGACGCCGCTCGGCTGGCTCAACCGCATGACGCAGTTCAAGGAGAAGGCCGGGAAGCATCGCGACGAGGCCGGGCTGGGGCTCTATGCCTATCCGGTGCTGATGGCGGCGGACATTCTCCTTTATCGCGCGACTCATGTCCCGGTGGGCGAGGATCAGAAGCAGCATCTGGAACTGTCGCGCGACATCGCCGGCACCTTCAATCACCGCTACAACACCAGCTTCTTCCCGTTGCCGGAGCCGCAGATTTTCGGCGCCGCGACGCGGGTCATGAGCCTGCGCGACGGCACCCGGAAAATGTCGAAATCGGACGAGTCCGATTATTCGCGCATCAACATGACCGACGATGCCGAGGCGATCGCGCTGAAAATCCGGCGCGCCAAGACCGACCCACAGCCGCTGCCCGCGACCGTGACGGATGCCGAGGCGCGCCCCGAGGCGGCCAATCTTCTGGGCATCTACGCGGCGCTGACCGACGAGCCGATCGAGGCGGTGGTCGCGCGCTTCGCCGGCCGCAACTTTTCCGACTTCAAGGCGGAGCTGGCCGAACGCGCTTCGGTGACGCTGGGCCGCATCGGCGGCGAGATGAAGCGCATGGTCGCCGATCCCGCCTATATCGACGGCATCCTGCGGCGCGGCGCCGAGCGCGCCAACCACATCGCCGATGAGAATTTGCGGCTGGTTTCCGATATGATGGGATTGTTGCGACCGTAAACAGCGGGGCGGAGGGGGACATGGCGGACGCTCAATTCAACGGCTCGGCTTCGGGTGGCGCCGCGAGCGGCGGTCCCGTGAAGATCATCTACGTGCTGTATCTGCTGGGCCTGATCATCGGCATCACGCCGATCATTGCGCTGGTAATGGCCTATATCTATCGCGATGGCGCGCCGGAATGGCTTTATAGCCATTATACCTTTCAGATACGCACTTTCTGGATCGGCCTGCTGTATGTCGTCATCGGCCTCGTTACCACGTTCATCCTCATCGGTTGGCTGGTCCTGCTGTTCTGGCTGGTCTGGTACCTGGTGCGCTGTATCAAGGGGCTGAAGCTCGCCGGCGAGCAGCGCGGCATTGATCATGCCCGGACCTGGTGGTTCTGATCCCTCCGCGATAAGACCGGCGGGCGCCGGCGCCGCTTGATTTAGCCGGCGACTCGCCCGTTATTGGGGCATGGACATCTACCTGCCCATTGTCGGCGAATCACAGAGCGTCGTCATCTTGCTGATCCTGGGCGGTGCCGTCGGCTTTCTGTCGGGTCTGTTCGGCGTCGGGGGCGGCTGGCTGATGACGCCGCTGCTGATCTTCATCGGTATTCCGCCGATCTTCGCCGTCGCCGCCTCGGCCAATCAACTGGTCGGCAGCTCCGTCACCGGCGCGCTGGCACAGTGGCGGCGCGGCAATATCGATCTGCAGATGGGACTGGTGATGCTGGCGGGCGGGCTGGTCGGCTCGGTGCTGGGGGTCTGGCTGTTCGCCGCGTTGCGCCGTGTCGGCCAGATCGAGATCGCGATCAACTTCGCCTATATCGTGATGCTAGGCAGTCTCGGCGCCTTCATGCTGTTCGAGAGCGGCCGTGCCATCCTGTTCCGAGCGCCGGCGGCCCGGCGCAAATTGCACCGGCATGGCTGGATCCACCGCCTGCCGCTGAAGATGCGGTTTCGCCGCTCGAAGCTCTATATCAGCGCCATCGCCCCGGCGGCGGTCGGCCTCGCGGGCGGGTTTCTGTCGGGGGTGCTAGGGGTCGGCGGCGGCTTCCTGATGGTCCCGGCGATGATCTATGTGCTGGACATGCCGACGGCGCTGGTGCCGGGCACCTCGCTGTTCCAGATCATCTTCGTCGCCGCCAGCGTCACCATCCTGCAATCGGTCGAAAACGGCACGGTCGATATCGTGTTGGCGATGATCCTGCTGCTGGGCGGCGTGGTCGGGGTGCAGGTCGGGCTGCGGGTCGGAACGCATCTGCGCGGCGAATATTTCCGCGCCCTCCTCGGGGTGCTGGTGGTGGCGGCCGCGGCTAAGCTGGCGGCCGACCTGACCATCACCCCCCATGATCTCTATTCGCTGGAGTTGCGGATGCCATGAGAGGCTTGCCGGCGGCGCTGGTGCTGATCGCCGCGAGCGTGTCGGCCGCAAGCCCGATCGCGGCGGCGGTCGAGCCGCTGGCCGCCGATCTCTCCAATCATGTCGTCGCCATCACCACCGGCTTCACCGGGACCAGCCTCGTCCTGTTCGGTTCGCGCGAGGAGCCGGGGGACATCGTCATCGTGGTGCGCGGCCCGGCTGTGCGGATGGCGTTGCGGCGCCGGCACCATGTGCTGGGGTTCTGGATCAACACCGAAAGCGCGACGTTTGACGGCGCGCCGGCGTTTTACGCCACCATCAGCAACCGGCCGTTGGCGCAAATCGCGTCCGCGCCGATTCTGACGCTGCACCAGATCGGCATCGAGAATCTGCGCCCGCATGTCCATTCGCCGCGCGACCTGCGGCCAAGCCGCGCGGCGGATTATCGCGCGGCGCTGGTGCGCCGGCAGCAGCGCGCCGGGCGTTATCTCGACCGCGTCGGCACCATCACCTTCATCGGCGATCATCTGTTTCGCACTACCGTCGCCTTTCCGGCGAATGTGCCCATTGGCAAATATTCGGTGGAGATATTCCTCTTTCGCGACGGTGCCCTGGTCGCGGGCCAGACCGTGCCGCTGACCGTGACCGAGGCGGGGGTCGATTCCAGCGTCTCGCAGTTCGCCCAGGACGAGGCGCTGATCTACGGAATGATTGCGGTGGCGGCGACGGCGATGGCAGGATGGCTGGCGAGCCTGCCGTTCCGAAACCGGTGACGAGCGACCCCGACCGAATGGCCATGACCGAACCGACCGATGCGCCGCGTGTCTTTCTCGTCGTCGTCGACGAGACCGCGGAGATGCAAGTCGCCCTGCGCTTCGCCTGCCGGCGCGCGCGCCACACCGGCGGCCGGGTGGCGCTGCTGCATGTCATCGAGCCGGGAGACCCGCAGCCCTTCCGCCAGGTCGCGGAGCTGATGCTGGCCGAGCGGCGCGCCGATGCCGAGGCGCTGATGCGGAAACTGTCGAGCGACGCCCTGGAATTGTCGGGCCAATTGCCGGTGGTGCATCTGCGCGACGGCTTCCGGGCCGAGCAATTGCTGAGGCTGATCGCCGAGGAGCCGGCGATTTCGATCCTGGTTTTGGCGGCGGGGACCGGCTCCGAGGGACCCGGCCCGCTGATCGGCCAGCTCGTCGGCCGGTTGTCGGGCAAGCTGCGGGTGCCCATCACGGTGGTGCCGGGCGCCCTCTCCGATGCCGAGATCGATATCCTCGCCTGAGTGCACGCGACCGCTATCCCGACCAGGTTAATTCCGATATAGTTAAGGCACATCCGGAGGTTTGTTCGTGATTGATGACGGGATCAACGACTCGGCTGCGGTGCGCGCGGCGGAAGCTCCGAAAGGGTCTGTCTTGCCGGAACTGGAACTGCGAAACGAGATGCGGGTCGATCCGGTGACGACATCGGAGACGGTCCGCGACATCGCGCTGGAGCCGGCGGGGGCGCCGGGCCAGGATCTGCCGCGCGACATCGCGCGCGACGCGGCGAAGGCCGCGACGGCGAGGGATCCTGGGAAGGACCCCGGCCGCGACGCCTATCGCGAGGCGCTGCGCGAGCGGCTGCGGGAGCCGTTGCGCGACCGTGAGCCGTTGCGCGATCCGTTGCGGGACATGCTGCGCGACGTGGCATCGCGGGAGCCGCCGCGCCAGAACCCGCCGCCCGTCTCGCCGCTGGCCGGCAATCTCGCGCCCCTGCCGCGGCCGGCGGCGACCGTGCCACCCATTACCGTGCGCAGCCCGGGCTTTACCCTGCTGGCGCTGCTGATCCTGGTGCTGGGCCTGATCGGCGGCGGCTTGCTGGGCTGGCAGCTCTATCTGATGAAGGACCAGATCGCCAGTCTGCGGACCGCGGTCACGCAAAGCGGCAAGGTGGCGGATGCCGCCAGCCGCCTCTCCGACGCGGCGACCCAGGCCAATGAGATCGCCAACCAATCGCTGGCCAATTCGACGCGTCCCTGGATCGGCGTCGATACCGTCGAGGCCGGCACCATTCAGGCCGGCCAGCCCCTGAGCATCGAGGTGCGGGTGCGCAATTCGGGGCGCACCCCGTCGGCCGATGTCCAGGGCCTGTTCCTCGTCTATATCTCGCCGATCGACAATCCGCCGGCGCTGCTGACCGATCAATGCGCGAGCTGCGTGCGCAGCGTCGTCCTGCCCAACGGCACCGCCTCCTATAAGCTTTCGGTCCGCGACAGCGTGATGACGGCGGACGAGGTCCAGCGCATCAAGGACGGCAAGGACACGATGTGGATCGTCGGGCGGCTCGATTACCACGATTCCGAGGGCGAGCTCCACACCACGCGATCCTGCCTCTATTACCGCGCCAGCGGCATCGCCTCCTTCACCGCCTGCGGCGACGGCAACGCCGCGAACTGAGTTGTCAGTGGTCAGTTCTCAGTCTTCAGTTATCAGTCGTCAGTCTCTTCTTAATGAAAACTGACAACTGAACCTCAGTCGTCAGTCTTCAGTCGTCGATCTTCTTACTGAAAACTGACAACTGACAACTGACAACTGACAACTGACAACTGACAACTGTCAACCGAACCCTTACATCGGCGGCTTGACGCCATCCTTTTCCGCCACGATGGCCATCGCGGCATAGGTGCCGTCGGCGTTCTTGTGCGCGAACATCACGGTCTTGGCGCCGGTCTTCAACAGGCTGGCATCGCCGGGAACGAACGCGACAATCGGAATGCCGGGGCCGATATCGATCTTCACCGAGCCGGCTTTGCCGCTGCGGTCCTTGTAGGACATGGTGAAGACCTTGCCGTCGGACGAATCGACCATGCCGGAGACGGCGGCATTGGTCATGCTGCTGGTGGGACCCTTATCCCAGGGATAATGGCCTTCGCCGGTGCCGCGCCCCTGTTCGGGGAAGATATGGACCTCGGTGGCGTGCATCGTCCCGGCCTTGTCGGTCATCGCCGTGACACCGATGAAGTCGTTGGCTTTGATGTCGCCCAGCTTGCGTGCCGCGACGCCGGCGATGTTGGTCTTCGGCGTCACCGTCACGGTCGCGTCCTGACCGTCCTGGGTCTTCACCGTCAGCGTGCCATTATCGACCTTCTCGATGGTGGCGCGCAGCCGCGTTGGCGGCCCGTCCGCCGCGAGGGCGGGCAACGCCGACAGCAGCAGCGCGGCGGCGACGGCTATGAAACGCGTCTTGTGCATGAAAAACCTCCCGATGGTTCGTGGCCTGGTATTGACGAGATCGGGCTTGTAGCACGGGCATCCGCGCGGTGCCGCCTTGCCCCGCCTCACATCTGCGTGACCGACCCCGGCTAATTCTCCGTGGCCAGGCCGAAAATCTCGCGCGGCTCGCGCACCCCGCGCAGCATGTGCTGGCCCAGCGAGATGACGCGCTCCGGCTGGGCGGCGGCGGCGGCGAATTCCGCCGACATCAGCACCGAGCGGCCCAGCGGCTCGCATAATTTCTCGATGCGATCGACCTCGTTGACGGCGGGGCCGATGACCGTGAAATCCAGCCGGTCGACGGCGCCGATATTGCCATAGAGCACCTCGCCCAGATGCAGCGCGAAATCGACCCGCGCCGCCGGCAGCATGGTGAATTCGCGGCCGTTATTCATGGTCTCCAGCGCGCGGATCGCCTCGATCACCGCGTCCACCGCGCGCCGGCAGGTCTCGGTGGCGTCGGCGTTCTCGAATGAGAAGGTGGCCAGCACGGCGTCGCCGATGAACTTCATCACCTGGCCGCCGCGCCGGCGCAGCGGCGCCGTCAGCGTCTCGAACACTTCGTCGAGAAGGCGCACCACGGTCAGGCCCGGCTCGCTGTCGGCGATGCCGGTGAAGCCGCGAATATCGGCGTACCAGATCACGGCATGCAGCGCCTCGACCGAGCCGCGCTCGATCGCGCCGGCATGGACCCGCCGGCCGGCATCCTCGCCGAGATAGGCGATGAGCAGGCCCGAGGCGATGACCCGGCCGGCCTCGGCCTTGATCGCGAGGGCGAGCGCGGGCAGCGCCGTCTGCATCAGCAGCAAATCCTCCTCGCTGAACCCGTCCGCCCCATCGCCGGTGAAGGACACGAAGACGCCATTCGCCTGCGACGGGCCATCGCCGAAGGTGAAGACCTGAGCGAAATAGTCGGTGGCGCCGGCGGCATAGAATTCCTGAAGCAGGGGCAAGTCGGGCCCGGTTGCGTCGGCCGTCAGGCGGCGGCGCAGGCGCGGATTGGCCTCGCCGGCTTCCGCCCGTGCCAGCAAATGGCGCACCGGGCTCAACGTGTAGCCCGGCGAATCGGCGCCGCCGACGCTCCGCTCGAACTGCTCCTCCTCGACCGAGGTATGCTCGCGCCGCCAGGTGAAGCCGTAACCCGACCATTGCGGATGCAGGGTCCGCATCGCGGCATAGCCGCGCCACAGCTTGACCCCGTCCTCGACGAGCTGCCGGCAGAAGCCGTTGAACAACGCCTCGACCGAGGCGCCCTGAAGCCCCTCGCGCACCGCCCAGCGATGCAGGTCGATGATGCGCCGGCCCAGCGCATTGTCGAAGGCTTGGAGAGGAAGGGGCGCTTGCGGCGGGATCACCGTGGTTTCGCTAGGCATGGTCGGGAAAGTGGGAGGTTGCCGTCCGGCCGTCAACCTCCGCGATGGACCGCGCCGCCCGGCCGCCCGGGTGGCCGGCGCCGTTGGCTTCGTTCGACGATCAACGGGCGGCATTTTGGCTCCGATTGGCTTCCTATTGGCTTTGTTTTGGCTTCGTTATTGGCTCGAAACGGCGGAATCCCGCGACAATTGGCTTCGTTCGGCGAAAAGTTTTTTTTCCGCGCGCTTCCCCATCGCTTGCCTCCCCGTTTGCCCTGTCTTCGGCTTCATTTCTAGAACAAATATAGAACACTGTCAAGTCATCGGACGGTGCCACGTCACCAAAAAAATCACCGTCCCCGGCGTACCCATAGTGTAACGGCACGATGGATACCGGCGTTCGCCGGTAAGGGGAAAATGTTTCAATTTGGGTCTATCACTCTCGGTAGCAACGTCCCTTGGGTATTTCCGGGATCAGCGCTGATATATCGGGATACAGCGCG
>Ga0208357_1001589_pt1 | contig 16350 bp, 14 predicted proteins | sample NGESurdeep092012_6_FD_184487 | JGI IMG/M metagenome (GOLD analysis project Ga0208357, IMG submission 184487) | Arctic peat soil microbial communities from Barrow, Alaska - NGEE Surface sample F52-2 deep-092012 (SPAdes) | ecosystem: Environmental > Terrestrial > Soil > Wetlands > Peat ... | reverse complement strand
CGATGACGGCGCGGAAGCCGAACTGGTTGAGGGCCCAGGCGGCGTGCTCGCGGGAGCTGCCGCAGCCGAAGTTGCGCTCGGCGATGAGGATCTCTGCGCCCGCATATTCGGGCTTGTTGAGGACGAAGTCGGGGTTGGGCTTGCCGGTGTCGGGGCCTTCCTGGATGCGGCGCCAGTCGTAGAAGAGGAAGTCGCCGTAGCCGGTGCGCTCGATGCGCTTGAGGAATTGCTTGGGGATGATCTGGTCGGTGTCGATGTTGGGGAGCGGGAGTGGGGCGGCGGTGCTGGTGAGTTCGTTGATGGGGGTCATGAGTAAGTCCAGGAAGTAGGGAAGTAGGAAATAGGAAGTAGGGAAGAGCAGAAGCAGATTCCCTGCGGGAATGACAGAAAGAAAAGCAAGGACGAATGCAGATCCTTGCGGGATGACAAACGAAAAGGTCACTCCTTGTTGAACTTCCAGGTGCGGACGTCGGTGAAGTGGCCGGTGATGGCGGCGGCTGCGGCCATGGCGGGGCTGAGAAGGTGGGTGCGGCCTCCTCGGCCTTGACGGCCTTCGAAGTTGCGGTTGCTGGTGGATGCGCAACGCTCGCCGGGCTGGAGGATGTCGGGGTTCATGCCGAGGCACATGCTGCAGCCGGGCTCGCGCCACTCGAAACCCGCGGACTTGAAGATGGTGTCGAGGCCTTCGGATTCGGCTTGATGCTTGACCGCTTGCGAGCCGGGGACGACCATGGCGCGGACGGTGGTGGCGACGTGGTAGCCGTCGACGATTTTGGCGGCGGCGCGGAGGTCTTCGATGCGGCCGTTGGTGCAGGAGCCGAGGAAGACGGCGTCGATTTTGATGTCTTCGATGGGCGTGCCGGGCTTGAGGTCCATGTATTCGTAGGCGCGGGCGAAGGATTTTTGATCGGCTTCGGAGGGCGCTTCGGCGAGGGTGGGGACGCGGCCGTCGATGGTGGTGACCATGCCGGGGGAGGTGCCCCAGGTGACGGAGGGGGCTAGGGAGGTGGCGTCGATGTGGAGCTCGCGGTCGAAGGTGGCGGTGGGGTCGGTGGTGAGGGCGGACCATTGGGCTACAGCCTGTTGCCAGAGGTCTTCGTCGACTTCTGAGGCGGGAGAAGCAGATCCTCCGCCTACGGCGAAGGATGACAATTTATGGGGGGATGGCGATCCACTGGTGGCGCGAGGCGGCGTGCCGGGGGAGAAGCGGCGGCCCTTTAGGTAGGCGAAGGTGGTGGCGTCGGGGGCGATCATGCCGGCGCGGGCTCCGGCTTCGATGCTCATGTTGCAGACGGTCATGCGGCCTTCCATGGAGAGGGCGCGGATGGCGGAGCCGGCGTACTCGATGACGTAGCCGGTGGCTCCGTCGGTGCCGATGCGGCCGATGATGTGGAGGATGATGTCCTTGGCGGTGACGCCGGGGGGGAGCTCGCCGTTGGGGCCCCCGTCGATGGTGATGCGGAAGGTTTTGGGCTTGTCCTGGGGGAGGGTCTGGGTGGCCATGACGTGCTCTACTTCACTGGTGCCGATGCCCATGGCGAGGGCTCCGAACGCACCGTGGGTGGAGGTGTGCGAGTCTCCGCAGACGATGGTCATGCCGGGCTTGGTGGCTCCGAGTTCGGGGCCAATCATGTGGACGATGCCTTGCTCGGCGGCCTGGACGTCGAAGAGCTCGATGCCGAAGTCGGCGCAGTTTTTGCGGAGCGTTTTAATTTGCGCGTCGGCGATCTGGTCGGTGATGACGAGGCGGTCGTGGACGCTGGTGGTGGGGACGTTGTGGTCGACTGTGGCGATGTGGCGGGCTGGATTGCGCAGCGGGCGGCCGGTGAGGCGGAGGCCTTCGAAGGCCTGGGGGCTGGTGACCTCGTGGACGAGTTGGAGGTCGATGTAGAGGATGGTGGGCTCGCCGGCGGGCTCGACGACGACGTGCTGCTGCCAGACCTTTTCGAACATGGTGCGTCGTGCGCGGACGGCGGGAGTTGCTGAGGTGGTGTCGGGATTTTGGGTATTGGGCATGGGTTGTGTGGTGTTCCGGTTGTTAGTTGTTAGTTGTTAGTGGTGTCGGGTTGAGGGGAGATGACGTTGGCTCCGACCATGGTGGGGTCGAGAGGGTTGGGTGTGCCGTCGGGCTGGATGAGGAGCGCGTGGGCGATGTGGGGGACGAGGCGATGTGCGGCGGCGAGGCGGAGGTTCCAGTGGGCGATGGCCTCGGTGAGGGCTAGCGGGAGGGCGTCGGGGGAGAGTGGGTGGTTGGCGAAGAGGTAGAGGTTGTAGTCGGCGGTGGGCTCGTCGATGGTGTGGGCGTCGGGGTTCCAGTTAACGGCGGCGAAGACGGCGAGCGGGTGGGGGCGGCCGAGGTCGATCCAGAGGAGGCCGGAGGCGGCGCAGAAGCTGGGGACGCAGCCGTCGACGGTGAGGTAGCGGTTGGCGGTGGCGGTCACGGAGCCGTAGCGCGTGAGGAAGAGGGGGATGATGGTGGGCAGGGGTTCGTGGGTGGTGTTGGTGGTGGCGGGACCCCAGATGGATTGGGGCTGGTGGAATGCGTCGAGTACGAAGGACTGGAAGCGGGCGTCGAGGCGGAGGTCGTTGGCGCGGCCGATGGGGGAGGGCTGGGCGTATTGCCAGAGCCACTGGAGGTCGTCGGTGGGTGCTGCTTGATGGTGGCGGGCTGGGTTTTGTGGGGGCGGGGCGATGAGGTTGTCGGGGTTGGTGATTTGCGCGCGGGTCGTTGCTCCGATGAGGAGGAGGAGAGTGAGGGTCGCGAGTTGGAGGGTGTGGCGCATAAGTCAGGAAGTAGGAAGTAGGAAATAGGAAGGGCAGAAGCAGATCCCTACGGGATGACAGCCAGAAAAACAACAGCAACGGCAAGAACAACTGCAACTACAACGGCCAATACGGGGGTCCTTCACTTCGTTCAGGATGACGGCGAAAAACAAACAACGGCAACGGCAACGGCAAGAGCAAGAGCAAGAGCAAGAGCAACGGCAAGAGCAAGTGCAAGAGCAACGGCAACGGCAAGAGCAAGAGCAAGTGCAAGAGCAACGGCAACAGCAACAGCAACAGCAACAGCAACAGCGTTCGCTAGACGGCGTGGAGGGATTGGTGGCGGTCGATGGATTCGGCCAGGGCGGAGTGGACCAGCTTGCCCATTTGCGCGGTGGTGACGGTGGCGGCGGTGTTGCCGCGGGCTATGTCTGCGGTGCGGTGGCCGGCGGTGAGGACTTGTTGGACGGCGGCTTCTATGGCGGCGGCCTCCTCCTCGAGGTTGGCGGAGTAGCGGAGCACCATGGCGGCGGTGAGGATTGCGCCGAGGGGGTTGGCTTTGCCGGTGCCCGCGATGTCCGGGGCAGAGCCGTGGACGGGTTCGAAGAGGTTGACCTTGCCGCCAATGGTGGCCGATGGGAGCATGCCGAGGGAGCCGGTGATGATGCCGGATTCGTCGGAGAGGATGTCGCCGAAGAGGTTTTCGGTGAGGACGACGTCGAAGTTGCGGGGGACGTTCATGAGGTGCATGGCCATGGAGTCGACGAGCTGGTGCTCGACGGTGATGGACGGGTATTCGGGCTTGAGTGAGTCGACGGTGGCGCGCCAGAGCTGGGAACACTCGAGGACGTTGGCCTTGTCGACGGAGGTGAGTTTTTTGCGGCGCTTGCCGGCTAGCTCGAAGGCTACGCGGGCTACGCGGACGACTTCTTCCTTGGTGTAGCGCATGGTATTGATGGCTTCACCCGTTTCCTTGTTCCAGCTGCGGGGTTGGCCGAAGTAGAGGCCGCCGAGGAGTTCGCGGACGAAGAGGATGTCGACGCCCTTCGTGACTTCGGGGCGGAGCGGGGAGTTTTCGGAGAGCGCTGGATAGGCTACCGAGGGGCGCAGGTTCGCGAAGCCGCCTAGGACCTGGCGGATTTGCAGGAGGCCGGATTCGGGGCGCTTGTCGGGGGTGAGGGCGTTGAATTTGTTGTCGCCGACGGCGCCGAGGAGGACGGCGTCGGAGTCGAGGGAGATGTCGATGGTCTCTTGCGGGAGGGGCGTGTTTTTTGCTGTGATGGCGACGCCGCCGAGGAGGGCTTCGGTGAAGGTGAAGTCGTGGCCGCCTGCTTCGGCGATGGCCTCGAGGATGTTGACTGCTTCGCGGGTGACTTCGGGGCCGATGCCGTCGCCGGCGAGGATTGCGATTTTCAGGTTCATGGGTTGTCCAGTGAGTAAGGAGTAGTGAGTAAGGAGCAGTGAAGAACGGGAGACAGCAGGTTCCTCGCTTCGCTCGGAATGACAGACAGAAATGCAAGAGCAACGACGAGAGCAAGAGCAAGAGCAAGAACGAGCAACTACAAAGGCCAATACGGGGGTCCTTCGCTTCGCTCAGGATGACGGCGAAAAACTTACAACGACAACGACAACAGCAAAAGCTAGAAGCAGATCCTCCGCCTTTGGCGAAGGATGACAAATCCTTTTGGCTAAGGTTGACAAATCATAGTGGTCTACGGGGCGTTGGTGGTTAGGGTTTCGGTGTTGTGGGCGGTGAGCAGGGCGATGATGTCCTGGTCGTAGATGGATTTTTTGCGGTCGGCTAGTTCGGTGAAGCGGTTGTAGACCGAGTTGAGTTCGTCTTTGGAGAGGTTGTGGCCTAGTTCGTTTAGGCGGTGTTCGAGGGCTCGGCGTCCGCTGTGCTTGCCTAGGACGATGTTCTGGCCTTTGTAGCCGACCGAGGTGGGAGTGAGGATTTCGTAGGTGAGGGGGTTGGCGAGGACTCCATGCTGGTGGATGCCGGAGGCGTGGGCGAAGGCGTTGGCACCTACGATTGCCTTGTTGGGAGCGGCTCCGAAGCTGATGCAGCCGGCTAACATCTGGCTGGTGGAGAAGAGCTCGGTCATGACGATGCTGTCGGTGTAGGGGAGCTTGTCTTTGCGGACCATGAGGATGGCGGCGATCTCCTCGAGGGCGGCGTTGCCGGCGCGCTCGCCGATGCCGTTGATGGAGCACTCGACCTGGCGGACTCCGGCTTCGATGGAGGCGATGGTGTTGGCTACGGCGAGGCCGAGGTCGTCGTGGCAGTGCGCGGAGAGGACGATGTCGCGAGCTCCGGGGACGCGGTCGAGGACCATGCGGAACATGGCGGCGTAGTCGGCGGGGATGCAGTAGCCGACGGTGTCGGGGAGGTTGAGGGTGGTGGCTCCGGCCTGGATGGCGACCTCGCAGACTTTGACGAGGAAGTCGGGGTCGGTGCGGGTGGCGTCTTCGGGAGAGAACTCGACGTCTTCGCAGAAGGTGCGGGCGAGGGCGACCATCTCTGCGATCTGGTCGATGGCCTGCTCGCGGGTGATGCGGAGCTTGGCGGCGAGGTGGAGATCGGAGGTGGAGAGGAAGGTGTGGATGCGCGTGGAGGGAGCGGGCTCGATGGCGCGGGCTGCGGCTTCGATGTCCTCGCGCTTGCAGCGGGCGAGGGCGGCAATTTTGGGGCCGCGGACTTCGCGGGAGATGGCGAGGACGGACTCGAGGTCGCCGTGGGAGGCGATGGGGAAGCCGGCTTCGAGGATGTCGACTCCGAGGTCGGCGATCTTGTGGGCCATGCGGAGCTTTTCGGCGTGGTGCATGGTGCAGCCGGGAGATTGCTCGCCGTCGCGGAGGGTGGTGTCGAAGAAGATGATGTGGTTGCTGGGTGCCATTAAAGTAGACCTTTCCGTCTGGACAGAATCATAACGTGCTCTTATGCTCAAAGCCAGATGTATTGCAGATTCTAATGAGCGTATAGGTTCGCGATCACACGGCAAAGAGGGGTGGGGCGCTTGGATTTATTTCAGCTGGAGACGTTTGTTGCGGTAGCTGAGGAAAGAAGTTTCTCACGAGCGGCGGCTCGATTGCACAGGACACAGCCGGCGGTGAGCCAGGTGATTGCGAAGCTGGAGGCGGAGCTGGGAGAGTCGCTGGTGGAGCGGGCGTCGGGAAGCTTGACGGATGCGGGCGAGGTGCTGCTGGAGTATGCGCAGAAGATGCTGAACCTGCGGAAAGATGCGGGGGCGGCGTTGGTGGACCTGCGGTCGCTGCATCGGGGGCGGCTGGATCTGGCGGCGAACGAGTACACGTGTTTGTACCTGTTGCCGGTTCTGGATGCGTTTCGGCGGGAGCATCCTCGGATCAAGGTGGCGGTGCAGCGGGCGCTGGCGAGCCGGATTGCGGATGAGGTGCTGTCGCATTCGGTGGAGTTGGGAGTGGTGAGCTTTCGGCCGGCTGATCCGCAGGTGATTTCGACGGTGGTTTATCGGGATGAGCTGGTGTGCGTGATGAGTCCGGGGCATGCGCTGGCGAAATTGGATACGGTGTCGATTGCGCGGCTGGGGAGGGAGACGTTTGTGGCGCACAACGTGCCGTCGCCGCTGCGGCAGAAAGTGATTGCGGCGTTTCAGCGGCATAAGACTCCGCTGCAGATGGAGGTGGAACTGCCTTCGCTGGAGGCGATCAAGCGATTTGTGCAGCGTGGGAATGGGGTGGCGCTGGTGCCGAAGCTGACGGTGGAGAGTGAGCTGGAGTCGGGCGCTTTGGTGGCGGTGCAGGTTCCTGAGTTGCAGGTGGAGAGGAAGTTGCGGCTGGTGCATCGGAAGCAGGCGGCGCTGAGCCATGCGGCAAAGGAGTTTCTGCGGGTGGTGCAGGCGCACGCCGCGGAGCATGGTGATCCGTTCTGCTTTGAGCTGGAGAAGGCGGTGGACGGCGGAGGAGCGAAGGCCGCGAGAAAGATGTAGAGGGTGGCGTAACATTTTCCGGGAATGCGCGTTTGTATGTGCAGACGGACCCGCAGTGGCGATGCGGCGAGATCGATCGAGAGGAATGAGGTTGAGCAGATGAAAAGTGTGATGCGGATGAAGATGTTTCGTGCAGCGGCGGTGCTGCTGTGTGGAGCTGGATTGGTTGTGAGTGCGGCGGTGGCGCAGCAGGATTCGGCTCCGCCTCCTCCACCGGATGGACAACAGCAGGGACCTCCGATGGCAATGCATGGCCGCAGGGGAATGGACCCGGAGCGGCGCGCGGAGATGATGCAGCGGCGACTGGGTTTGAATGCGGATCAGACAGCGCAGGTCAAAGCGATCATGACGGATGGACAGGCCAAGATGGAGGCTTTGCGTGCGAATACTTCGCTTGCACCGGAGGATCGGCGTGCGCAGGGCATGGCGATGCATGAGGACATGCAGGCTAAGATTCGTGCGGTATTGACACCGGACCAAGAGAAAGAGTTCGATGCGATGCAGGCGAGGATGCGCGGTCGTCGTGGACGGATGGGCGGGGATGGACCACCACCTCCGCCACCCCCAGCGGAAGCTCCGCAGTCGTAGATTTAATGCTGAGTGAATGAGGCAGGCCTCGGTTTCAGATAACGGAACCGGGGCTTGTTTCGTCTATTGGAGAAAGAAACCGCGATCGATGAGGGCAGAATCTTATGCGACGCGCGTGTGGACGCTGTGTGCAGGTACAATAAAACGATAGCGCGCCGCGTTTACTGGCTAAGTTCCCATTGGAAAGATCCATGGAGTGTCTGGTCGGCGGTGTGAATGTGAAGGGATTTCAGCAAGCATGAAGAAAATGATTTTGCTCGGTGCACTGCTGGTGTGCACCGTCGCCGTGGCAAACGCACAGGAGAGCCGGCAAGATGCCAGCGTTAGCTTGATTGGGGTCTACGCACCTGCGGTCTATGGGGAAGTCGTTCATCCGATGACGACGACGAAGACCGGAGGCTTGCTGGCAAGCTACCGATTCATGTTGACACCTCGGAATGCGGTGGAATTGAACTATACGTTCGCGCAGAATTCCATTAAGTACAACAGCATCACGTTCCCCGCGGGTGAAGTCCACTCACGTCAGCAGGAGTTCAGTGCTGCGTATGTGTATTCGCGGACCTATAAGAGGTACAACCCGTTTGTCGAGGGAGGCGTTGGGGCAATGTTCTTTACGCCGATCCTGGATAATGGAACACATGAGATTCCGACCAAACAGAGCGTCCAGATCGGTGGATTGTTTGGTGGTGGCCTGGCGTATGAAATCGATCCCAGCTTTGATATTCGAGTGGAATATCGCGGGTTTCTGATGAAGACTCCTGATTTTGGCCAGGCCGTCTTCAACCCGAATCGGTACTATGTTCTGATGACGCCGTCGATCGGTGTTGCGTACCACTTCTAGTCATAGAGTTTCGTTCGATAGAAGAGCCCGGCCACCCTGGTCGGGCTCTTCCTGTTGGTGGCGAAGAGGTGGATGCTGGTGGCGGGTTGGAGGCTTGTTGCCCTGCTCTTGATCGCTGAGTGAATGCTCTTGATCGCTGAGTGAAGATGAGAGCTCGCGATGAGTACGGTTCCGTTGGAGTTGTGCGGCGGGCGTTTGACCGACTCTGCCACCGGCCACTTCGGAGCAGAGCAGGGGGTGCGCAGGGAGATGCCTGGGGGATTATGGATGCTTGAGGGGCGGAGGTGCAGGATGTGTGGAATGTTTATGTGTGGGATGTTTAATGCAATGAGAAACCCCAGCCTTGGCTGGGGTTTCTATAGCTGTGAGACTTGAAGAGGGAAGCGCTAGCGGACCAGGGAGCCGCTGGTGAAGTGATAGGCGAATCCAACCTCGTAAATGATTGGCGTGAGGCCATTGGGGAGACATACAGCGGTTCCAGGGCCTCCACAAGTTGGGCTTCCCGTGACGCTCCCGGTAAACCAGTCCTGGTAGTCCATCCCGAGACGAATATTGAAGCGGGGCGTGATATCGGCATCGACTCCCGCGCCGAACGCGAGCAGGTTATAGCCATTGGAGGTGTTTCCCTGATAGAAGGAGGGGGAGGAGCCAAAAGTTCCGCGACCTGCCGAAAGACGCAAGTAGGGGTTGTAGCGGTCGTAGGTACGGTGATAACGGACGCCATACTCGAAGGTGGTTTCCTTGGCAGGGGAATGCTGACTAATGGAGATCTGATGGAAGTCGAGCTCAGCTCCCCAGTGGGTTCTAATATCGAAGGCGGCATAGATGCCGTAGCCGTAGGCGTCCTGGGGGGTATAGTCCGGATAGGCGAACGTAAACGTCCCGCCTACCTGCAGGTCACCTGCTCGAGTCGCGCCGGGTGCAGCTTGTCCCAACGCAATAGAGGAGCACGCAGTCAACATAGCGAGGATGAGGACAGTTCGTTTCAACGGGTGGTCTCCATTTGGCCGGGGTATTGGATCGTTAGTTCAACTAGTGTAGTTCAAATTGGGCTGAAAGTGCGAACAATATTTAAGGATATCCACATGATTCAAAGGCTGATGGTTCGCGCGACTGGACGTGATTCGGTGGGGAAGTCGTACAACCATTTCGAGATGCGCGCAGGCGTCGGAATGGAGTGGGGAGAGTCGTTTGATTGGTGGGTGAAGTGATGAGGGGAATTGAAAACGGCACCGAGCCAAGGGCGGGGTGCCGTCTTCAATTCAAAGGAGCTGCCAGATGGCAGATCGGGTAGGCGTTAGCGCTGCGACTGAGGAGCCGGAGGCGGTGTAGAGGTGCCGGAATTCGCAGCCGCGGCTGCAGCCGGAGCAGGAGTCGCAGCGCCGGGATCGACGGGTGCCTTCCAGTAGGAGAGATTCACAGATACGGGAGTGATCTCGAACGGGAGTTTATCGCGAGCGCTGAGGAGTGGTTCGGCGGCCGCGTTGATCTTGATGACCTGGTCAGTCCAGGGGTCATTGCGGAGGTAAGAGTTGAGGGGAACAGCGGCCTGCTGCTTGAGGTCGGTGTTGTTAAGTTTGGGAGACTTAGCGACGAGCGCCTGCATCCAGAACGTTCCATCTGGCTTGATGAGGCCGTCGCCAAGCTGGGGATCGTTGAGTGCCTTCAGGCCCTTCTCGCGAGCCTGGAGCTGCTGGAGGTAGAGGCCGAAGTATTGCTCTCCGTCAGCGAGGTCTTTGACGCTGAGCAGTTCCATTGCCTTTTTAGACGCTTCGGTGTCGTCGGCATCGGTATGATGCAGCGGCAGTTTCTCGAAGGCGGACTGGGGTGGGAAGAGCAGACGGTCGCTGAAGGCATACTTGGTGTCGATGTGGTGACCAAGGACGATGTGGGCTACCTGAAAGGCGAGCAGGGCGTTGAGATTGCCCATCTGCTGGGCGCCGTCCGCGGTGACAACGGCGGTGGTATCGATGAGGCCCTTGGAGAGGAGGACGGTGTTACCGACGGCCAGAGACTCGAGCGGCTCGGTGAGCAGGGTGCGAACGCGGATGGGGCGGTCGATGGGAATCTGGTTGTAGGCAAGGATGTTGTTGGCGAGCTGAGCGAGGACCTTGTCGAAGTCGCTGGGAGCGTCGATCAGACCAGCCGAGTAGAGGCGATCGATGACGTTATCTTCGGCTTGCTGGATCCATTGACGCTGTGCGCCGAGGGGGCTGAGGCCGCCGTTCTGCTGGCTCTCATCGGTTGCACCTTCAACTTCGAGGTCGGCCTGATCAGAATCCTTGACGGGAACCTTGAGAGAGTAACCCCAGATCTGGTTGATCGCTTTGAATTTCAAGCTGTGCGAAGGGCTCTTCGGGTCGGTCTCTTCAATGTAGGACTCGCTGGGGAGCCAGAGGCCATCCGCGACATTGGTGCGAACGGAATTGAAGTGGAAGTACTCGTTGATGTTGTCCTTCTCCGTGCCGGCAAGGTCGCCGTCGTAGCGCACGATGTTGCCGCCGTTGCGCTCGACCCAGATGCGGCCGAAGAAGCGGCCAGGGATCTTCTTGATGGGAGAGACGTCGAAGACGACGGTGGGAACGGTTCCGAGGAAGTCGTTACGCAGATAAGTGAAGTTGTAGTGCTGACGGTCGAAGCCGGCGCTGTCGATCACGATCATGCGGACGAAGCCGGCGTCGTTGTAGCTGAGGTGCAGGTCTTTGGAGAGACCTGTGATGTAACCGAGAGAGTGGCGGAAGCCGCCCTTCTTGTGATCCAGGCCGCCGCCGGTGAAGCCGTTCTGTCCGATGACTTTGCCGAAATCGACACGAGCCAGGAAGTGGACATCACTGTCGACGGTCTGGCCCATGACGGGGTCCGGGCGCATGTTCTGGATGTAGGTTTCGACGATGGGGCTGCGCTCCCTGAGCGTCTTGAGGACTACAGCTTCACGGGCAATGGCCTTGTTGACCAGGGCATTCTGCGCTGGCGTTAGCTTGCGGACGTCCTGGGATGCTTCCTTCTTCTTGAAAGGGAAGGCAGAAGCAGGCAGGGCCGATCCAACCATGAGAGCGAAGGCCACGGCGGCGGTAAGTTTTGTGGGGAGGTTCATAGTCTTCAAGGGCTCCTTAGCTGGTGCGGCTGCCCGTGAGGGCAGCCCTTTCGAAAATCGGGATATGCAGCGAATGTATCTATCTGTCCGTCGGGCCAGGCCAGTTACTCAGATCTAGAATAGCGTGAAGGTTTTCAATGTTGTTAACAAATAGTGTTACCAAAGAGACATTAGTTATTAATGATGAAGTGAACGATGATGTTGGTTGGAAAGTCAATTGGGTGGCCGCCAGCATCGAGGGCGGGATGGAATCGAACGCCGCGAGCTGCCTGCAGCGCAGGCTCGTCGAGGCCGTGACCGAGGCCGCGAACCAGACCGATGACATCCATCTCACCATTGGCTCGGAAGATGACTTTGACCACCGCATCGCCTTCGATGTGATTGGCGCGGGCCTCTTGAGAGTAGACGGGATTCGGTTTAAAGGTGACCCTTGGCGGCGTGGCTGCAGAGAGACTCGAAGCCTCGGAATGCCTCTCGGGAGCAGGTGGTGGCGTGCCAAGCTGGACGGGAGCGACGGCGGCATAATTCTTGGAGGTCATGGGGCCTGTACCGCTGCCCAGCTTGACTCCGCGGACGGTGCCGACGGCGTTGTCGCGGCCATTGATGTTATTGGAGTTAGGAGAGCCTGAACCAAGATTGACCGAAGTTGCGTGGGGACCATTCCCGGAGTTGTTCTTGTTCATCCCGGGCATGCCGGCGACACCGAGGCTGACGCTGGAAACGGCGGGCCCGGTGAGTGGCTTGAGGGGATTGGTGGGCGATCCGAGGCGTACGGCGGTCGGATGAGCATCCTCATTCTTGACAGAAGCTGCTTCGGCCCTGCCGAGGTTGACCTTTACAGGTGCTGGCGGGGGATTGACGGCCTTGGGCGGAGCCGGTGGCTGAAGATTGACGGGTTTTGGCTGCGGGATAGGCAGCGGCTTCACCTCAGGCGGCGGCTCGATCACAGCGGGCGGCCGAACCTTGGGGGGAGCAACGGGAGTCGGCGGGAGCGGCTTGGGTGGCGGCGGTGGGGGCTTGGGGATCGGTTTGGGCTCCGGTGGTGGCTGGGGCGGCAGCGTGATGGTATCAACTACCTTCGCGATAGTCGGATTGGTCTTTACGACATATCCCAGGATGACCACGATGAGCAGAATCGCGACATTAATGATGATGGAGGTGACAGTTGCACCCTTGCTACGTGACCCATCATTGAGGACGCCGAAGTCTCTAAATTGAACACTAGGCGGGTTGGGATCTTCACTACGGAGGGGCTTCGCCATTTTAGAATTCAGTCCTCAAGGTTGCACCAATATTAGGGCAGCGTTGTATTTACGGGAAAAAGGTATCCAGAGCATAGCAGATGAATTTGCCCTCCAATACTTGAGTCCGTTGAAAATGACGAGCAAGTGCAGGGTCCGCACCTTTCTACTCATTGACAAGTTAGCTACTGGCATAACAAGTACCGTTCGGAACAGACGTCCAGCGTATCCGGGCCTTTGCCCGTGATCGTCTTGATGTTGCTCCGTGGTCCGGAGACTGTGCGTACGTAGCGTGTTCAGGAGAATAAATTCGCTCTAAACAGAAGGCCCCAGAGATGAGTCCTAATTTGATGAGCAATACGGTTAGGATAGCACAAAGGTTAACAGCAGACGGGGCTGCACAAGCAGCGTAAATGAAGGCTGTAACCTGCGGAGATACTTATCGATGCACGATCTATTTCAGACGCTTTATCGCGATATGTTCCTTATGCCACTACCACTTACGGAGAAGATTCTTCGTCCTGTGGTGGTGTATCTGTGCCTGGTGATTTTTCTTCGGATGTTTGGGAAGCGGGAGTTGGCGCAGTTGAACCCGTTCGATCTGGTGGTTCTGTTGAGTTTGTCGAACACGGTGCAGAACGCCATCATCGGACCGGACAACTCGGTGACGGGAGGAATTGTAGGGGCGTTTGCGCTGTTGACGATTAATTGGGTACTGATGTGGGTGTTGTATCGAGCGCCGAAGAAGGTGACGACGGCGCTGCAAGGGGAGCCGTCGACGCTGATACGCGGTGGGGTTGTGGATGAGGAGGAGTTGAAGAAGCAGTCGTTGACGCACGAAGAGCTGGTCTCGGTGCTGAACAAGAACGGGTTGAATGATCCGGAAGATGTGGAGATGTGCGTGCTGGAGCCGAATGGGACATTCTATGTGCAGGCGAAGAAGCCATCGAGTGATGAGGTAGAGCGGAGCCAGATGATGAAGGCGCTGGCCGAGCTATCCGGTGAGGTGAAGGCGCTGCGGCAGCAGATTGAGGCGAGAGGCTAGGCAGTTTTTTGGGGTGAGTGAGCGAGGGCTTTGGCGCGGGCGGCGATGAGGCGTTCGGGTGAGGCGGGAAGCAGGGAGTCTTTGACGGCGGCGCGGTAGCCTCCCATGAAGATGGAGTACATGACAGCGAGGGCACAGCCGACGCCGAAGGCGAAGCCGAGGAAGAAGCCGATGAGCGCACTCCAGTAGCCAGGCACAGAACCTATGATGTCATGACCGGGGTTGGCCGGGTGGGTTTCGAGGTCTTTTGGACTTCGTGAACTCGCGGGAGGACAGCGCCTCGAGCAGGCAGGGCGAGAGCAGGATGGCGAGAGTTGCGACAACGAGGAGCAGGTCGAAGTGCATGGGTGGTCTATCGGCCAGAAGTGGAATGAGATTAGCTGCGAACCGCTGTGTTGTGGAGTGAAACATTCTGGTGGGTAGCGCCAGGGATGGTCGTGGTGTTGCTTGCACTGATCGCGATGACGTAAGTTGTCCATTGCCGGGGTTCGCGAGAGTGCAGCGTTTCAGCGACCGGCGCCAGGGAGTGAGGGTACGCTTATGTCTCAAGAGAACCAGATCGCGAACGCTGATGTATTCGAGTCGCACATGCGCGAAGATCGCGTGTTTCCACCCTCGGCGGAGTTTGCCGCGAAGGCGTGGATTGGGAGCGAGGCGGAGTATGAGCGGATCTATGCGCATAGCGTGAACGACCCGGCGGGGTTCTGGGGCGAGGCGGCGGGGGAGATTGAGTGGTTCAAGACGTGGGACCAGGTGATCGATGGGAGTGGGGCACATACGAAGTGGTTTGTGGGGGGCAAGCTGAATCTGTCGCACAACTGCGTGGATCGTCATGCGAAGGGCGCGCGGAAGGATAAGGTGGCGTTGTTGTGGGAGGGGGAGCCGGGCGAGGTGCGGCAGATGACCTATGGTGAGTTGCATGGAGAGGTGCAGCGGTTTGCGAATGTGCTGAAGTCGCTGGGGGTGAAGAAGGGCGACCGGGTTGCGGTGTATATGGGGATGTGTCCGGAACTGGCGATTGCGTTGCTGGCGTGTGCCCGGATTGGGGCGGTACATTCGGTGATCTTCGGAGGATTTTCAGCGCGCGCAATTTCTGATCGTGTGAATGATTCGGACTGCCAGGTGGTGGTGACGCAGGATGTGAGTTATCGGCGCGGAGGAGAGGTGAAGCTGAAGCAGATTGTCGATGAGGCGATGGAGACGTGTCCGGGAGTGCGGAAGATGGTGGTGTATCAGCGTGCGGAGGAGAGCGCTGTGGAGATGAAGGCGGGGCGGGATGTGTGGTGGCACGAGGCGATGGCCGCGGTGGAGGGTGAGTGTGCGGCGGAGTGGATGGATGCCGAGGACCCGCTGTACATCCTGTACACGAGCGGTACGACGGGTAAGCCGAAGGGGTTGGTGCATACGACCGGTGGGTATTCGGTGCAGACGTATCTGACGAGCAAGTATGTTTTTGATCTGCATGACGAGGATGTGTTCTGGTGCACGGCGGACATTGGATGGGTGACCGGGCACAGCTACGTGGTGTATGGGCCGCTGCAGAATGGGGCGACGGTGGTGATGTATGAGGGGGCTCCGAACTGGCCGGAGAATGATCGGTTCTGGAAGATTGTGGACGACCACAAGGTGACGATTTTCTATACGGCGCCGACGGCGATTCGGGCGTTCATCAAGTGGGGAAGCGAGTGGGTCCACAAGCATGATCTGAGTACGCTGCGGCTGCTGGGGACGGTGGGCGAGCCGATCAATCCGGAGGCCTGGATGTGGTATCACCGGGAGATTGGGAAGGAGCGTTGCCCGATTGTGGATACGTGGTGGCAGACGGAGACGGGAGCGATTTTGATTGCGCCGATTCCTGGGGCGGTGGCGACGAAACCAGGGTCGGCGACGCGGCCGTTCTTTGGGGTGGTGCCGGAGATTGTGTCGAACTCCGGGAACGGGACGGATGAGATTGTGAAGCCGGGGCAGGGTGGGTTGTTGATGATTGCGAAGCCGTGGCCTGCGATTGCGCGAACGATCTGGGGAGATGCAGCGCGGTATGAGAAGGCTTACTTCTCGGAGATGCCGGGGGTTTACTTTACGGGGGATGGGGCGCGGTGCGATGCGGATGGATATTACTGGCTGATGGGGCGCGTGGATGATGTGATTAATGTGAGCGGCCATCGGCTGGGGACGGCGGAGATCGAGTCGGCGCTGGTGGGGCATCGAGGGGTGGCGGAGGCGGCGGTGGTGGGGCGTCCGCATGAGCTGAAGGGGCAGGCGATTGCGGCGTTCGTGACGCTGGCGGAGGGGCATGAGCCGACGGAGGAGTTGAAGCAGGAACTGCGGCAGTGGGTGGCGAAGGAGATTGGGTCGCTGGCGCGTCCGGATGATCTGCGATTTACGCAGTCGCTGCCGAAGACGCGGTCGGGCAAGATTATGCGGAGGCTGCTGCGGGAGTTGGCTGCGACGGGCGATGTTAAGGGCGACACGACGACGCTGGAGGACTTCAGCACCGTGGCGAAGCTGCGTGAGAGGGACGAATAAGGGCGGAGGATGGCGGGGAACTTTCGCGCGAAACTGGAGTGTGTTTCACTCGTCTACAAACGTGTGCGGAGTCGGATGATGCGCTTGCTGATTGGATGGATGATGGTGGCGTTGGCGCTGGCGCCGATGGTGCAGGCGCAGGATTCGAAGGATGCGGGCCCGACGTTGCAGGTTGCGAAGCATGCGGCGACGGACAAGGCGGGGGACGCAAGCCTGGTGGTGCTTCCGGTGGTGGTGCGCGACAAGAAGGGCGCGCTGGTGAATGGGCTTACGAAGGATGATTT
>Ga0208357_1001587_pt1 | contig 16356 bp, 9 predicted proteins | sample NGESurdeep092012_6_FD_184487 | JGI IMG/M metagenome (GOLD analysis project Ga0208357, IMG submission 184487) | Arctic peat soil microbial communities from Barrow, Alaska - NGEE Surface sample F52-2 deep-092012 (SPAdes) | ecosystem: Environmental > Terrestrial > Soil > Wetlands > Peat ... | reverse complement strand
TGCCTCGTTCCGAGCGGCACGGGGCCCCCGGTGACCAGCGGTAGCGTCAAGAGATGGCGTTGGTCGTCCAGAAATTCGGTGGGACATCGGTGGGCGACGCCGACCGGATTCGGGCCGTGGCCGACCACGTGGCCCGGTCACGCCGAAACGGTGACGACGTCGTGGTGGTGGTCAGTGCCATGGGCAAGACCACCGATGACCTGATCAGGTTGGCCAACGATGTCAGCCGGGTCCAACCCCCCCGCGAGCTCGACATGCTTCTCACCTCGGGCGAGCGGGTGACCATGGCCCTGCTGGTCATGGCCCTGGCCGATCTCGGCATCGATGCACTGTCCTTCACCGGCAGCCAGGCCGGGATCATCACCGATACCACCCACACCAAGGCCACCATCATCGAGATCCGGGCCGACCGCCTCCGCGAGGCCTTGAAGGCCGGTCGGGTTCCGGTGGTGGCCGGTTTCCAGGGGGTCTCCACCGACAGGGACGTCACCACCCTGGGCCGGGGCGGCTCCGACACCACGGCCGTGGCCATGGCCGCCGCCCTGGACGCGGCGGCCTGCGAGATCTACACCGATGTCTCTGGCGTCTTCTCCACCGATCCCCGGATCGTGCCCGAAGCTCGTCGCCTGCCCCGGGTCAGTTTCGAGGAGATGCTCGAGGTGGCGGCCAGCGGGGGCCGGGTCCTGTCGTTGCGGTCGGTGGAATTCGCCCGGAACCATCACGTGCCCTTGCACGTACGTTCGAGCTTCACCTGGGAACCCGGCACATGGGTTGTCGAGGAGGATGTGTCCATGGAACAGCCCGTCGTGACCGCCATCACCCTTGACACCTCGGAAGCCAAGGTCACCGTGACCGGGGTCCCGGACCGGCCGGGAGTGGCCGCCCATCTCTTCCGGGCGCTGGCCGACCGGAAGGTGAACGTGGACACCATCGTCCAGAACACCTCTCTCCACGGGACCACCGATATCTCCTTCACGGTGCCCAAGGTGGATCTGGACCTCAGTCTCGAGACGGTGGCTTCCCTGGTTCCCGAGATCGGGGCGGTCGAGGTCACGTCCGACGACACCATCGCCAAAGTGTCACTGGTCGGTGCCGGGATGCGGAGCCATCCCGGGGTGTCGGCCACCATGTTCGAGACCTTGGCCGAGGCCGGGATCAATATCGAGATGATCTCGACGTCGCCCATCCGGATCTCCTGCGTGGTGCGGGCCGACAGCGTCGAGGAGGCCGTCCGGCTTCTCCACGCCGCCTTCGAACTGTCGGATTGAGGCCGGCGGCGGGGAAAGCCCTGCCTGTGGCCTAAGATCTATCTGTGCGAATCGGGGTCATAGGCGCCACCGGGCAAGTGGGGACCATCATCCGGTCGTCCCTGGTCGAGCGCGGATTTCCGGTCGATGACATCCGTTTCTTCGCCTCGTCGCGGTCGGTCGGGCGGCGCCTGCCCTGGGCCGATGGTGAAGTCGATGTGGAGGACGCCGAGACAGCCGATTTCTCCGGCATCGAACTGGCCCTGATGTCGACGGGGGCGGCCGCCTCCCGCATCCTGGCCCCCCGGGTGGCCGCCGCCGGCGCCGTCGTCATCGACAATTCCTCCGCCTGGCGGATGCACCCCGATGTTCCCCTGGTCGTTCCCGAGGTCAACGCCGAGGCCCTTGACTCGGTACCGCTGGGCATCGTGGCCAACCCGAACTGCACGACGATGGTGGCCATGCCCCCCCTCGGGCCTCTCCACCGGGCCGCCGGCCTCCGGCGCCTGGTCATCTCCACCTACCAGGCTGTGTCGGGAGCGGGTCCGAGCGGTGTCAGCGAGTTGGAGGAACAACTGGCCAAGACAGTGGAGGGAGCCGCCGCTCTCACCTTTGACGGCGCCGCCGTCGACTTCCCGCCGGCCAGCGTCTTCGCCGGTCCCGTGGCCCACAACGTGCTGCCCATGGCCGGCACTCTCCTCGACGACGGATCGGGGGAGACGAATGAGGAACTGAAGCTGCGCGACGAGTCCCGCAAGATCCTGGGCATTCCTGATTTGGCCGTCTCCGCGACGTGCGTGCGGGTGCCCGTCTTCACCGGACACAGTCTCTCCATCAATGCCGAATTCGAGCGGGCTCTATCGGTGGAGGACGCCATCGCCCTCCTGGAAGTGGCTCCCGGCGTGCGCTACGTCGACGTCCCCACCCCCTTGGCCTCGGCCGGCATCGATCCGGCGCTGGTCGGCCGGGTGCGGAAGGATCCGGGCGTGCCCCACGGCCTGGCTCTGTTTATTTCGGGGGACAACCTCCGCAAGGGCGCCGGCCTGAACGCCGTGCAGATCGCCGAAGCGATCCTGGCCCGACGTTCCTGAGGTCTTCGGGGCTGGATCTCCGGTTACCGGCGACCGGGTGTGTCGCGTCCGGCCAGGGACGATATGCGCCGAGCCAGATTGACGGCATGATCGCCGAACCGCTCGTAGAAGCGGGCCACCAGAGCGGCCTCGATGGCCACCGGTAACGGCATCGACCCGCTGGCGATCTCGGCCGTCAGCGTCACGTGGAGCTCATCGAGCTCATCGTCCAGAGACTCCACATGCTCGGCCACGTCCGGGGACCGGTCGGCGTAGGCGTCGGCCGTGGCCCGCCACATTTCGCTGGCCACCTCCCCCATCTGCTCCACGTGGCCCCGGGCCCGGTGGGAGAGCTCCATCCCGAGGCCACGGACGGCCCGTCGTGAGACGTGCTCGGCCAGGTCACCGCTGCGTTCGAGGTCGGGAAGCATCCGGAGGATGGCCACCAGATAGCGGAGCTCTTCGGGGCCGGTGGCCCGCAGGGCCAGCTGGGACTGGGCCAGCTGCTCGACCTCGAGGTAAAGGGTGTCGATCATCTCGTCGCTGTCAGCCAGCACCCGGGCCGCCTCGCGATCGCCGGCCAGGAGGGAGTGGGTGGCTCCGGCCACACCTTCGCCCACCAGGGCGAACAGCTGGATGATCTCGCGATCTATCCGATCGAGACTCTCGGTGACCTTGTCGGAGCCGCCGATATGGAGTGCGAAGCGACCGGCCATCCCGCCACCGTATCGCCGCCCGCTCCCGGGCGCTCTCGTCCCACGCTCTTCACAACGATCACCGGTCCGCCAAGTGAGGGGAGCCAGTAGATCCGGTTCCCTCCGGCGTCGGGGTACCGTCGGGGCCGTGATGCGAGCCCACCACAGACCGACGAAAATCGTTCTCCCTATGGGGATCCGATGAGCGCCGACAGGGGGGCCAGCTCCGAGGTTGTCCGCCTCGACGGCCACGTTGTCGATTCCCTGCTCCTCCCCAAGGTGCTCGACGCCATCGTCGATGCCGGTGCCACCTTCGAGATCCTGGAATTCGAAATGGGCACCACGTCGCTCGACCAGAGTCACGTCCGGATCCGGGTCAGCGCCGAGGACGAGGCCGTTCTCGATGCGCTGCTGGCTGAAGTGCAGGTCCACGGGGTCAACCGGGAAGACGGGTCCGATGCCGAGCTGGTGGCGGCGACTATCGACGGCGTGCTCCCGGCCGAGTTCTACTCGACCACCAACCTGGTGACCTGGGTCAGGGTGGGAGGCCACTGGGTCAAGAGTGGGCGTCCGGAGATGGACTGCGCCCTGGTTGTCGATCCGGCGTCGGCCACGGCCGGCACCGCCGTCCGCGTCGTTCCCATGCACCGGGTGCGGGTCGGGGATCAGGTGGTGGTGGGATGGCGCGGCGTGCGGGTGGAGTCACCGACCCCGGCCGACGACGGCGAAGGGTTTGGTTTCATGACCTCCGAGGTCTCCTCGGAGAAGCCCAAAGCGGTGAGTCTGACCCGGGTGGCCACGAGCATCCGGGACGCCCGTGACCGGCGGGAGCGCGGTCTCGGTGGCGGTCGGGTTCTGGCTGTCTGTGGGCCCGCCGTCGTCCACACCGGAGCCGCTCCGGCCGTGGCCCGGCTGGTGCGCGACGGATGGATCCAGCTGCTCTTCGCTGGCAACGGTTTCGCCACCCACGACATCGAGTCCAACGTCCTCGGCACCTCGCTCGGCGTATCGCTCGGCGAAGGAGTGCTTTCCGAGCACGGCCACTCCAACCACCTCCGGGTCATCAACGAGGTCAGGCGGTTCGGTTCTATCGCCGCCGCCATCGACGCCGGCTGGCTCCGGAGCGGTGTTCTCTACGAATGTGTCAAAGCCGGTGTCCCCTTCGTCCTCGGCGGCTCTGTCCGCGACGACGGTCCGCTCCCCGATGTCTTCACCGACGTCGTGGCCGCCGCCGACGCCATGCGGGAATTGCTCGACGATGTCGATGTGGCCGTGATGCTGGCCACCACGCTGCACGCCATCGCCACCGGCAATCTCCTGCCGGCCGGCGTGGAGACCTACTGCGTCGACATCAATCAGGCCGTGGTGACCAAACTGGCCGACCGCGGTAGTCACCAGACCCTCGGCATCGTCACCGATGTGGGGCTCTTCATGGGTGAGCTGGCTAACCGCCTCTGTGGTGCCGAGCCCGTGCCCGGCTGATGGCCCCCCTGGCGTGGGGACGTCGATTTCTGTTGTGCCGCCCGGTCCATTTCACGGTGGCCTACGAGATCAATCCGTACATGCACGTCCAGGTCCATCCTGATCCCGAGTTGGCCCTGGCCGAACACGACGGCCTGGTGTCCACCCTGGGGAGCGCCGGAGCCGAAATCGAATTCATGGACCCCGTTCCCGGGCTCCCCGACCTCGTCTTCACGGCCAACGCCGGTGTGGTCGACGGTGACGCCTTCGTCCCCAGTCGTTTCCGCCATCCCGAGCGTCAAGGGGAGACGGTCCACGATATGGCCTGGTTCGCCGACAACGGTTTCCGGGTGACGCCCATCCCCGGCGACGAGCCCTTCGAGGGGGCGGGCGACGTCCTGCCTTTCGGGGGTGGTCCCGACGGTGCCGCCGGTCCGGTGCTCGTGGCCGGGTACCGGACCCGTTCGGCCGTCGGCGCCCAGATGGACCTGGGCACGCTCCTGGGCGCTCCGATACGGACCGTAGAGCTGGCCGACCCACGCTTTTACCACGTCGACCTGGTTTTCTGTCCCGTCGACGAGCGGCGAGCACTCATCGCCCCCCAGGGTCTCGACCGCTATGGCTGCCGGGTCCTCGAGGAGTTGGTCCCCGAACCGGTCTGGTTGACCGACGACGAAGCCACCGCCTTCTGCGCCAATTCGGTGGTGGTGGGCGACGTCATCGTCATGCCCAGCTGCACCCCACGTCTGGGACGGATCCTGGAAGAAGCGGGTAAGTCGGTGGCCGTCTCGCCCGTTGGGGAGTTCCTGAAGGCGGGCGGCGGATGTCGGTGCCTGACACTGGCCCTTGACGTCCACCTTTCGGCCCCGGCCAACGAAGAGGCGCAGCCGGTCTGAGGACGAACCGAAACTTCCGATTCAGTCCGACGCGTCGACGTCGGCATCGATGAGCCGAGGTCCACCCGGCCAGTTCACGTAACGCCACCACCAGTTGACCAGCACGATCAGGCGGTTCCGGAAGCCGATCAGGTAGACGATGTGGAGTCCGATCCAGGCCAACCAGCCCAGCGTCCCTCGCATGACGAGACCGATGGGGAGCTCGGCCACGGCGGACCGGCGACCGATGGCTGCCATCATTCCCTTGTCCTTGTAGGAGAACGGTTGCGTGGACCGGCCCGTCTGACGCCGGAGGATCTGGGCTGCCGCGTGAGCACCGGACTGGATGGCCACCTGGGCCAGCTGCGGACACCGTTCAGGTTTCCCCGGTCCCCGGGGCACGGCGGCGGCGTCGCCGATGACAAAGACCTCGGGATGTCCGGTGAGCGACAGATCCTCCTCCACCGTGACCCTTCCCCCGCGTTCGTGGGCCACCGCCAGTCCGCCGGCCAATGTGGCGTCCACCGTCACCCCCGCCGCCCACACCACGACGGCGGCGCCGATCCACTCACCACTGGCCAGCCGGACGCCGACCGGTGTCACTTCCTGAACGGGCTCGTCCGGCCTGACGATCACGCCCCGGGAGACGAGGGTCTCGGCCGCGTAGCCGCCGAGGGCAGGGCTGAATCCGGCCAGCAAGCGGTCGCCGGCGTCGAGGAGAACGACGCGGGTGCGGGTGGGATCGATCCGAAGCCGGTCTTGGCGGATGGCCAGGGCCAGAAGTTCCATGAGGGCGCCGGCCGTCTCCACCCCGGTGGCTCCGCCACCGACGACGACAAAGGTCGGCGCGCCGCCGTCGTAGTCCTCGGGATGAGCGTCGGCCGCTTCGAGAGTGGCCAAGACGGTGTTCCGCAACCGTCGGGCGTCAGCCAGCGTGTAGAGCGGCCGGGCGTGTTCGGCCGCTCCGGTGATACCGAAGAACCCGGCCGTGGCGCCGGTGCCGACGATCAGGTGGTCGTAGTCGACCGTCGATCCGTCAGCCAGCGTCACCCGGCGTGTCTCGAGATCGATCGACACCACCCGGCCGTGGCGAAAAAGCACGTTCGGCGCGTGGCGGAAGATGGTGCGCACCGGATAGGCCACGTCGGTCGGAGCCAGACCGGCGGTGGCTACCTGGTAGAGCAGCGGCTGGAAGGTGTGGAAGTTGTGCTGGTCGATCAGCGTCACCTCCACCGGCCGTCCAGCCAGATGCCGGGCCCCCGACAGGCCGCCGAATCCGCAGCCGACCACCACGACGCGGTCCATGGGCCCAGAGGATGACATAGGGGCGGCCCCCGGCGGAAGGCCGTTCGGTGGAGTCGTCAGGACGCGGCCAGGGCCCGGGCCGCTGTCGTGATGTCGGCCACCTGGGGAAGGATGGCCTGCTCCAGCGACGGTTCGTAGGCCACGAAGGTATCGGCTGCCGCTACCCGGGAGACGGGGGCGTCCAGGGACCAGAAGCAATGTTCCGCGGCCCAGGCCGCCACTTCGGCCCCGAAACCGGCGGTGAGGGTGTCCTCATGGACGACCAGGAGGCGTCCGGTGCGTTCGACCGAGTCATGGACGAGTTCGTGGTCCCAGGGGGTGATGGTCCTCAGGTCGACCACCTCGACGCGGCATCCTTCGCCGGCCAGCTCGTCGGCCGCCACCAATGACTTCTGGACGGTGGCTCCCCACGTGACGATGGTGAGGTCGCTTCCCGGCCGCAATACCGAGCCGCGGCCGAAGGGCAACGTCCAGCCAACTTCCGGGTACGGATCGGCCGCATAGCGCTGTCGGTAGAGGTGCTTGTGCTCGAGGAACAACACCGGATCCTCGGACATGAATGCCGTCCGCAGCAGTCCGACGGCGTCGCTCGTGCGCGAAGGGAAGGCCACCTGGAGACCGGGAATGTGGGCGAAGATCGATTCACCGCTCTGGGAGTGCCAGATCCCTCCACCCGTCAGGTAGCCCCCGATGGCCACGCGGACGACCAGGGGACAGGTGAAGGCCCCGTTCGAACGCCACCGTATGGTGGCCGCCTCGCTCCGTAACTGCTGCATGGCCGGCCAGATGTAGTCGAAGAATTGGATCTCGGCGCAGGGTCGCAGTCCGCGGAGGGCCTGGCCCACCCCGCGGCCGATGATGTTCGATTCGGCCAGCGGCGTGTTGTAACAGCGCGCCGATCCGAAATGTCGTTGCAGGCCCCGGGTCACGCCGAAGACGCCGCCCTTGCCTTCGACATCGTCGAGGACGTCGTCATCAGCGTCGGCCACGTCCTCGCCGAAGACCCTGATCCGTTCGTCTCCGGCCAGGAGTTCGTGCAGCGCCTGTCCGATGGCGTCGGCCATCAACATGGGAGGAGCGCCGGGATCGGGAGAGGCAGTAGGAGCGGAGCGATCAACGGTGGACACCCGCACGACGTGGTCGGTCACCGTGGTTGGGTCCGGACGCGGGGCGGCCAGCGCTTGGTCGGCGGCCCGGGAGACAGTGTCCTTGGCCTCCTCGCGTATGGTCCGGGCCTCGGCGGCGGTCAGGACGCCACAACTCAGCAGGGCCCGTTCGAAGGTATCGATGGGATCGTGGGCCACTTCCCGGGCCAACTCGTCGGCGCCGCGGTACTTGGCCTGGGAGTCGGCGGCCGAATGCGAGTATGGCCGGGTGACCCGGGCATGGATGAGTCCGGGTCCCTCACCGGCCCGCACCCGGGCCACGGCTCGGGCCCCGACCGTCCGACAGGCGGCGTAATCCCAACCGTCCACCTTGGTCACGGCCAGCCCCCGGAAACCCCGTACCAATTCCGACACCGGTGCCGGCGCCTGATCGGAGGACCGGACCGAGATGGCGTAGCCGTTGTCGGCCACCACATAGAGAACGGGGAGATGGAGCCGGCACGCCGTGTTCAGGCTTTCCCAGAACTCTCCCTCTGATGTGGTGCCCTCGCCGAGCGAGACATAGGTGAGCTCGTCGCCGTGGGTGTGGCATCCCGGCAGACCCGGTCGCCGGGCCAGGTAGCGGCCCGCTTCGGCACAGCCCACGGCGGGCAGACACTGGCTCCCCGTCGGACTGGACTGGGTGACGATGTTCCGACTGGCATCACCCCAGTGGCACGGCATCTGCCGGCCACCGGAGGCCGGGTCCTCCGAGGAGCCCACCGCTTCCAACAGGATGTCGAGGGGTGTCACCCCCAGGGCGAGCACGAGAGCGCGGTCGCGGTAATAGGGGAAGAACCAGTCGTAGGCCGGCCGCAGCGACCGGGCCAGAGAGGTGAGGAGGATCTCGTGCCCCGCTCCTGAGATCTGGAAGAACACACGGCTCTGTTTCTGGAGGAGTATCTCCCGGTCGTCGAGGGCTCGTGACAGACACGACAGCCGGAAGTCCTCGATGAGCTCGCTGGCCGCGAACGCCCCCAGAGGGCCGCGATGGGCGTCACCGCTGGTACCAGCGGTGACGTGACTGACCCCGTTCCCGGGGAGCCCCGGGCCCGGTTCGGCGACCGGCTCCGAACCCGTGACCCGGGCCCCGGCGGCATCGGGCCCGGTGGCTTCGTGCATCGCGACCGACGCTACCGCTTCGAACCCGTCAATTGGGCCCCTACCTGGGCGCTCATGGCCGACCCGGCCTATACGCGGTGGCGTTACACCCTCCCTATACGCTCAGCCGCGTAGCGCCGGTGACCCGCGAGACCGGCCCGGAAGGACATCCATGAATGCCTGGAGCTGGCTCTCGTGATAGTCGGATTCGTCGTCGGAATCGTGGCGGGCGTGGCCGTGGGGGGCGCCGTGGCGCTCATGGTGTCATCCGGTCGCCGGTCGTCGCGTGTCGCCGCGCTCCAATCGCGACACTCCACCGCGCTGGCCGCGGCCGAAGCCGAACGGATTCGCCTCGGCAGCCTCCTCGACCACGAGCGCGCTCTGGCCGCTGATCGACAGGCCACGCACGCCGAGGCCCGGGATCTGGCTGCCGGTGTGTTCGCCGACCTGTCGAGCAAAGCCCTGGAGCAGAACAACGCCCAATTCTTGGCCTTGGCCGACGCCCGTCTCATGGAGGCCCGGCAGGCGGCCCAGGGCGATCTCGACCAGCGCCGGCAGTCCATCGAGCAGATCCTGACGCCTCTGGCCGAGCAGCTCGGTCGCTACGAGCAGGGTCTGCGTCTCCTCGAACTCGAGCGTCAGCGCGCCTACACGGGGCTCAGTGCCCAGGTGTTGCAACTAGCTGAGTCGCAGGAGCGCCTGCAATCCGAGACGCGGAATCTGGTGACCGCGCTGCGATCGCCGGCCACCCGCGGGCGATGGGGCGAAATGCAGTTGCGACGCGTGGTGGAGATGGCGGGCATGCTCGAGCACTGCGATTTCGACGAGCAGGTCCACACCGAAGGCGAAGAAGGACGGCTGCGACCCGACATGGTGGTCCACCTGCCCGGAGCCAAGCGCGTCGTCGTCGATGCCAAAGTGCCCATGCAGGCCTTTCTCGATGCCACCGACGCCGTCGACGACACTTCTCGCAAGGTGCATCTGGTCAATCACGCCCGACAGCTCCGGAACCACGTCGACGCGCTGTCGAAAAAGTCGTACTGGCAACAATTCGACGACACACCTGAGTTCGTCATCGCCTTCATCCCTGGTGATCCGCTGTTGTCCGCCGCCCTGGAACACGACTCGTCGTTGCTCGAGCACGCTGTGGGTCGCCACGTCCTCCTGGCCACGCCGACCACGCTCATCGGCTTGTTGCGCGCCGTGGCTTACGGGTGGCAGCAGGATGGCCTGGCCGAGAACGCCCGTGAAGTACAGACGATCGGGCGTGAACTCTACAAACGACTGGCCACCTTCGGTGAGCACATGGCCCGCACCGGCCGCAGCCTGAACGGCGCGGTGGACGCCTATAACAAAGCCGTCGGTTCGCTGGAGCGAAACGTCATGCCCCAGGCCCGTCGGTTCCAGGAGCTCGGGGTGGGCGGTTCGGACAAAGAGGTGCCGGTGCTCGATCAGGTCGACGCCATCGCCCGCAACGTGCAAGCCCCTGAATTGGTCGGTTCGCTGCGAACCTGGGGTGACGGGCTGCCGGGACTGGAGCTGCTCGAAGGTTCCGGCGAGGACGGGCTCGATCTCCCGGGCGTGGCCGAAGGCTGACTGTTTTCCTCAAGCGACGACGAGGGCGGCGGTCTGTGCCGCCTCGGTCTTGGCCTGGACGAGGTCCTCTCCTTGTAGGACATGTTCGAACGGGCCGCCGGCGCCGATGAAGACGAGGACGCAACGGGCCACCGGGAGCTCCGTCGAAGACTCCAGGGCCACGGCGTAGGCCGCCAGCTGGAGCCGGTCGCTCATAGCCGCAGTGGCCAAGGACGGAGGGTCCGGGATGGTCTCGGTCTTGTACTCGACCACCACCAGGCCGTCGTCCTCTTCGACCAGGAGGTCGACCGATCCCTCGAGAAGGCCGCCGTGGCCGACGGGGGTGTTCACGTAGACCTCGTGCCAGCGTCGACGGGTGGCGGCTCGCGCCACGGTGGGGCTGGCCAAAGCGCGGTCGACCATGGTGGCCACGGCCGACGCACAGTTGGTCACCCCGTGGGCCCGGGCCGAGGTCCGGGCCACGTCGTCGGCCGAACGACCGGAGGAGTCGAACCCGGTGGACAGATCGAGGGCGGCCAGCGCCTGGTGGACGGACCGACCCACCCGGCGCCTTTCATCGGTCCTCCGCCATTCGGTGACGGCCGGGGTGACGTCCTCCGGTGGGGACGTCATCCGGCTCAGAGCCGTCGCCGTGGTCACGGGCTGCTTCCGGAGTGCGGCCAGGAGACGGTTGCGGTCGACCTCCCACTGGGCCGGGAGCGGGACCAGGCCGGGCGACGGTGGACCTCCATGGTCATCACGCGGCGGCGTCCCGGTGAGGGAACCGGCGTCGGGGAGGCGGCGCCACAACGACGGATGCCCGGTGCAGATCCCGGTCACCACAGCGGCCAGGCTGGCATCAGGTCCACCGTTTCGCTGGCGATGGTGCAGACAGACCACGAGATGGTCTCGGGCTCTGGTCATGGCCACGTAGAGAAGACGCTGTTGCTCGAGGACGTCGAGATGCTGGGCCCGCAGACCGGCCTGTTCGTAGCCCGCCGTGCGAAAGAGACCGGCATTGATCTCGGGAGTCCGATGTTCGCTCCAGACCACCGCCGGTTGCCCCGGACCGTCGGACCGGTCGCGTTCCAGTCCGGCCAGGACCACGACCGGGAACTCGAGGCCCTTGGCGCCATGGATGGTCATCACCCGGACGGCATCGTCGTCAGGATCGGGGGGTCCCACTCCTCCGGTGCGTCCGTCTCCGGCCGCCCGCAGCTCGGCCCAGGCCAGGAATTCCCGCATGGTCCCGCCCGGGGATTCGTCGAAGAGGCGGGCCTGGTCCTGCAGCCACCGGAGCCGGTGCCAGTGGTCACGGGGACGGCGGTGGGCCAGAGCCAGGGCAAAGCTGCCCAGCTCGTCGTAGGCGGCGGCCACCATGGCCGAGGGCTCGTTCCACCACCGTCGGCCATGGAGTCGGTCCAGGACGGCCATGGCCACCGAGACGGGATGGTCTTCGAGGCCCGGCGGAGCTGTCGAGCGAGGATCCCAGGCGCCACCGGCCGCGTGCCAGGAAACGAGGTCGTCGTCTCCACAGGCCAGGCCGGGCGACCGCAGCGCGGCGATGACGGACACGGAGTCGGCGGGGTCGTCGGCGGCGCGGAGCACGGTCAGTACGTCGCGCACCTCCTCGGCGCCCCACAACAGCGCCGCCCCCTCCAGCCGGTAGGGCACGCCCGCCTCCTTGAAGGCGACTTCGAGCGTGGCCAGCGACGACCGCGCCGGGATGAGGACGGCGATGTCACCGAAGCGGGCCGGGTGGCGTTCTCCCCGGCCGGTGTCCGCCACCAGCCACCGCTGTCCCACCACCTGGTTGACGGCCGCCGCTGCATCCCCGGCGGCGCGTCGTCGGATCTCCGCATGGGAGGCGGCGATGGCCCCGCCCACGGTGACGACAGGCGCGGGTGATGTCGGGGAATTCCTCCGTGGTGTCGACGAAGCCGCGGCGGACGATGAAAACCCTGAGTCGTCGAAGCCGGCGAACGAGAGCTGGACGGGCGACGACTCGTCGGGCCGTGGACGTTTGGCGTCGGCCGCCTCGTGCGGGGCTGGCACCGAACGGGCGGCCTGGAGTGGATGGTGGGCCACCTGACCGGGGTCGGGGCCGTCGCCGAAGATCTCACGGAAGACGACGTTGACGAAGTCGACGATGCCCGGAACCGATCGGAAATTGGTCTGCAACTCGAGCGTGCCACCAATGTCGACGCCGACCCGGTCGAAGATTTCGGCCTCGGCCCGACGGAAACGGTAGATCGACTGCTGGGGATCGCCCACCAGGAACAGCGCACCCGGGCGGGCCCGCTCGAGCTCAGCTGTTCCGTCGATGGAGGCCAGCAGGGTGGCCAGCTCCATCTGAATGGGGTCGGTGTCCTGGAATTCGTCGATCAGGAGGCGGCGGTAGCGATGGCGCAGGACGTGAAGGGCCTGGCCACCCCCACGAACCAGTCGCCGGGCGTGGACCAGGAGGTCGTGGAAGGTGAGTCGCCCCTCGATTCGCCGCTCTTCGGCACTGTCCAACGTGAATGTGGCCAGCCGGGCCACCAGTTGGCCGAGGACGGCCCGCCGAACCTGGTCGAGAAAGTCGCAGCGGGACTGCTCGGCCTCGGCGCAGGCGGCGCGTACTTCGGCGATATGGCCGCCCCAGTTCTCCTGTCGGCCCTGGGCACATCGGAAGGACGGGAGGATTTCGAGCAATTGGAAGACGGCCAGGGTGTCGGGGCCGGCGGCCGCCAGACGAGCGCCGGCGTCGGTCACCGTGCCGCGCAGGTGGAGTGCCATCCGGTCGCTGTCGTCGGTGCACCAGTCGATGGCCGATCGGGCCCGGGCCAGAGAATGGATGACCGGGTCGGGATTGGTCGACGGCCAGGTGTCACTGCAGTTGGGCGCGGCGGTCAGGTGGGCGAGACCACCGTCTTCGAGCCTGTCCCAGTGACCATGGAGAGCCCGTGCCACTGCGGCCAGATCGGTGTGGCGAAGGCCCGCCGCGAACCCGAGGACAAGGGCCCGCTCAGCCTCCGGGTCCTCCAGGAGGGTGTCGGCGAAGCGCTTCCATCGGACGTCGAAGTCCGCCGCGTCGGTGCTGTCGTCGAGCACCTCGAATCGGGGAGGGAGCCCGGCCTCGACGCAATGATCGGTGAGGATGCGGTGGGCCAGAGAGTGCACGGTGGAGATGGTGGCGTCGTCCACCTCACCGTCGGCGGCGACCATGCGCTCGTCCCCATGGGCGGCGGCGATCTCGATGGCCTGTCGGATCTGCTGGCGGAGCTCGGCGGCGGCCGCCTCGGTGAAGGTGATGGCGGCGATGTCTCCCATCGGCACACCGGCGCGTACCAGGCCCACGACGCGGCCGACCAGAGCCGTCGTTTTGCCCGTTCCGGCTCCGGCCATCACCAGAAGGTTGCTGTCGAGATCGCCCGCCACCCTGACCCGGGCATCGCTGTCGCCGGTGTCGGTTCTCACTGTTCCGGCCCGTCGTCGGGGTCGACGAATCCTTTGACCACGGAACCGGCCAGTTCATCGGGTACGTCACCGTTCAAGAGACTGACCACGCCGCGCAATGCCGACGAGTTGTAAGCGCGGCCCCATTCCCGATCGCGCGTAGAGGGACAGACACGGTCGAAGTCGCAGCCAATGCAGTTCCCGAAGCGGCCGTTCGTCGTCACCCCCGGGACGCCGGGGAAACACCCGCTGTCGACGCCGTCGGCGATCTGCCGGACGACTTGGCGGAACCGCGTCTCCACGGCGTCGGTCATGACCAGGTGGAAGCAGGGGGCACTTCTGTCCCCCGAGAGGAGCCAGTACCGGGCGTGTAAGGGGCGCGGGCCACCGAAGTGAGCCTCGGCGGCCAAGGCGTAGAGAGGGAGTTGCAGGAGCCTGCCGGCGGCCACCGGATCCTGGGTCAGGTCGCTCAGTCGCCCCTGTCGGCCGGTCTTGTAATCCGAGACCATCACCTGTCCGGACGACGTCCGGTCGACGCGGTCGATACTGCCGTGAAAGGCCACCGTTCGCCCATCGTCCAGAACGACGGTGACGGGAGGAGCGTCGTCGCCGTCGCCGCTGCCGAAAGAGAGCTCGGCGGCGATGGGCTCGAGGTCGCCTTCCTCGGCGTGAAAACGGGTCAGGTCGCGGATGATGGCCGCCCGGTCCAGGTGCCAGAGGAGCAGCTTGCCCACCAGCCCTCCGGCCTCGGCTTCGTCGAGCCTGACCGTGGCCAAGGCGAGGAGACGGTCGAACGAACGTGGCGCGCCGGCCACGCGCTCGGCGACGTACTCCTCGAGGATGGCGTGGACCAGGGTGCCCCGCCGCATCGGTTCGATGCGCCACAGTTCTTCGGGCCGGACCCTCTCCGACACTCGCAGAACGCGGTCGAAGAGATAGCGGCGTGGGCACTTGGCGTACGTCTCGAACCGGGTGGCCGAAACCGGCGATCCCGGGTCGAAGGCCGAGACCCGCCCGGCCCCGACGAATCCTTCGAAACGCGAGAAGCCGGGCTCGGTGCGACGCCGCACCATGTCGAAACCGCGGGCTAGACGCTCGTCACCGGCGGTGAGAGCGCCGCTCGGACGGCCACCGCCGGCCACGAAGCGGTAGCGCTCGCGCAACACGAATTCCTGGGCCGAGACGGCCGGTTGGTTGTGGGCCAGGCCGGCGGCGAAGGAGTCCACGTCGTCGCGCCGGGTGTCGGCATCGACCAGGAGGCCAAGCCAGCGCGACGGGACCTGGGTGCGTCCGGTGCGGGCGTCGCCCCGCGGCAGTGTGCCGACCCGTTCTCGGGAACCGGCACCGACGGCCGACCAGAGATCAGCGCGCGCCGCCTCCCGACGGCTCTGTGGGGTCGCCAGCGTGGCCGATGGGTCGAGGGCGCTCAGGTCATGGCCGAGGAGGCCGACGTCATCTCCTCCGGATGCCAACGCGTCGGCCAGTCCGGTGACGACGACCGACTCGAACCGCAGTCCCCGAGCGGCGGCGTAGGGCGCCACCAAGACGCCGTCGCCGAAACCGCCCTCACCTCCGTCGCTGCCGTCGGTCGCCGTTCGCTCGAGCTCGGTGCGAAGAGCAATGCGGAACGACGACAGATCGGTGCCTCCCGAGACCCGGCTGAGTTCGCCCAGGCTGGCGATCACCGTCCGCACCTGACGGGCGTCGGCTTCTTCGCGCTCGGGCCAGCGGGACGGACCGGTCCCGGGCAACAGGTAATGATCGAGAAGGTCGAGAGCCCAGGTCCCGAAGGACGGCCACGAACCTCGGGGAGGAGTGGCCCGGACATAGAGGTCGTCCACAAATGTGGCCAGGGCGGCGGCCTCGTCGGCGTCGGGGCCGCCGCGGGCGGCGACGCCCCCCAACCGCTCGTGCCACTGCCGTGGTCCGCGGACGACGCCAGCGTCAGCCGAAATGAGGTCCCACCGGGTGGCGGGGACGGGCGGACCCCCGGGCCGGACGGAGACGGGCGCCGACGAGAGCCACCCGAGAACCTGGTGGCGGGGCCAGTCGCTTCCGGCCAGATCCAGTAGGCCCAGGAGCGCCCGACCGGTCATGGAGCGGGCCAGGCGACCCGGCTCAGGTCCGTGGCCGGCGACCCCGGCTCCGGCCAGGTGCTGACGGAGAAGCCGGCCATACGTGAGGCCCGGCGGATGGAAGAGGCCCTGTCGCCACAGAGCGATACCGGTTTCGGCCGAGGCCACCACCGACCGCACCGCACTCCGGGCTTCTTCGTCGGGGTCGGCGCAGGCTCTGAGCTCGGTCAGGGCAGTCTGACCCGGCGCGTAGGCCTCCTCGACGTCCCGAGCGCCCAGGAGGCGGAGGAAGTCGATCTCGACCGGCGGGAGCGGGCCGAGACGCCATGTCACGAGCGGCCCGATGGTCTCGACCGAGGCCGGTCGCCG
>Ga0208357_1001586_pt1 | contig 16366 bp, 8 predicted proteins | sample NGESurdeep092012_6_FD_184487 | JGI IMG/M metagenome (GOLD analysis project Ga0208357, IMG submission 184487) | Arctic peat soil microbial communities from Barrow, Alaska - NGEE Surface sample F52-2 deep-092012 (SPAdes) | ecosystem: Environmental > Terrestrial > Soil > Wetlands > Peat ... | reverse complement strand
CGCGTCGGGTACCGCAGCACGGGTCGAACTGTCGGCGGCCAACCAGATCTTCATTCAGAACAATGCAGGCGCAACCCTCGCGACGTTCGCTCACGCATTGCAGGCGAACACCTGGTACCGCGTCGAGCTGGCGATTTCGACGTCGTCGTCTGCGGCCACCATCAATGCCGCCTATTACCTGCTTGATGCGACGACTCCGGTCGACACAGCATTTGCCACGACGACCGGCAACACCGGCGCCGCGAATATCACCCAGGTGACGGTCGGTTCGACCGCCACTGCAACCTGGACCGGGACGAGCTACTTCGACGACGTGGCAACGCAGTCGCCGTCTACGGCGTTCATCGGGCCGGTCTCGAGCGGACCGACGGCGCCGGGTGCACCCACCGCGGTTTCGGCGGTTCCTGCTGACGGACAGGCGACAGTGTCATGGACGCCTCCGGCATCGAATGGCGGCAGCGCGATCACTGGCTACACCGTGACCTCGTCCCCGGGCAACTTCCACGGCACGACTTCGGGTGCGACGTCCGTGCCAGTGGCGGGTCTCACTGATGGCACGTCGTACACGTTCACGGTGACGGCGACCAACAGCGTCGGGACTTCAGCCCCGTCTGTCGCTTCCACACCCGTGGTACCGGCCGCAGTTCCCGGTGCCCCGACCGCCGTTTCGGGGGTTGCCGGTGACGGGCAGGTAACGGTGTCGTGGGCAGCGCCGGCCGCTAACGGCAGCGCGATCACCAGCTACCTGGTGACGTCGTCGGGTGGGCAGACGCAAGGCACAACTGGTGCGACGTCGGCGGTGGTGGGCGGCCTGACTGATGGCACGTCTTACACGTTCACGGTGACGGCCACCAACAGTGTCGGCACGGGTCCGGTGTCGGCGCCATCATCGTCGGTCGTTCCTGTTGCTCCGACGTCAGTGCCCGGTGCGCCGACCGCGGTGAACGCGACTCCCGGTGACGGGCAAGTGACGGTGTCTTGGACACCGCCCGCCGCGAGTGGCAGCAGCCCGATCACCAGCTACCTGGTGACGTCCTCGGGCGGACAGACGCAAGGCACAACTGGTGCGACCACGGCGGTGGTGGGCGGGCTGACTGATGGCACGTCTTACACGTTCACGGTGACGGCCACCAACAGTGTCGGCACGGGTGCGGCGTCGGCGCCCTCATCGTCGGTGACCCCGCATCCCGCCGCGACAGCGCCTGGTGCGCCGACGAACGTCGTGGCTACCCCCGGCAACGGCCAGGCCACTGTGACCTGGGCTCCCGCGCCCGATGGCGGAAGCCCGATCACCCAGTATTTGGTGATGGCGTCGGACGGCGTCAGCACTGCGCAGACCGCCGGCGCCACATCGGCCACCGTGATCATGCTGACCAACGGACAGCCGTACACGTTCACGGTGACCGCGACGAACAGCATCGGGAATGGGCCGCCATCGGACCCGTCGCCTTCTGTCATGCCTGAACCGACGGTGCCTGACGCGCCGACGGGTGTGAGTGCGGTTCCCGGCGATGGGCAAGCAACAGTCTCGTGGAGCATTCCGGACACCGATGGCGGCAGTGGGATCACCAGCTACACGGTGACGTCCTCGGGTGGACAGACGGCGAGTACGGGTGGGACCTCGGTTGTGGTGCCGGGCCTGACTGATGGCACGTCGTACACGTTCACAGTGATCGCTACTAACAATATTGGGCCTGGGCCGTCTTCGGCCGCGTCCTCGCCGGTCACTCCGGCCGCGGCTCCTGATGCACCGACGGCTGTGACCGCGGTCGCTGGCGATGGGCAGGCGACGGTGTCGTGGGTAGCGCCGAACTCGAACGGGAGTGGGATCACCAGTTACACGGTGACGACGTTGCCGGACAACACAACGACGCTTTCCAACGGCACCGGCACCTCCGTCGTCGTCCCGGGCCTCACTGATGGTGACAGCTACACCTTTACTGTCACGGCGACGAACGGCGCCGGCACAAGTACCTCCTCGGCTGCCTCTACGCCGGTGACCCCGACTGCCGCGGCGACAGCGCCGGGTGCGCCGACCAACGTCATCGCAGTGCCCGGCAACGGGCAGGCGACGGTGTCGTGGAATGCAGCGAGCCCGAACGGGAGTCCAATCACGGGCTACACCGTGACGTCGTCACCCGGCAGCGTGCACGGGAGCACGGCTGGTGCGACATCCGCAGCGGTGATCACGCTGGTCAACGGCACGACGTACACCTTCACCGTCACCGCAACGAATAGTGCGGGTACCGGGCCGGCATCGGCCGCGTCCAACGCCGTGACTCCGACGGCTGGCACGCTGGTGTCGAACACTGCCGAGGGTGGTGCGTCGGGCACCTCGCTCACGGTGGCCAACTCGGGCGGCGCTTCGGGGAACGCATTTACCGTTGTCAGCAAGGGCAGTGGCGCTGCACTGATCTTCTCCAACGCCGCGGCTGCGCACGGATCTTTGGGATACGCGCTGACCGGCACGTCGGGCACCGCGACGCTCATGGGCTGGAACGGCTACAGCGTTCCGTCGATGGCGATTCGGTTCTACTACAACCCCGGGACGACGTTGCCCAACCAAGTTCTGCGTCTTGCTGACATCCGCAACTCAACGGCTACTGCCGCACGAGTCGAGCTGTCGGCGTCCAACCACATCTTCATCCAGAACGCCGCCGGCACGACCGTGACGACGTTCCCGCATGCTCTGCAGGCGAACACGTGGTACCGCGTCGAGCTCACGATCTCGGTGTCGGCGTCGACGGCGACCATCAAGGCCGCCTACTACCTCGGCACATCGACGACACCGGTCGATACCGCGTACTCGACGACGACGGGTAACACCGGCACCGCGAACATCACGCAGGTCTCGATCGGTTCGGCAGCGAGCGCGACGTGGGCTGGTACCAGCTGGTTCGACGACCTGGCCGCCGAGTCGCAGTCGACCGCGTTCATCGGGTCCTGAGGTCAGCTGCTTCGGGGCAGTGGCATGAGCAGGTTGTTGTTCGCGGACTGCGGATACGCCGGAGTTACTCCGGGCTACTCGTCGGGCCGGTGGTAGCCGAAGAAGCCGCGCTTCTTGATGAGCTCGCCTACCTCCGAGGGCACCATGGTCTCCCAGCTCGCGTCGCTGCCCGCGATCCGGCGCAGCACGTCGCGGCTGAGGATCGGCAGGTAGTCCGGCTTGTAGTTGTCGAGGCCGACGAAACTGCCGCGCCTGGCGAGGTAGTCATACAGCGGCTGGAGGTCCTCGCCGACCGAGATGTCGTCGACGGTTGTGATCCGGTCGTCACGCAGCATCGGGTAGACGAAGAGTTTGAGGTCGTTCTTGAAGAGCCGGCCGAAGCTCTCGAGGATCCCGCCTGGCAGCGCCGCGTGGTTGCTCTCGTGGAACAGGTCCATGAGGCTGGGCACGCCCATGACCATGCCGATGTGCCCGTCCGTTCGCCACGCGAGGTAGGCGGCCAGCCGGTGGTACTCCACGTAGTCGGAGATCAGCACGGTCATGCCGCAGGCCGCCAGCAGATCGGCTCGCGCCAAGAAGTCGCGCCGGTCGACGTCACCGCCACCGGCGAGCAGGTTTGCCATCGTCAGCTCGGTAAGCATCAGAATTTCGCGGCTCGCGACGTCCGGGTCGGAAATGAATTTGGCCAAGGCTGACTCGAGCATGTCGATGTTGACCACAGTGGGCGGCCGGAAGCTCCCGCGCTCGACGAGGATCGCCTTCTTCCGCAACACCTCACTCGGCTGCAGCACCTCGCGGTCGGGTCCGAACATCGCGGCGCCGCTGAGACCGACCTGCACGAGTTTGAGAGCCATCAGCCGGTTATCGACCGAACGGAACTCGATGCCCTTCAACTCGATCATGTCGATCTCGATCCGGCCGGTGGTCAACCGGTCGAGCAGGCTTTCGACAAGCAGTTCGGGCTCGTGGTGTTGGAAGAAAGCTGCGTGCAGCAAGTTGACGCCGACAATGCCGAGAGCTTCCTGCTGGAGTGCTGCTTCGACGTCGAGCATGCGCACGTGCATGATGATCTGACTCGGCTCGTCATGTGGGTGGGCCTGGAACTTCACGCCCATCCAGCCGTGACATTCGTTGCCGCCGCTGAAGCTGCGCGCCGTGACGGTATCGGCAAACGCGAAGAAGGCGTTCGAGTCGCCGCGCTCGGCGTCGAGCCGCTCGATGTTCAGGTGGAACTCGAGATCGAGCATGGCCTGCAGCCGCGGCATCGACACGTACCTGCCCGACTTGCCGTACACGGCATCGCTGACGGCCATGTCGTACGCGGAGATCGACTTCGCCACGGTGCCTGCAGCGCCGCCGGCGCGGAAGAACCACCGAGCGACTTCTTGACCGGCGCCGATCTCAGCGATCGTCCCGTACCAGCGCGGATCGAGGTTGATCCGCAGCGCCTTCTGAAGGGTGTCAGCGGTGGCGTCCACACGCGCTCCTCTCGGCATCCCAACTGGGTCCGACTGCCGGAGACTACCGGCGGAGCGAAGCGCGCGCGAGGCTACCGGCCTGCGGCCGGAGCGAGCTACTGCGGGCTGACCCGCTCTGCGGCGACCTTCTCGATGGCAGCGGCGATCTCGGGGTGCTGTTGTTGCAGCTCCCGAAATCGCGTCCCGAACATCGTCCAGACCGTCGAGGGCGCCGTGATCGTCACCGTAGCGGTTTGCCGACCGTCGCCGAGCATCGAGAGTTCGCCGAAAAAGTCGCCCGCGCCCAACGTACGCACGGCCTTGCCGCCGACGATCACGTCCGCCGTCCCGTCATGCAACACGAAGAAGGCGTAACCCGAGGCACCCTCGTGCGTCAGCTTGTAGCCGGGGTCGAACTGACCGACGTCCAGCCAAGTAGCGACGACGCGTTGGTCGGAATCATCGAGACCCGCGAACAGCGCGATGCGCGAGAGTTCGCTCGGGTTGACGGCTGACATCTGCACCTCCGTGAGCACGCTCGTCGGACGCAGGAAACAGTAATGGACGGCGTTCACTGCAGGTCGCCTCGGACCGGTCGTTCACCCACCAGTCACCATCCGTTCACCGCGGTCCCTCATCGACGGGTTACGGTCCCGCCGAGCCTGCTCGACAGCGTCGCCGCGCGCCTCGCCGTCAGCCGGCTGGACGCCGCTGCATCAGTCCAGAACTGACCCGACCGCCAGACACGCGGGCTCCGGACATGCGACCATGAAGACCCGCCATTCTGAGGACACCGGCCTTGGCCATCGGCAACGCTGATCGCCCGGCGAACCACTCGACCGACCTCGAGCCGTTCGTGTCTGAACTCGCGCGCACGTGGCTGCAACAGACGTCGGATCTGCGCGCGCGACAGTTGGTTGGCACTCTAGTTTTCGCTGACATCTCCGGCTTCACCCGGCTCACTGAGCGGCTCGCCGCTAGGGGCCGCTTCGGTGCAGAGGAGATGTCCGACCACCTCGACGTCGTGCTCAGTGCGCTGCTGACCGCCGCCTATGACCACGGTGGCTGGCTGGTCAAGTGGGGCGGCGACGCGTTGCTGCTCATGTTCGACACTGCCGATCACGCGCTGCGCGCGTGCGACGCAGCCGCAGCGATGCAGTCGACGATGCGACGCGTCGGCACGCTCGAGACGTCAGTCGGCCGGGTGCGCTTGAGAATGTCGATCGGCATCCATACCGGCATGTTCTCGTTCCATTTCCTCGGCCAACGTCATCGTGAATTGCTCATCACTGGTGACGCGGCCACGGTAACCGCAGCCCTTGAGGCAACGGCTGAAGCCGGCGACATCCTGGTGAGCCCGACGACGGCAGAACTTCTGCCGCCGGTGTGCCTCGGCGATGCCAACGGACCGGGGATCCTGCTTGTCCAAGCGCCACGATGCGACGTGATCGATGACCTCGAACCGTCGCCGTCCGTCGAGGTCAAGGGGCTGATCCCCGAGTTGGTGCTCGACCATCTCGTCAGTGGCGGCGGTATCGGCGAGCACCGCCAGGTGACCATCGCCTTCCTGGAGTTCTCCGGCCTATCGAAACTGCGGGCGGACTCCGGCGATGAGGCGGTCGATGACGCGTTGCAACACCTCGTCGAGGTGGCGCAAGAGTCGTGCCACCGCAACCTCGTGTCGTTCCACGAGACTGATATCACCGCGGACGGCGGCAAGATCATGCTGGTGGCCGGCGCACCCAGAGGCCTTGAGGATCCGGCCGAAGCGATGCTCTGCACCCTGCGTCAGATATTCGAGGATCCCGGTCCGCTGTCGGTTCGCGCTGGTGTGACGGCGGGGCGCGCATTCACTGGCTCCGTCGGTCCGGCCCGCCGACGGTCGTACTCCGTGAAGGGCGACGTCGTGAACCTCGCGGCACGCATCATGGGCAAGACACCGATCGGTCAGATCTGGGCGCTGCCCGTAGTCGCGGAATCCTCACGCACGCAGTTCGACCTCGGCGAGGTGCCGAGCTTCTCCGTCAAGGGCAAGGTCGCCCCCGTTGTCGTGCGGTCGGTCGGGCTCCCCCTTGCTCGCATCGACGTCCGCGGTGAACTGCCGCTGATCGGCCGGGCCGACGAGATGAACATCCTCGACGCGGCCTTGGTGCGGGCCCGCGAGGGAACTGGTGAGCACATCGATCTCCTCGGTGCACCAGGCATCGGGAAGACCCGCCTGCTCGCTGAGCTCCAGCGCATGGCGTTCGACATGAGGGTTCTCGCCGCAGCCGCGGAGCCTTACCGCGCTTCGTCTCCGTACGCTCTCGCAGCGCCGCTGCTGCTTGACGCGATCGGGGCCGGCGACGTCGCTACGATTGCGCTGCCCGACTGGCTTGACCAATGGTGTTCGCAGCGAGCGCCCGAGCTCACGAACCTGCTGCCGCTGCTCGGGCCGATGCTCGGTATCTCGATGCCCGACACTGCCCAAACCCGCGACCTGGCGCCGGAGTTTCGCGTCGACGGACTCCACGTCCTCGTGCTCGACATGTTGAAGGCGTCGATGTCCGGCCCGACGCTGCTCGTGGTCGACGACTTGCAGTTCGCCGACGAGGCATCCGAGGCGTTGCTACGCCACATTGCCCAGCAGGTGGCCAGCCAGCCGTGGCTCATCGTGTTGGCAGGTCGAGGCGATGGTCCCCGACCCGACTCCGACGGCTCGGTCACGTTGGTCATTGAGCCTCTCGGACCGGTCGACGCCGAGGTCTTCATCTACGCCGACACCGATGACGCACCACTTGCCCCGCACATCGCCGGCGCGGTGGTGGCCCGAGGGGGCGGCAACCCTTTGTTCCTTCGCCACCTCGCCGCGACGGCCCGGACAGCCCGCGGCACGCTCGACCTGCCCGACACCATCGAGACGGTGGTCGCTGCGCGCATCGATCGGCTCGCTCCCGCAGCCAGGGAAGTCCTGCGCGCCGCCGCGGTCGTCGGCATGTCGGTCGACCCCGACATCCTCGGCGAGTTGCTCGACGAGGATGCAGCGCGCGCTCTCGAGTACCTCGGTGAGTTTCTTTCATCGGACGGCGGGGAGTTGCGGTTTCGGCAGGCCGTGATCCGAGACACGGCCTATGAAGGACTCGCATTTCGACGGCGGGCCGCGTTGCACGGTCGTCTTGCGCAGTTGTTGACGGATCGTCACCGAGACGATCCAGAGTCGATCGACGCGATCTTGTCTCTGCACTACTTCGAAGCGGGTAACCACGAGGACGCGCTGCGCACCAGCCGAGCGGCGGCTGATCGAGCCGCCGAAGCCCACGCGAATACCGAGGCTGCGGCGCTATACCGCAGGGCCATTGCTGCTGCCGACCGACAGGCTGGTGTAGATGTCGGCATCCGCGCGGAGCTGTTCGAGCGGTTGGGTGACGTGCAAGTGCGGCTCGGCGAGTACGACCGTGGCGACCTTTCGTACTCGGCTGCAGCACGGTTGCTACGCACCAAGCCACTTGTCGTCGCCAGGATCGGGCTGAAACGAGCTCGCAGCGCCGCGCGCACCGGCGGGTACGTCGCATCGCTGCGTCGGCTGCGGCGTGTGGCAGAAGCGTTGGACGGCGTCGCCGGGTCGGCGGCCGAGGACCTGCGGGTCGAGATGCAGATGAGCACCGCGTTCACCCAGTTCCAGCAAGGGCGACTCACTGCGGCCCGGGTCGGCTGCCAGTACGTCATCGAGCACGGCCACGCCCGACGCACACCTGCGGTCGTAGCGGACGCGCTGGCGATTCTCGACGTTGTTGACGTGAACCTGGGGCATCCGGTTGACGGACGCCGAGCACGCAGAGCGCTTCGGCTGCACGAGCGCCGCGGGGACTTGGCAGGCCAGGCTCGAGTGCTCACACAGATTGGATACCGCGCGTACTTCGACGGTCGTTGGGACCACGCGGTGACCTTCTACACGCAAGCCAGGGAGCTCGTTCAGCGGTTGGGTGACGTGTCGAACGTGGCGGTGGCGAACGGCAACATCGCGGAGATTCTCCTCGATCAGGGCCGCGTGGAGGAAGCTGAAGTCGCGCTGCGCGAAGCGATCCGCGTATGGCGATCGTCGGGTTCGGAAAACGACGTCGCATTCGGCCGCACGCTGCTTGGGCGGGTGCTCGCTCGACAAGGGCGTTACGACGAGGCTGACGTCATGCTGCAGCAGGCCCGCGATCGCTTTGTCGAGCAGGGCGCAAAGATCGACGTGGTCGACGCCGACGTGTTTCAGGCCGAATGTCTCCTCTTGCGCGGGGATCATGCCGCGGCGCTGGATCTGGCCGAGGCGTCATTGCTTGCCGCCGGCCGGCTCTCAGAACAACCGGCGCAGGCACCGCTGCTGTACAGGGTGATGGGAGCGTGTCACGACGCGCTCGGCAACGAGTCGGACGCCGAACTGGCCTACGAGCACGCGCTGACTGTGGCCCGCCAGCGTGGTGCCGCGCACGAGATCGCGTTCACCGTTGCTGCCATGGCGCAGCGGCGGCGCAAGGCTGGGCAGCTCCTCGATGAAGCGTTGCTCGCCGAGGTGCGCCCGCTTCAACGCCGGCTCGGTCTGCTACTTGACCTCACCGACGTTGAAGCCGCTCCCGAGTCGTCGACCGACACATCGACCGTGCCTGTCGAAAGGCCGGCGTTCGCCGTGGTACCCGTTACCGCATAACGCGCGGGTCGGCCGTCCCGCTGAGAATGACCACTGTCTCGGTTGTCTTCGTCGCGGATATCGACTTCACGCACGGCCCGGTGAAGTTCTTGAAGCAGAACGGAAGCAGTCCCTCGTACTCGTGATTCACCGTGCTGAAGTACGTGGTCTTGTGCAAGAAGATGTCGAGGAACGGCGTCGGCTGGCCGTAGCAGAACACCAGCGACCCTTGCTTGATCGGAATCGTGAGCGTGATGGTCTTCATCCGGTTTCCGCTGAAGGTCAGGATGCCCGCTGTCGCACCAGTGCACGGGTGGATAGGCGCGACGTTGCCGCCGAAGGTCGCCGTCACGATCGAGTTGCCCGAACCCGACCCTGCCTGGATCGAAGCAGCGATCCCCGTCGACGGGCTCGTCGTCATGACGGTGCACGTCGTGCCGGATGGGCAGCTCGTCGCGGCACCCGCGACGTTGAACGAGTTACTCGTCGCTGCTGTTAGCCCGGTAGCCGTTGCCGTGAGCGTGTAATTGAAGCCCACTGCGTTCACGATGATCGGGGAGAAATCCGCAACACCGTTCACCGCGGCAATGGTGATGGACGACGCGGGGTTGCCTCCGACCACGAATGATGCCGAACCGGGGTTGTTCGCGAAGGCCAGCGTCACGTTGCTGGTGTAGGTGGTGTCGACCGCGCCGCCTGCCGTGACGTCAGCGGCAACCTGAATGTGGGTTGTGCTGGAGTCAGCGTTCTTCATGGCGGTGTTGACCTGTGCGTCGACCGGCTGAGTTATGAAGCTCAACACCGTCGCGGTGGGTGCAGGAGAGTAGGTCTGCGTGTCGGTGCCGGTTCCCTGCGTTGCGTCAGGGGCACCGGCGGTCGCCTGGTCCGTGAGGGCCACCGGCCCCGAACCAGCCGGAACATTAACGAGCACCGGAATCGCCACCGTTGCATCGGAAGGCAGCGGGCCGGGTGGGGTGCCAGACGGTGGCGTTGGCGGATATGTGCAGGTCACGAGCTGCCCATTGACGCTACAAGTCCAGCCAGTTCCGCTGGCCGACTGGGGGATCAGGCCGGCGGGGAAGTTGTCGGTCAGCGTGATTGGTCGGGTCTCGTTAGAGCCGGACAGCGTGACGGCCGCCGAGTAGTTGACGGTCTGACCGGTGCGTGCAGCACCGCCGTCCGTCAGGTTGACCCCGAGCGTTGGCGGCGTCCCGTTCAATGTCTGCACGTTCACGTTGGAGACCGTGTGGTAGTCGGTGCTGGCGCCAGTTGACGCCGACCAGCCGAACGTGAGCTGGTACGGCACGCCATTGCTGTCGACCCACCCGGTCGGCAGTGAACCGTCGCTTGGCAGCGAAGCGCTCTCTTGGACAACCGGACCCGTGAGCGGGGTGACCTGCACCACGTAGCTATGGGGGGGAACGTTGAAGTTGCCTGCTGCTTGCAGCGCTGAACCCGTGGGGTTCACTGCGACCTCGACAGGGACACGCTGCGGGGTGGAACTCTCGAGCGTGCCTGTGCCCAGTTGCTTCGTGGTCACGATGCAGTAGCCCGTTGTCCCGTTGCCGGGACCGCGTACGGTGACCGAGTTCGGAGTCAGTAGTTGCGTCGCGGGGCAGCCAGTACCCGAGTACCGGGGGTTGGAGTAGTTGCCGTACACGTCGAGACCGAATCCGAGGTAGCCGTTGGTCAGGCCTGCCGCGCCACCAGGCGCCGCCGAGTAACCGAGGTAGCCGCCTGGCAGCCCCAGCGTGATCGGTGACGCGCTGGCGTTCGTGGGATCAGAGGCGGCCAGGAAGAACGCGATGCCGTCGGCGGCGCTCCCGCTGTATTGGTAGCTGGTGAAGGTGACGTCGAGCCCGAGTGACGACGGGACGCTTGAGCTATACGCCAGAGCGCCTTCCTGGTTGTTGTCGGTCGTAGTGAGCTGGAGGCCTTGTTGCGCGCCGGCGGTGGCACAGGTCGGCACGGGCGTGCTACCTGTGTGTGGGTTGAGGCACGCGCCGTTGGTTGTCGGGCCACCCGACCCGGCCGGGAGCACCCAACTCGCCGACGTCGACCCCGAGGTGAACGACTCGTTCACCAGCGTTGCGGTGGCGGCAATGGCCGGCGCAGCCGCCGTCCCGACCAGAACGCAGCCGCTCAGTGTCGCCCCGACAGCAAGCCAAACCCGACGACGTCCCCGCATGACATTCCCCTAAACCCCGGATGACGCCATCGCCCACATCGATAGCGCGCGCCCTAAAGATAGGGGCCTAACGGCCATCTTGGAATATCGAGTTTGGTGCGCAGGGTGAACAGTTGCTTTGAAGTGACTTAGAGAGGGTGCATTTTGGCCGTTGGGTCCCCATTCGGGGATGCGGCTGCAACCTCGGCCACTTGCTCGTCGATCGGCTCCGGCCGTGGAGCCGGGATGGGCACGCGGGCGGCGGTCGCTTCGGCCGACTTGGCCAGCTCGAGCCGCTTCTCACGACGCGAGAAGTGGTCGCGGAACAACAGCGACCCACCACCGAACACGACGAACAACACGATGATCGTGATGATCGGCGCGTGGCCTGCGTGGTTGTGACGCGACGGGAACAGCACGATCTCCGTCATGCCAAATGCGGCGACGCCGAAAACCGCCATCCACGCGCCGCGATGCCAACTCGCCAATGTGTGACCCGGCATGAAGCGCACCGGGATCAGGTTGATGACGCTGCCGACCAGTCCACCGACGAACAGCGAGGCGAGCAGGTCGTCGAGGATGACCAGCGGGAACACGCCCGGGTGATGCAAAGCAGAGTGGTTGACCGGCACCCACACGAACCACGCAAGGACCGCGACGGCGATCGTTGCGAGGTGGCCGAGCGCCACGAGGTGCCCGTTCTCGTTCTTGGCCAAGGTCCCCGCGAACGCAACGCCGCAGACCACGCCGTACAGGTAGCCGGGCTGGAAATTCGAAATCCGAGACAGGACGACGCATAGAGCCGCCATGGCGAGGCCGGCCGGTAGCGCCTCGAAGTGCCGGGTCACGTCGTACTTCTTGCGCCGCGGATAGAGGAACCCAACAGCGGTACCGACAGCCGTGCCGACGATGACCGACAACAGCGTTGCCACAAAGCTGTTCACCGACGCGCTGTTGGCACCGAACTTCGGATTGAGCAAGCCGCCGAAGATCGCGCCCGCAATCACCACCAGCCAGAATTTCAGCCGGTCGTTGTTCGTCTCAGCGGTGTCATCAGGCGCCGGCCCGTCGGCGTCCGCACTGGTGCTCGAAGGCTTGCGCCGAAAGCGTCGTAGCCGCGGCTCCCACCACGCGACGATGACGTCGTAGTTCTCCTCGAACGTCTTGTTGAACAGGTTCGCCGGAAACGTGATGAACAGCAGCGCGGCGATGCTGATGGCGGCACTCACTGCGATGCGACCGGGTGACGAGAACGCCTCAGAAGGCGTGGGCAGCGCGTTGATCGGGGCAGGACCCGACGTCACGCCCGCGCCGCTGGTCAGAGCGTTCGTCGCCCCATGACGGAACAGCACGAAGGCGTTCGGGGCCTTCGGGTCGGTGATGCCACCCGCGATCAGTTTCGTGCCGTCGGCTGACAGCGTCCAGCTGACCTTCGACGAGTAGTTCGTCGACGGTTGGTCGATGGTCCCGCCGATGGTTCGGCCCGAAATGGTGAGGGAAACCGTGGCGTCGCCATCGATGCCGTTGTCGGTACCTGTGAGGGCGCCAGTGCTGAAGTTCTCGGTCAGGATGTCGACGGGGTTGTGGTAGGTCGCGCCGCCCGGCTGGACGTAGTAGCCGTCCCACAAGCCGCGCACGTCGAGGATTTTCGAGCTCGTTGTCGGCAGACTGTCGACGATCTCGTACGCCTGCGCCGAGGTCCACGCACCCTGGACCGAGGAGCCAGGGATGCTAGCGAGGATCCATTTGGGGCTCCCTGGCGACCCGGTGATCAGGGTCGCGAGGTAGGTACAGGTCACGGCAGTGGGAGCGCAGTTCTGCGCGGTCAGCCCGGCGAGATCGGGCCAGTTCCAGCTGTTGCCGACGCCGGCGGGCGACACCATTCTTGCGGTGATCGTGCCACCGACCTTGACGATGTCCGGTGTGAACGTCAGGGCGCCGTCGCGGGAGTTGTAGGTGCACAGGTCGCCCGCAGTCTGGCCGGCGGTGCAGGGCGAGGGCTTCGGGTCGGACGTCGATTGGCTGCCGCTCGCGGGTCCGGTGAACGTCGCGGTGAAGGTGCCGTCCTGATGGCCCGCGCTGTCGGTGAACGTGCCGCTCCACGTCCGCTGGTTATGGGCGTTGTCGATAATGCCCACAGAGTCGGAGGTGTAGCTGGGGACGCCGTCTTCGACCAGGTGCGTGGTGCTCGCCGACGCGGCGGTCGCCCCGGTCACCACCGTCACCACCGACACCAGTGCGAAGCCGAGACCGGCAAGCCCGGCGCTCAATGCCGCGCCAATAGCCACTACTCGCCGACCCATGACGACCTCACCTAAAGACAACTCACCTGGAGATCACGAGTTCACCCGGGAGGAGGTCCGATAGGTGGGCCGGTGAGTGATCCACAAACGATGATGAGGCCAACGCGGAGGCCCTGTCAGGGTTTTGTGCAGGTCGACGTAACGTGGTTTCGCGCCGGTGGGCCAACCAACCGGGCACGCAACGATGAGGAGCGTCGATGTACGACGGGATTCTGGCCGAGACCACCGCTATCAACGGCCACGGTGGCGACCTGATCGAGGCCTACTCCGCTCGCCCGCTCGGACCGGGTCCCTTCGGATCGGTAGTGGTGATCCATCACCTGCCCGGGTACGACGCAGCAACGAAGGAGATCGTCCGTCGCTTCGCGGTTCTTGGCTACGTAGCCGTCATGCCGAACCTGTACTCGCGCGAGGCACCTGGCGCACGGCCCGACGACGCCGCCGCACTCGTGCGCGCGCAGGGCGGCGTACCTGACGATCGGTTGGTGGGCGACGTTGGTGGCGCCGCGGCCTACCTGCGGGCACTACCGAATACCAACGGCAAGGTTGGTGTCATCGGTTACTGCTCGGGTGGCCGGCAGTCGTTCCTTGCGGCGACGAGCCTTCCATTGGATGCCGCAGTCGACTGCTACGGCGCGTTCGTCGTCGGTGCGGTACCCGAGGGCATGCCGCTGAAGGTCGGACCCATCGTCGATCGCGCGCCCCTGCTGAATTGCCCGCTGCTCGGCCTGTTCGGCTTGGAAGACCAGTACCCATCGCCAGAGCACGTGCTGGAGTTGCAGCAGGCTTTGGAGGCGGCCGGAAAGACGTACGAGTTCACCAGCTACCCCGACGCGGGACACGGGTTCTTCGCGACCGACCGGCCGAGCTATCGGCCGGCCGCTGCGACCGAGGGATGGCAGCGCATCGAGGACTTCTTCGCACGCTACTTGGGGGCCTGAGATGTGCACCTACATCACAAAGACACTCGCAGCGACTGGCAGCGCCAAGGGACAGCCAGAGTGGTTCGAGGTCACTGACGTCAGCGTGTACTTCGATCATCCCGTGCACGCGCAGGCCGGCCACACCGTCAACATCGATCTGCGCAACCCGGTGCTTGGCCCGAGTGCAAGAGTCGCGGCGGAGTTGACTGCCGACTCCGCCCGCGCACTCGCGCACGCGATCCTCGCGATTCTCGACGAAGCGCCGGCGGGCCTTACCTAGTACTGGCGTCGGCCAGTGAGTTGCCTAAGCAGGCTCGGCGACGCGCAGCTTTCGACGTCCCAACCAATTGACGGCGGCGAACACGAGCAGCACCAATCCGGCTGCCGCAACGCAGTCGAGCCAGAAGTGGTTCGCCGTCGCGACAACGGCATAGACGGTCAGTACCGGTTGCGCGAGGACTAGCCAGCGCCAGCGGCTGGTGCTTGTCGAGATGACGGCCATCGCGATCGCGATCGCCCAGCCGACATGGATCGACGGCATCGACGACAGCTGACCGGTCAGCCCTTGGCCGAGGTGCGTGTACGCCGACTCGTGGTAGCGCGCAGCGGTGTCGACGAAACCGAACTGCGGGAGCAGCCGCGGTGGGGCGACGGCGATCAACTGGATCAGCAACGAGACGCCGGTGAACACCGCGATGATGTTGCGCCACTGGCGGTACTGCTCGCGGTGCCAGATGAACATCCACGGTAGAAAAATGACGAGGCTGCCGAAGTGCGCGATCAGGTAGTAGACGTTGACGATGCGCACGAGGTCGGGATGCGCGAGTAGTCCTGACTGCACGCTGACCTCGCTGGGCAGCCGCAGCGTTTGCTCGAGGTGCCAGATCCATCGGCCGCGGGCGAAGGCAGCAGCGGTGTCACCGAGTGAGACCGCACTCGCGAGCTTCCACAAGAGCAGCAGCCCGAGGACGACGCCGATCTCGAGAACGGCGGTGAGGCCCTTGCCAAGTAGCGGCGGCGCCGGCTCGGCAGGTCGCAGCCGGGCCAGTGACAGATCGACGGCGGCTCGCTGCCCACGCAGCAGCGACGTGAAGCTCACCCCGCAGCCATCGCACAGGTCGGCTTCCACCGGGTTGCCCTGCCGGCAGGCGGGACATACCCAGCGCTGGGTCGTCGCAGCCGTCATGTGTTCACCATCGAACAGCCGCCCCCGGCACTAAAGCGCTGCAGCCGCGTCGGCGCCGCGGCCGCCTGGACGGGCGCCGAATAGGCTCGCAGGCATGACGGTCCGGCGCATGGTGAACCCAGTGATGACCTACGCTTGGGGCTCCCGCGACGCCATCGCGAACCTTCAGGGGCGCCCGGCCACCGGCGTTGCGGAGGCGGAGTTGTGGATGGGCGCCCACCCGCAGGCGCCGTCGGAGCTGGAAGACGGCTCGGATAGGCACGGCCTCGGAGACGGCTCGAGTAGGCACGGCCTCGGAGACGGCTCGAATAGGCAGAGCCTCGACGCCGTGATCGCGGCCGACCCGCTCGGCGTCCTTGGCGCGCTTTGTTTCGAGCGGTTCGGACCGCGGCTGCCGTTCCTGCTCAAGGTGCTCGCGGCCGAGCATCCGCTGTCGTTGCAGGTCCACCCCGACGACGAGCAGGCTCGGCGCGGCTTTGCGGCCGAAGAGGCCGCCGGTATCGATCGGCTTGCAGCTGACCGCAATTACCGCGATCCGTTCGGCAAGCCCGAACTGCTCGTCGCACTGACAGATTTCCATGTACTGCAAGGGTTTCGGCCGGCTGAGGAGGCCGCCGCGACTCTGTCAGCGTTGCACGTCGACGGTCTCTCTCCGTTGATCGACGCACTTCAAGGCGGGACGCCGACGGGCGAGGTTTTCCTTCGGCTGATCGAGTGGCCGGCAGGCGACCG
>Ga0208357_1001584_pt1 | contig 16374 bp, 15 predicted proteins | sample NGESurdeep092012_6_FD_184487 | JGI IMG/M metagenome (GOLD analysis project Ga0208357, IMG submission 184487) | Arctic peat soil microbial communities from Barrow, Alaska - NGEE Surface sample F52-2 deep-092012 (SPAdes) | ecosystem: Environmental > Terrestrial > Soil > Wetlands > Peat ... | reverse complement strand
CGCACCGACGATCGGTGTCGCTACTCCACGAAACCTTGCTGCGACCGTCGTGTGGACGGCGCCAACCGACAATGGCGGCAATCCGGTAACCGGATACGTCATCACGCCCTCGACCGGTACACCCGTCACAGTCGGCAACGTGCTCACCTACACGATGGTGGCACTAACCAACGGCGCGCCGTATACGTTCCAGGTCGCCGCGATAACAACCGCCGGTACCGGGACACGGTCGGCGCCCTCCAACTCAGTGACGCCCACCCTCTCAGCGCCCGCGGCGCCGACCGTCGGTGTCGCAACCGCGGCGAATACGACAGCGACGCTCTCGTGGACGCCGGCAACCGACAACGGCGGCGCCGCGGTGATCGGCTACATCATCACGCCGTCAAGTGGCACTCTGGTCACAGTCGGCAACGTCACGACCTACACGTTGACAGGCCTGACCGACGGCACTAGCTACACGTTCACCGTCGCGGCGATCAACACCATCGGTACCGGCGGCAACTCGGCGCCGTCCAACCCGGTGACACCGAACGCGACTGCCCCAGGTGCGCCAACCGTGCTCGTGGCGAGCGCGGGCAATACCACCGCGATCCTGACCTGGACTGCGCCGGCAGAAAACGGCGGCTCGGTGATCATCGGCTACGTCATCACGCCGTCGAGCGGTACACCGATCACGGTCGGCAACGTCACCAGTTTCACGGTGACCGGGCTCGTGAACGGCACCGGCTACACATTCACAGTCGCGGCGATCAACCAGCTCGGTACAGGGACGACGTCGCTCGCCGCGTCCAATACGGTCACGCCGTCTGCGGGTGGTGGCACAGCCGCTGCTTCCCCAAGTGCGCCGGTCCAGGTCTTCGGCACCGATCGCTTCGGGACCGCAGCCGCAACGTCACTTGTGGAGTTCCCGACAACGGGCAGTGCGGACGCTGTTGTGCTCACCCGATCCGACGACTACGCCGACGCACTCGTCGGTATCCGGCTCGCAGCGGCGAAGAACGCACCGTTGCTGTTCGCTAACGGCGCCACGCTCACCACCTCAACGCAGGCCGAGATTGTTCGCGTCTTGCCTGCCGGTGGCACCGTCTATGTGCTGGGTGGCACCGCCGCTGTCCCGACGAGCGTCGTGACCACACTCACGAGCCTCGGCTACGTCGTTCAACGCCTCGCCGGTGCCGATCGCTTCGGTACTGCACTTGCGGTCGCCGCTGCACTTGGCAATCCCGGCACCGTCTTGCTGGCAACCGGGACCAACTTCCCCGACGCGCTGGCAGCCGGACCAGCCGCGGCACATGTCGATGGCGTCGTATTGCTCACCGACGGCTCAGTGCTACCGCCGTCGGTGCGGGCCTATCTGACCGGCCACCCGGGCCTCGTTTACGCAGTCGGCGGGCCGGCGGTTGCAGCCGATCCATCAGCGATTCCACTGGCGGGAGCTGACCGCTACGCAACCGCGGTCGCCGTCGCCGGACTGTTCTCCGCGCCGAGCAAGCTCGGAGTAGCGAGTGGCGTGACATTCGCCGATGCGCTCAGCGGCGGAGCGTTCCTGGCGCACGTCGACGGCCCGCTGCTTCTGTCCGCGCCGACGACCCTGCCGTCATCGACAACGAGCTATCTACAAACCGTACGAGTCAGTGTGCTGACCAGCACGTTGTTCGGTGGCCCAATGGCACTCGCGCCAACCGTAGCCGCTGCGGTTGAAGCTGCACTCCACGCGACTTAGGCCTCACCACTCGACCAGAGTCCAGACCTCGGCCCGGGGTTCGCCTCCGGTGTCAACTGCTGCGAACAACCGAGCTGCTTCCTTGAGGTGCTCGAGCGCGGCATCCTCATCGCCTGCGGCGTGCAGCAAGTCGGCAAGATTCGTATGCAGCGCGGCGAGCCGGTGCTGGTCAGCGCGCTCGGCTCCGAGACGAAGCGCCTCATGGGCCGTCTCTAACGCTTCGTCGCGTCGACCGAGGTCGGCAAGAACGCGCGCGAGGTTGTTCAACGCCGCGACCGCAACCCCGGAGTCGGGCAACGTGCGCGCCTGCTCGATGCTGCCTCGCAGGCTGGACTCGGCAGCATCGAGATCACCCGTGGAGGCCGACACCATGCCAAGGACGTCGAGAGCCTGGGCCGTCGCCATCGCGTCCTGAACAGGCTCGGCCATCACGACCGCACCCGAAGCGAGCTCGCGGGCGGCTGCGACGTCACCGCGCCGGTAAGCGAGCAGCGCGCGGTCAGCGCTGATCCTGGCCAGCAGCGCGCCCGATTCGACGGGTGCGTCCTCGGAAAGCAGCTCGAGTGCTGCACGTAAGTGGTCGTCAGCCACCGCCCAGTCGCCAAGGCGGTGATGCACTTCCGCAAGCTTGTGCTCGACACCGGCGCTGAACGAAACGTCAGAGGCCAAACCCGCGGCGCTCTCATAAGCGCCGATCGCTTCTGTGTAGCGGCCCAGTGCGACTAGTACGTCGCCGGTCGACGCCCACACATCCGCAGGCGAATAGCCCAACGCGAGCGCGCGCGCGAGATCGGAGTACGCCTGCTCGTGCGCGTAGAGAGCACGCGATCGCGCAGCCGCACGCCACCACCAGGCGGCAGCTTCGGCGTCCCGTCCCGATTGCTCGAAGTGGTGCGCAACCACGGCCGCCGAGACCGACGTCGAGGAGTCTCGCTCGTGACGGCGCGACAACGCATCGGCGGCGCGACCGTGTAACAACCGACGGCGCGCAAACGTCGTCCGTTCGAAAACCACCCGTCGCAGGGCCTCGAACGGAAAGTCGTACGCAACGCCCTCGGCCCCAGCTGAACTCTCTTCGAGCAACCGGTAGCGGATCGCCTCGTCGAGAGCATCCGAGGTTTCGGCGTCACTGCGGCCACTCACCGACCGAACCAGATCGGCGTCGAACCTGCCCTGCAACACCGCCGCGGCCGACACGACCTGAACCGTGGTCTCTTGCACAGCATCGATGCGGCTCTCGAGCAGGTCGCGTACGCCAGCCGGCGGACCATCGACTGTGCCGTCTTGCGCGGCTCGGATGTACTCCAGGACGAGCAGCGGCAAGCCCCGCGTCTCAGCGAGAAGGCGTGCAGAGTCGAGTTGCGTCGATGACGACGCGAGCAGTGCGGTGATCTCTGTCAACCCGAAGGGCTCGATCGGTTGCACGGACGCGACGCCATCGGCAACCGCGTCCGCGACGGTTGCCCGAAGTCCGGCAAGTCGTCCCGCATTTTCCGGCGCCCAGGTCAGCGCGAGGCGGATCGGCAGCTCGGCCAGCCGGTTGATGAGATAGCCCAGCACGCTCAAGGTCGCGTCGTCGGCCCAGTGCGTGTCATCGATGACGAACACAGACGGCCAGCCCGATTCGGGCGACGTCGCCACCAGGATCGTCGCGACGGCACTGAACAGCCTGGTCAAGCCGGCCGTACTCGTGACAGCCTCCGCTGGATCCGGTGCCACTGACGAGAAGCCCGGAACCAGCCGCGCGATCTCGAGCGCGACGTGCGGCGGGACGCTGTCGGCGATTGCCGGCTGGCGACGAAGGACCTGCATAAGAAGGTCCGTGAGCACGGTGAACGGCAAGTTTGTCTCGCCCTGGTGTGCGCGAACCACGAACGCGCTCGTGTCGACTCGGCTTGCTCGCGCAGACAGCTCGGCGACAAGGCGCGTCTTCCCCGAGCCCGTTTCGCCGACGAGCGCAATGAGCCGACCCTTCGCGCCTTGGGTCAACAGCGCAGTCTCGAGCGCCACCAGCTGAGCAGCCCTTCCGACGAAGTCGTCGGCCACGTCAGGCGGCGGCAAGGCAACAACAGCAGGCCGGACGGCGAGGGGTGCCGGTCGAGTGAGACTGGCGAGGCGACCTGAGCGGATGTCGTCGTACAGAGCGGTGGTCTCGCGCAGCGGTGCCACCCCGAGCTCGTCCGCGAGGGCGCGCACACACTCGCGGTACTGGCGGAGTGCCGCCGACCGTTGACCGGTCATCGCGAGAACACGAATAGTCGCCTGCTGAGCAGGCTCGTGAAGCACGTCGAGCGCCACCCATCGACGAGCGAGTTCGAGCGCCTCGTCCAGTTCGCCGTCGGCGACCCGTGCCCCGACGAGTACGTCGAGCGCCGTGCTCAGCCGCTGTCTCAAATCATCGGCCGTTGAGTCCTGCCAGTCGTCGAAGTCCGGGCTGTCGCGCACGGCGAACCCGGTCAGAAAGTCGCCGCGGTACAGCGCACACGCCTTGCCCAAAGCACCGACGTCACCAGCTGTGAGGAGCCGCCGAAACTCCACGGCGTCGACGCTTGCCAAGCTTTCGTCCAAGGCGATCGTGGTGCGGGTGACGACGAGTGCGTCGCCGACGCCCGCAGCCGTCACCGAGACGGTGCGCCGCAACGCGCCCCGCGCCCGCTCGTCATCGGAGTCCGGCCAAAGCATCACCGCTAACCGATCCCGGCTGAGTGGCTGCTCGGCCATCGAGACAAGCGCGAGGAGAGCGACGGCCTTCCGCGTGTCGAAATGGACCGGTCGGCCGTCGTACTCGATGTGTGGCGGCCCGAGCAGGGCCACGCTCAGCACCTGGCGCCCTCCGAGGTCTTCAACGGCTGACTGTGACGGTAATCCGCAATCTCGCGATGACCGTAACGCTTTCGGAACGCTGCGCCGCCAAAGTGGTCCTCGACGAGCCGAGAAGACGCACCGGCTCGGCGACCGAGAAGCCACCCAGCCGGGGGAGGAATTGATGGAGCCGATCTGCGCAGATGTGCCGCCCACGGTCCTACGCTGGTCGCCTTCCGTGCTGCCTTCCACCTGCAGATTCGCCACCTGCAATTTCAGAGTGGGGTTCTGATGGCCGAGTCCCTGCTGTCGCACCACGCCGCGCCCGACACCGCGGGTGACTTCACCGAGGTCAGCGTCATGGGCGCGCCCGACGCGCTTCCTGACCAGGACGCCCGACGTTCTCGGCTGGCCCGCCTGCGGCGGCGCACCGGAGCAGTGCCGCTGCCCGATGCCGTCGCGCCGGTCCACGCTGGGCCTTCGTTCGAGATCGCCCAAAACGACCCGATCCTCGGCTACTGCCAGAGCGCAGACGGCCCGGTCGACATCACCGATCTGGTCCTCGACTCCCCCGGCCTTTCGGCCATGCGGGCAGCCGGCGTCGTCCTCGTGGTCCCGCTCGTCTCCTCCGGCGAATTGATCGGGCTGCTTCACCTGGGGCCGCGGCTTTCCGAGCGTGACTACTCCACCGACGACCGGCACCTCCTCGACTCCCTCGCCGGGCACGCGGCGCCAGCGATCCGGGTCGGCCAACTCGTGCTTGAGCAGCAGGCCGAAGCCCGCCAGCGCGAGCGCATCGAGCAAGAACTCAAGGTCGCGCAACTCATTCAGCAGCAGTTCCTGCCCAAGGAACTGCCCGACCTGCCGAGCTGGACCGTGGCTGCGTTCTACCGACCTGCCCGCCAGGTCGGTGGCGACTTCTACGACTTCATCACGTTGCGCGACGGCCGGGTCATGGTCGTGGTCGGGGACGTCACCGACAAGGGCGTCCCTGCCGCGCTCGTCATGGCGAGCACTCACTCACTGCTCAGATCGACTGCGCCCGAGCTGACCTCGCCGGGGGCGGTGTTGGCCCATGTGAATGACCTGCTCTGCCACGACATGCCGAACGCGATGTTTGTGACGTGCCTGGCGTTACTTCTCGATCCCCTGAGTGGCGCGATCGAATACGCCAACGCCGGCCACGACTTGCCGTTCCTGCGGACGGCGGACGGCGTGGTGGAGCTCAAGGCGCGGGGCATGCCGCTGGGTCTGATGACCGGCATGGAGTACGAGCAGAAGACCGCCGAGCTGCAGACCGGCGACTGCCTGTTGCTGCACAGCGACGGGCTTGCAGAGGCGCACAGTCCTAGCCGGGAGATGTTCGGCTTTCCCCGCGTCGGTGAAGTGGTCGGCCGCGGGCTCTCAGGTGAGGCGCTCATCGATCTGTGCCTGTCGGAGCTCGACCGGTTCACCGGGCCAGATCACGAGCAAGAGGACGACATCACGCTGGTCAGCCTTCAGCGCACCGGCGGCTCGCGGTTCGTCGATCTCGGAGGTCGATCATGACCAGCAACCGGGCGGAGGAGACACCGCAGCTGCTCGCCGCATTCACCGTGGCGAGCGAGCCTGGAAACGAGCGGGTAGCGCTGCGCGAAGTCGCTGCCGCAGCAGCGGCTTGCGGCTTGACGACCGATCAGATGGAGCGGCTCAAGACCGCCGTCGCCGAAGCAACGATGAACGCAATCGAGCACGGCAACGAGAACCGCGCAGAGATTCCGGTCGACATCTCCGTGATGCGAACGCTCGACGCCGTCGCGGTCACGATCACCGACAGGGGCGGGGATCGCGCCGACCATGTCGAACGCGAGATGCCCGACATCGAGTTGAAGTTGCGCGGCGAGCAACGACCACGCGGTTGGGGCTTGTTCCTCTTGCAGAACATGGTCGACGGCATGGAGGTGTCGACGCACGGCGCCTTGCACACCGTGCGGCTGACGATGCGCACAGGTGGAGATGGCGACGAAGGAGAACAACATGCCGAGCAACTGTGAAGTAGATGTTCGACGGCTTCCAGGCACCGTCGTGCTGGCGATCCGCGGCGAGATCGATTCAAGCGCATCGCAGCCACTGCGGTCTGCGTACGCAGGGACTCTCGGACCTGACATGGCAACTCGCGTCGTCCTTGACTTCACCGCGGTCGACTACATGAACTCGACCGGCATCGCCTTGATCGTGGGCATCCTTGCGCAGGCCCGCGCTGAACACCGCACGGTAGCTGCCAGTGGACTGTCCGAGCACTATCGCCAGATCTTCGAGATCACTCGGCTGTCCGACTTCATCCAAATGTTCGCAGACGTCGACGACGCCATCGCCATCACCACTTAATCAACGGCACTTGACGGTCTCCGTCGTGAGGGGAAAAACCATGGACGCACCAACAGTGAGCATGGATGTACGTCACATAGCGACCGGCACTGCGGTAGTCGACATTGCCGGTGAGGTGACCGCCGCGTGCGAGCCGATTCTGATGTCGGCGTACCAGCAGGTCAGTGACAACGACACGCAACGTGTCGTGCTCAACTTCACCGACCTCGAATACATGAACAGCGGTGGTATCGGGATGCTCGTGACGTTGCTCGTACGCACCAACCGGCAACGGCAGCAACTATCGGCGTACGGCTTGTCGCCGCACTACAGGCAGATCTTCGAGCTGACCCGGCTCGACGAGGCCATCACCATCTTCGACGACGAAACGGCTGCACTCGCGGCCCTCACCACCAGGTGAAGAGGAAGACATGAACACGCAAAGGCCAGACCTCAAGCCCGCCGACGACAAGGGCACCCCCGTCGAATCAACGCCGGCCGCAAGTGCACTCGCTCCGAGGAGCGACCACCAGAACTGGGCGGCCAACGTACAGCGGCTCAGTGTCGAGAAGCGCGACGGCGTCCGCGGCACGAATGTCGCTGGCCGCCGGCTCACCGGCCCGATCCAGGGCTTCGGGAAGATGTGGCAGAAGACCTACGTGACGTCGCTTGGACGTGACGTGTCTCCGGAGCACGCGATCAGCGAGTGGCGTGCGCACTTCGCCGACTTCTGGCCCAAAGGAAACCGTTTCGCGGGAGGCATGGCCGGTCTTAATCCCGGCGACGTGGCTCTGATCGACATGTCCCTTGCGCCGGGCGCGCCTCGTCTGTCCACCGGTGTGATGGTGCTCTATGCCGATGAGCAGTCGTTCACGTTCATGACCCCTCAAGGTCACATGTTCGCCGGCTGGATTACCTTCAGTGCCGAGCGGACGGCGACGGGCACGACGAATCTGCAGGCGCAGGTATTGCTGCGGGCAAACGATCCGATCTACGAGCTCGCGTTGATCTTCGGCGGCCATCGCAAGGAGAACAAGTTCTGGGAACAGACACTCACGTCGGTGGCACGGCACCTCGCAGTCGCGGACCCAGTGGTCGAGGCTCACGTCGTGTGTGTCGACAGCAGCCGACAGTGGCGGCACTGGACTAACGTGTGGCACAACGCAGCAATCCGCAGTCTGTTCCAATCGGGAGCACGCATCGTGACAGCACCGTTCCGGCGGTTGCGCGCCAAACCGCATGGGTGATGCTCCGGACGCGATCGTCGTCGGGTCGGGGCCGAACGGCCTCGCCGCAGCTGTCACCCTTGCCGACGCGGGCCTGCGGGTGCACGTCTACGAGGGTGCGGCTGCGCCCGGCGGCGGCGCACGAACGGAAGAACTGACACTCCCTGGATTTCGTCATGACGTGTGCTCGGCGGCACACCCGCTAGCACTGGCTTCACCGTTCTTTCGTCGATTCAACCTGCAGTCGCGCGGCGTCCGGATACTCGAGCCTGACGTGCAGTTTGCGCACCCACTCGACGGCGGTCGGGCGGGTTATGTGGTGCGTTCGGTCGACGAAACCGCCGACGCTCTGGGTGCCGACGCGGCCGCATATCGGCGCTGGTGCGCCCGCTCGGTGCACAACGCCGATGATGTCGTCGAGACAGTGTTGTCCAACCTGCGCCGCCCACCACGGCATCCCCTGCGGGTCGCCGGGTTCGGGCTGGCGGCGTTGCAGCCGGCGTCCCTCATGGCACGGCACTTTGGCACTGACGAAGCGCGCGGCCTGCTCGCCGGTGTGGCCGCGCACTCGATGTTGAAGCTGAGCCGCCCGCCGAGCGGCGCTGTCGCACTGCTGCTGACAACCCTCGGACACTCGGTCGGCTGGCCGGTCATCGAGGGTGGATCGAGCAACTTGATCGCAGCGATGGTCAGAGCCATCGAGGACGCCGGTGGCGCTGTCGTCACCGATCAATGGGTTACGTCGCTTGACGAGTTGCCGCCCTCGCGTGCCGTGCTGCTCGATATCACCCCGCGGTCGCTCCTCGACCTCGGCGGCGACCGCTTGTCGTCGGCGTACCGGCGGGCGCTTCGGAATTTCCGCTACGGCGCAGGAGTGTGCAAGGTCGACTTCGCCTTGTCGGCGCCAGTGCCGTGGACGGCGGAGCCGTGCCTGCGTGCGGGGACCGTACACCTCGGCGGCACGTTCGAGGAGGTCGCGCAAAGCGAGGACGACGTGGCGTCGGGACGCCACCCCGAGCGGCCCTACGTGCTCGTCGTCCAGGCCGGGGTCGTGGACCCGACCCGTGCACCGGCTGGGCAGCACACGTTGTGGACCTACTGCCATGTCCCCGCCGGTTCCACCATCGACATGAGCGCGCGGATCGAGGCGCAGATCGAACGGTTCGCGCCGGGCTTTCGCGACCTGGTGCTCGCGAAAGCGGTGCGTACGGCCGCACAGGAGGAGGAGCACAACCCGAACTACCCCGGTGGAGACATCGCTTCGGGCGCGCAAACCCTGTGGCAGACCTTCGCCCGGCCCGCGTTGCGCTGGAATCCTTATCGCACCGGCATTCCAGGCGTGTACCTGTGCTCCGCGTCGACTCCCCCAGGTGCCGGTGTGCATGGGCGATGCGGCGAACTCGCGGCGCAGACTGCGCTCCGAGAAGTATTCGGCGCTTAAATAGCTGCTAACAGCTGCGCGCACTCCGGACACGCGCTCCCAGAGGTGCTGTCGAAGCTCCCGAGGAGGCGGATCTTGATCGGGCCGGCGCCGCATAAGGCGGTCGGCCCCGACACGGTCTTCTTCACGGCGTGCCGGACCTGAGGCCGGGCAGGCGCCTCCAGCTGAACCGTGGCTCCCTGCTCATATCCCATGAAACACACATTCCCGGGACGTAGCTACCCCAATCCCATGTCGTCGAGTTCCTTGTGCAGCGCTGCCCGTGACGAATCGCCGCTCGGGGCAGCGGCGGGCTTGCGTGGCCGTGGCTCTGCCTTGGGTCTGCTGGGCGGGCGCTGCCTCAACAGCAACGCCGCAGCGATACCGCCGAGGAGGCCGAACAGATGTGCCTGCCAGCTGATGTGCGGATCGTTGGGGAGTACGCCTTGCAGGATCGACCAGTACGACAGGGCAACGACAATGCCCACGATGACATCGAGGAAGTGCCGTTCAACGATCCCGCGCACGACCACGTAGCCGAAGTAGCCGAAGACAACTCCACTCGCTCCGACCTCGACAGCATGGGTCGACGAGAACAACCAGCTGCCAAGACCGCTCGTCACCACAATGAAGACGGTCACCGCGATGAAGCGTCGAATCCCTCGATAGGCGGCGAAGAAGCCCAGAAAGAACAGCGGTGCGGAGTTGGCTTCGATATGCGAAAAGCTCCAGTGCAGCAAGGGCGCGCTGAAGATGTCGGGCAACCGCGACGGTTCACGAGCGACTATGCCGAAGTGCTTGCTCAGCCCGTAGTGGTCGATCGAGTTGGCGATCTGCACTGCCCAGAGCACCGCGAGCACGCCGGCCATGACGAACAACGCGCTTCTCGCGTCGGCCAATGCGCGCTCTGAATTGGAACGCGCAGCAACGTCGTTGTCACGCGGACGGCGAGTCACACGTCCAGCATAGGTAGTTACTCGACGGATTCGCGCTGTGCGCGCAAGTCGATGAAGCGTCGACCGTCCGCGCTGAGATCGAGCACCTGCTGGCGAGCGCCTTCAGCCACCCGCACGCAGTTGCGCCCGGCGTGCTTCGCGGCATAGAGCGCAGTATCGGCAGCATCGAGCAACTCATGGACGGAGTGACCGCTGTCGCGGAACGCGGCGACTCCAACGGAGACGGTGACGCTCACCTGTTCGCGCCGATTGGCCGCTGCGACGGCGACTTCCGCGACTTGAGCCCTGACGCGTTCGGCAGTGTGGCGTGCCTGTTCGAGGTCGGAACCGGCGAGCAGGATGACGAACTCCTCGCCGCCGAACCGGCCGACAAAGTCGCGCGGACGCAGGCCTTCAGTCAGCCCGGTCGCCACACCTCGAAGCACGTCGTCACCGGTGAGGTGGCCGTACCTGTCGTTGACTGCCTTGAAGTTGTCGATGTCGACCAGCAGCACTGCAAGCGGTTCGCCGCCCCCGCGCGCACGCTGGATCTCACGTTCGGCGACTTCTCGCCAATAGCTCGAGTTCGCGAGTCCGGTCTTCGGATCCGTCCTTGCTGCGTCGCGGAATTCAGCAAGCAGCAGCGTGCGCTGCAACACCAGCACAGGCGCCAACGCAAACAACACCGCGTATGGCGATGCAGCGCAGGCGAGCGCGACGAGTATCCCGGTGCACGACTCCGCAGCAATCCCGACCCAGGCCTCAGGGTCGACGAAGCTGTCGCGGAGCCGAGCCGACGTCGAAGTCAATGTCATGACTTCGGCAACAAGGCCCATGTTGATCGCGTGTCGCACGACCACGCAGGTCACTGTCGCCGCAAGCACGCCAGGTGTACCGACCAGTGCGTGCACGTCCCAACTCGACTGGGCGACGTGCAACTGTCCTCCGACAAGTGCTCCGTGCAACGTCGATGCCACGAAGTTCGCCACGCCGGCCGCCGAAACGCTGAAGGCGAGCTTGACCAGTGGACGCCTGCCGACCCGAAGCTGCAGGAACGCAAACACCGGGAGCACGACGAGCGCCCCGTACAGGGGCGGCAGCAACAACACGACGGGGATCGTCCACACGGCCAGCATGTCGTTCGTCGTCCGGCCAGGTTTCGGGCCGCGCCAGACCAGCCGCAACGATCCTTCGATGGAAAGGACGGCGCAGGCCACCAGCACTGCGAACGTCAAGACGTCGGACATCTTTGGACGCGTCGTCGCCACACCGACCGCGAGCGACCCGAGATAAAGCGCGTTCACGGCAATCACGAAAGGACGTGCTCGGCGCGGCAGCGCCCAGAGCGGACGAAGCCACCCGCCTGAGGGCACGGCACCGTTCCGGCTGACTGCGATGACGGTCACCCCCCGGTGTGCAGAGCGAGCGGAAGGTCCGTCGGATGATCACCCGCTGTAGTCACGAACTCTACGCGCAGTGTGATCAATGCGCACCAGTAGTGCGATTTGACCGGTTCGGGTGTTTTGATATACGCGTTCAAGTTTCCAGCAAAGGGTGCCGAGGAGTCAGCCATCGCCGATGCCTCGCGGGACCCCTCGTCTCGACAGGACTTGGAGGAACGCAATGCGCGACCAGCACTGGTGGTAGACCACCCGCCCGGCCAATAACGACCGCCGGGCCACTGAGACCGCGAGCCGCCGGATCGAACCCCCCACCGACCCGGCGGCTTGCCTCATGTCTGGCGCGATATGTGGCGCGATGTCCTGTGAGTTATCGCGTAGCAGGCCACGGCAGTAGCGGCGGCGACGTTCAACGAGTCGACCCCATTGCCCATCGGGATGCGCACCTGGCTGGTCGCAGCCTCCAGGGCGTTCTTCGACAGGCCGGGACCCTCCGCGCCGAGGAGCAACGCCAGCAACTCGTCGTCCCGCACCTCGATCTCGTCGATCGATTCGGCTCGCGAATCAGGCGTGAGCGCAAGCACCCGGAAGCCCGCCTCGCGAAGCTCGGTCAGGCCGCTGGGCCACGACTCGATACGGGCGTAGGGAATCGAGAAGACCTCGCCCATCGAGACACGCACCGAGCGCCGATAGAGCGGATCGGCGCAGGTCGAGCTCAGCAACACGGCGTCCATGCCGAGACCCGCTGCACTTCGAAAGATCGCGCCGAGGTTGGTGTGGCTGTTCACTTCTTCCAACACCACGAGCCGCGAACTGCGCGGTAGTAGGTCGGCAACGCTCTTCAGCGGCAACCGTCCCATCGCTGCGAGGGCTCCGCGATGAACGTGGAAGCCGGTGACCGACTCCAGCAGTTCCTCGGATCCGACGTACAGCGGCACATCGACGTCCGCGACGAGATCCGCAACCGACGCGAGCCACCGCTGGGTCATCAGCGCCGACCGCACCGGATATCCGGCCCGCAAGGCGCGCCGGATCACCAGCTCCCCTTCGGCGATGAAGATGCCGTCCGCGGGCTCGGAGCGACGGCGCAGCTCGACGTCGGTCAGCGCGCGGTAATCGGCGAGCTCAGGGTTGGTTACGCCGTCGATGAACACGCCGTCCAGGAACACTGTGCGGGCCACGACAAGCATCATCCCGGACGCCGAAAGCTGGCGTACCGTGGAGTCGTTGATCACACACGTTGATCCGCAGTGAGTTAAGGGGAGCTGGGTTCCATGGACGACCTGCAAGTCATCGGCAGCCGCAGTCGGGGGTCGGTGATGCGCATCGTGCGGGCAAGCGCTGCGTTGTTCGGCACCGGGTTCGTCGCCGGACTAGTGGTGGCACTGATCTTTCACGCGCTGATCCACGCGCTGATCATCATCGCGGCCGTGCTGATCGTGCTCGGATTCGCGATCAAGGTCATGGTCACGCGCCGCCGCCCCTGAGCATGCGGGCAGCCCTCAGGGCGACACGAACAGCTTGATCGCGACCCCTGTCCCGACCACCACGATCAGCAGCCGCAGCAGGTTGGGTGCCAGTCGGCGGCCGACTGTAGCTCCGATCTGCCCTCCGATCGCCGACCCGACGGCAAGCAGGGCGGCAGGCAGGTAGGCCACCGGCGCAAAGAAGATGAACAGCAGGGCCGCCGACGCGTTGACCATGGCGATCACCACGTTCTTCAGGGCGTTCAGCCGCTGCACATGGTCGTCAAGGAAGATGCCGAGCAGCGCCATCAGGATCACGCCTTGCGCCGCTCCGAAATAGCCGCCATAGATCCCGGTCAGGAACGCACCGACGTCGAGCCCACGGTGTGGCCGCGAGCGCGGTGGGCGCAGCGCGGCCTGACGAATCACCCGCGCGGACAGTCGTGGCTGGACGATCACCAGCGCGCAGGCAACCAGCACCAGATAGGGCACGACGCGCTCGAACGAGGTGCTCGGCAGGGCGAGCAGCAGCCCGGCGCCGAGCAGGCCGCCGACGATCGAGATCGCTCCGAGACGGCGAATCCGGGTCCGTTGGCCGACCAGTTCGCGTCGATAGCCGACCGCGCCGCTGACCCCTCCCGGGACCAGCCCGAGCGTGTTCGAGACGTTCGCGACCAGTGGTGAGTACCCGAACGCGACCAACGTCGGAAATGTGAGCAACGAACCCGAGCCGACGACCGTGTTGACGGTGCCGGCGACGACGCCGGCGCCGAAGACGCCGGCGATCTCCCACGGGTTCAGCACCGGCACGCCTGCGATGGTAGCGGCCCGGTTGGCAGGGAGACCTCCGTCACGAAAGCCCCAAAAGGTCAAGAGACGGTCGCTAGCGGTCGACTAAACCTTGGTGAACTCCCCCCGGCTACGCCACCGACCTTGGCGCGGGCGACTTCAGCTGCTGGTGGTTGCGGGGAGCTCGATGGCGATCATCCTCGGGGCGAGCGCGTCGGCGCAGGCCGACAGCCTGGACCAAGCCAACGCCCAGGCCCAGCAGCTGGCCGCCCAGATCAGCAAGCTGCAGCCTCAGGTCGTGGCCGCGCTGGCCGCCTACGACACATCGCTGACTGCTCTGGGACAGGCCGTGTCGATGAACGTTGCCGCGGGCCGGGTCTATTCGTCGCTTCTCGAGCAGGCCGACACCCTGGTCGCACAACGGGACTCGCACATCGTCGCGCTCTACAAGGCCGGCGGGTCGCTTGCCCTCTATGCCAGCGCCTTGCGGTCCGGCGATCCGGCCAGCTTGCGTCAGGTGCCCTACCTCAACGGCATCGTCACCTCCGACACCGACAGCGCCGCCAGTGCGCTGGCCGTCGCCGCGTCGGCGAAGGCGACGCTCGACGCTACCCAGAACCAGATCGACAACGGCCTTTCGAATACGGACGCCGTGAACACGCGACTTGCCGACCTCCAGAGTCTGCTCGGCCAGCAACAGGCCCTCCTCAACGAGGCGTCGTCGCGGGCCAAGAACCTGCAGGCGCTGAAGGACGCGGCTGCGGCGCTGGCCGCTTCGCAAGCAGCTGCGGCCGCAGCTGCCGCACAGGCCGCGGCGAGCGCACAGGCCGATGCCGCGCCGGCGAATTACCGGGCGTTGTTCCAGGGAGCGGCGGCGACCTGCCCCGGCCTTTCGTGGACCGTACTGGCCGCTATCGGCCAGGTCGAGACCCATGACGGAACCGGCGGCATGGTGTCATCGGCAGGCGCGCTCGGGCCGATGCAGTTCCTGCCGGCGACGTTCGCCGAATATGCCCGCGACGGCGACCACGACGGCAAGGCCGACATCATGGATCCCGCCGACGCCGTCTACACGGCAGCCGCCTACCTCTGCGCGAATGGCGCCGGGCAAGCGGCGTCCCTCTCGACCGCGATCTGGAACTACAACCACGCGGAGTGGTACGTCCAGCTCGTCGAATCGCTAGCCGCAAAAATCAGCTAGTAGGTGCCGGCGGCTCAATCGCAGCGGGCTTGGGTGGCACGGGCTTCGTCGCGCCCGTGTCAGGGGCAGCGCCGTTCGACCCGCCACCGGTCAGGCCCCCCACGATGCTGCCGAGGCCCTCGAGCGCCTTCCCCATCTCACTGGGGACGATCCACAGTTTGTTCGCCGTGCCCTGAGCGATCTGCGGGAGCATCTGCAGGTACTGATAGGCCAGCAACTCGGCGTCCGGCTTGCCCTCGTGAATCGCTTGGAAGACCGTGCCGATGGCCTTGGCTTGACCCTCTGCCCGCAGTGCTTGCGCCTTGGCGTCAGCAGTCGCCTGGGTCACGGCCGCCTGCGCCTGACCCTCGGCCTTGAGGATGGCTGACTGCTTTTCTCCTTCAGCGGTGAGAATCTGCGACTGCTTGAACCCCTCGGCGGTCAGGATCGCGGCCCGCTTGTCACGGTCGGCGCGCATCTGCTTTTCCATCGAGTCCTTGATGGACGCCGGTGGATCGATCGACTTGAGCTCGACGCGGTTGACCTTGATGCCCCACTTACCGGTTGCCTCGTCGAGCACGACGCGCAGCTGCGAGTTGATTTCCTCACGTGAGGTCAGCGTCTTTTCGAGGTCCATGCCGCCGGCGACGTTACGAAGTGTCGTCACGGTGAGCTGCTCGATGGCCTGGATGTAGTTCGCAATCTCATACGTGGCAGCACGTGCATCGGTGACCTGGAAGTACAGAACCGTGTCAATGCCGACCACCAAGTTGTCTTCGGTGATGACCGGCTGTGGGGGGAACGAGATGACCTGTTCGCGCAAGTCGAGCATCGGGCGCAAGCGATCGACGAAGGGGTACACCAAGTTGAGGCCTGGTGTGAGTGTCTTGTGGTAGCGGCCGAAACGCTCGACGATGCCGGCGCGCGCCTGCGGAACGATTCGCACCGTGCGCCCGATCACGAGCAGCACGAAGATCGCGACGATGATGAGCGCAATGGCCTCGGGGCCCATGAACTACTCCGTTCCATAGACCAGGGCGGTAGCGCCCTGGATCTTCACGACGTCGACCGACGTCCCAGGTTCGAG
>Ga0208357_1001582_pt1 | contig 16385 bp, 18 predicted proteins | sample NGESurdeep092012_6_FD_184487 | JGI IMG/M metagenome (GOLD analysis project Ga0208357, IMG submission 184487) | Arctic peat soil microbial communities from Barrow, Alaska - NGEE Surface sample F52-2 deep-092012 (SPAdes) | ecosystem: Environmental > Terrestrial > Soil > Wetlands > Peat ... | reverse complement strand
TTTTGAATCGTCCACATCGGCGGCTCCTTCGAATCAGGCCGCCATCCTTGAATCACAAACGATTCATATGATTCAACAACTCATTGGACAGACACTTAGAGGTATCGTTACCTGAAAGGTGTCAGCGATAGCAATCCGTTCTTTTTCCCATAAGGGTCTCGATGAAGTATTCCGGACCGGCCGCTCAAAACATGTTGGATCGGCTTATCTGAAGCGGATTCTGACCGTGCTCGATTATCTGGACGGTGCAACCGGACCGGGCGACTTACAGGGTGTCTTGGGATTTCATGCCTTGACGGGCGATCGCGATGGACAATTTGCGATGCGGATTTCCGGCAATTGGCGGCTGACCTTTCGCTTCGATCAGAACGATCATTGAGATTGATTTTGAGGATTATCATTAGCCGTGACCACGATGAAGCGCGAACGCCGACCGACCACGCCGGGAGAAATTCTCGCGGAGCTGTTCTTGCGCCCCCATAAGGTGTCGATCGCCAAATTCGCCGAAGCGGCTGGTGTCACCCGCAAGCACATGAGCGCCATCGTCAATGGCCGTGCCGCGATCGCGGCGGAAAGCGCGACGCGGATCGCCACCGTACTCGGCACCGGCGCGCAGGTTTGGCTCAATCTGCAAAACGCGATCGATCTTCATGACGCCGGCAGAAAACTGATGCACGGCACGAAGCGACCCAGGCATCTCTCAATCTTCGCGACCGATAAAGACGCCGCTTAGTCGGGCCGCGGACGAGCTTGCGATTGACGCGCCATGACGTTGCTATAGAGTTGATATCAACCTGTTGAACGCAATGCCAAGGCCATGGAGGCTCGCATGGCATCTTCCCCCAGCAAATTCGTGTGGTACGAGTTGATGACCACCGACGGCGCGGCGGCCGCGAAATTCTATGGCGAGGTGGTCGGATGGGCGGCGCAGAAATCGCCGATGCCGGACATGGATTATACCCTGTTCAAGGCCGGCGATATGCAGGTCGCGGGCGCGTTGACCCTGTCGCGGGAACAGCGTGCCCAGGGCGCGCCGGCGGCCTGGGTCGGCTATATCGGCGTCGCGGATGTCGATCAGGCGGCCGCCGATCTCAAGGCGGCGGGGGGCAAGGTCTGGCGCGGCCCCGACGACATCCCCAATGTCGGCCGTTTCGCCATGGTGTCCGACCCGCAAGGCACCGCCTTCGCGCTGTTTCAGCCGGCCCACGCGGACGAGATGTCGCCGGCCGACGTAGGCACGCCTGGCCATGCCGGTTGGCATGAGCTTTACGCGGTCGATGGGCCGTCGGCGTTCGATTTCTATGCCAAGCAATTCGGCTGGAAGCAGCACGACGTCATGGACATGGGACCGGCGGGCAAGTACCAGATGTTCGGCACCGGCGCTGGCGAGGCCTTTGGCGGCATGATGACCAAGCCGGCGCAGATGCCGGTGCCGGCCTGGGTCTATTATTTCAATGTGCCCAGCATCGCGGCCGCCGTGCCCAAGATCATCGCCGGCGGCGGCGCGATCACCAGCGGCCCGATGGAAGTTCCGGGCGGCCAATGGGTGGTCCGGGGCACCGATCCGCAAGGCGCCCATTTCGCGCTGACGGGCGCGAAATAGCCACGCGGACGGTCTTCTGCCGCATTGTCAGGGGCGCCGGCTTTGTTTAGCCTTTGTTCTATATGCAGCCGGTCGCCCTCGTCGCCAGTCGAATTGCGTTGCCCGCCGCCCCCGCCCTGGCGGTGGGAGCGGCTCGCGCGGGGTGGCTGACGCCCGACGGTGAGATCGCGACCCTGACCTTGGCGGAGGGGGCGGCGCGGGCGCGCGCCACCCCGCCCTTTCTGTGCCATGCCAAATCGGTGGCGCGGCGCCTCAATGTGCCGGTGTTTCCGGCCTATGATGTGCTGGAGCTTTATGCCTTTACCCGGCCGGCGATTTTCTGCCTGCCGACGCCGCGCGGCCTTGCCCGGGCGCTGGACCTGCCGGACCCGGGCGTAGGGGTCGAGGCCGAGGCGCTGTCGCTGATCGCGTCGGCCGAGGCGCTGCTCCAGGAATTATCGCTGGCCCGCGCCCCCGAGGCGCGCGGCATCGCCCAGGCGATGGAGCGTGCCGGTTGGGCATGGGGCGCGGCGGTGATGCGCGCGCTGGGTCCGCCGTCCGCCAATGCGGATACGCCGGCCGGCATGAATGTCTGGCGCAAGCTGTCCGATTGGGTCGAGTACGCGCCCGAGCCGCCGCCCGGCACCATTCCCATCGAACAGGACGAGGCGCGGCAGCGCCTGGCCGACTTGCTGGGCGACGATGCCGAGCCGCGGCCGCAACAGGCGGATTACGCGGCGGCGGTCAGCAGCGCCTTTCTGCCGCGCGCGGCACCGGACGAGCCGCATTTCGTCCTGGCGGAGGCCGGGACCGGGGTCGGCAAGACGCTGGGCTATATCGCGCCCGCCAGCCTGTGGGCCGAAAAGAACCAGGGCGCGGTGTGGATTTCGACCTTCACCCGCAATTTGCAGCACCAGATTTCGACCGAACTGGACCGGCTCTATCCCGACCCGGCGGTGAAAGCGCGACGCGTCGTCATCCGCAAGGGCCGCGAGAATTACCTGTGCCTGCTGAATTACGAAGAGGCGATCGCCGGCCTGCCATTGCGGCCTTATGATGCGATCGCGTTGGGGCTGATGGCGCGCTGGATCGGCGCCACCCGCGAGGGCGACATGATCGGCGGCGATTTTCCCGGCTGGCTGCCCGATCTCATCGGCCGCAATCGCTCGCTGGCGCTGTCCGACCGGCGCGGCGAGTGCATCCATTCCGCCTGTAGCCACTATCATCGCTGCTTCATCGAAAAGAGCGTGCGCCGCGCCCGCCGCGCCCGCATCGTGGTCGCCAACCACGCGCTGGTGATGGTGCAGTCGGCGCTGCAAGGGCTGGACGATGCCTATCTGCCGACGCGGCTGGTGTTCGACGAGGGGCATCATGTGTTCGACGCCGCCGACGCGGCGTTTTCCTTGGCGCTGACCGGGCAGGAGACGGCGGAGTTGCGGCGCTGGATTGCCGGCGCCGAGGACGGCCGCCGCAGCCGGGCGCGCGGGCTGAAGCGCCGGCTCGACGATCTCATCGCCGACAATCAGGAGGCGGCGGGCGCGCTCGATCATGCCATCGCCGCGGCGCGCGCGCTGCCGGGCGAGGGCTGGCTGCAACGGCTGCGCGATGAGCGCCCGCACGGCGCCTGCGAGACATTTCTGGCGCTGGCGCGGCGCCAAGTCATGGCGCGCGCCGAGACGCGCGAGCAGAGCTATTCGCTCGAGGCCGAGTTGCGGCCGCCGATCGACGGGCTGGCCGACGCCGCCCGCGCGCTCAGCGCGGCGCTGGGACAAATCGCGGCGCCGCTGCGCGCCATCGCCAAGCATCTCGAAGGCCGGCTGGAGAACGAGGCGGCCGAACTCGACACGCCGCTGCGCATGCGCATCGAGGCGATGATCCGCGGCCTGACCCGGCGCGGCGGCATCGAGCTGGCGGGCTGGCAGCGCGCGCTGGCGGAACTCGATGCCGAGCCGTCGCCCGACTTCGTCGATTGGCTGGCGATTGACCGCATGGAGGGGCACGACACCGATGTCGGCCTCTATCGCCATTGGATCGATCCCACCAAACCCTTCGCGGAATTCGTCGCCAAGCCGGCGCATGGGGTGCTGATCACCTCCGCGACCCTGACCGATTCCAGCGGCGACCCGGTGCGGGATTGGGAGGCGGCCGAGGCGCGCACCGGCGCGCCGCATCTCGCGCGCCCCGCCTATCGCGCGCGCGTGCCCTCGCCGTTCGACTATGCGCGCCAGACCCGGATGTTCATCGTCAACGATCTGCGGCGCGAGGACATGGCGGCGGTGGCGGGCGCCTATCGCGCCCTGTTCGAGGCATCGGGCGGCGGCGCGCTCGGCCTCTTCACCGCGATCCAGCGCCTGCGCGAGGTGCACCGGCGCATCGCATCGCCGTTGGAGGAAGCCGGCCTGACGCTGCTGGCACAGCATGTCGATGGCATGGACACGGCGACGCTGGTCGATATTTTCCGCGCCGAGGAAGATGCCTGCCTGCTCGGCACCGATGCGGTCAGGGATGGCGTCGATGTGCCCGGCCGCTCGCTGCGGCTCATCGTGTTCGATCGCGTGCCGTGGCCGCGCCCGGATATTCTTCACAAGGCGCGGCGCGCGGCGCAATTGGGCGACAGCGGCGCGGTGCGCTATGACGACCGCATCACCCGGCTGAAGCTGCGCCAGGCGTTCGGCCGGCTGATCCGCCGCGCCGACGATATGGGGGTGTTCGCCCTGCTCGACAGCCGCATGCCGTCGCGCCTTCTGGGCGCGTTCCCCGACGGCGTCACGGTGGAGCGGCTCGGCCTCAAGGACGTGGTGGCGCGAACACGGGAATTCCTGGCGCGCTAGGCTAGAGAGCCTGGTCGTTTGAGATTGAGCCGCCGTGGCTTTTTTTCCCTCCCCCTCCGCGCAGCGGGGGGAGAGGGTTGGGTGAGGGGGGCGGCAAACACGGATATGGAAGTCTAATTCGAGGGCGCGAAATCGGGTGAGGCCGCCATGCGGCTCCGCCCCTCATCCTACACGCTCCCCAAAATTGGGGAATTATCGCGTTAACTCCCCCAACCTGAATTTCGCGCCTCATGTCGCTGCATTGGCGGCGGCAGAGAGTCGCGCTTCAATGACTGGCCAATATCCGCCCCGCTCCACGATCGATCGCATATACGGCTCGTCGAGAGCATCGCTTCCCTTTTGTTGTTGGACGGGAAGCCACAATTCGGTCGCCATGAACTTAGCCCGATAGCATTGGCGACCATACGAGTAACGCCATTTCTGGTGGTTCAGCATCAGCGCCACAAATAGCAGCGTCGTGACAGATATCGGCTCGGTAGGCAGTAAGATCATCACGTTATCCGACGCGATGAATTCATCCATATGAACGAAGGCATCTCCACCGAGCGTGCTGATCGTGATCGTTCCAGCAGGGTATACCACCGCGCCTTCCGGCCGGTCGAAATAGCCCACCACGCCATTATCCGTGATTACTCTCGATACCGTCATGTATGGCCCCGGATCGAGGTCAGCTAGTGAGTGGAAGTCCCCTCTCGCCACCTTAAAGAGATCGGCAATCGGGAATCGCTTCCACTGGTTCGCACTCGATGGCAGTCCCGAAATGACCCGACGCACTGGCGTAACCGCCCCGGCTTCAGGAACCGCAAGGGATTCGATAGCTGTCTCATCGACCTTCTCGGCATTCATCGGGATTGGGATAAGGGTATTTCGGACACGAGCACGGAACGTCTTGCGGTAATAGCTGTAGCGCCATGCCATCAGGCTCAAGACGGCAGCAACATACAGAAGGGTGCTATCTCGCATGGGATAACGCGGCGTTAGGACTGCCACATCATCCTTCGCCCCGAAATCGTAGGGATGGTATTTAGCGAGTAACGGCCATGAGCCGTTGTAGGCAACGGTGACACAGTTGTGGTGGCGAAACCCTTGCGGGACATCGAAGTATCCAATTAACCCATCTTCAACCGCACCACACGAGATTAACGGGACTTCGCCGGGATCGAGTTCGTGGGTCGCGTGGAACTCGCCTGATTCGACCTCGAAGAGGTCGGCGAGGCGCACGCTAGTGAACGTCAGGGACATTTTCGTTTCTTGACCGAATCATAAAAGCTACGGAGTTACGGAGTATCTGCTCCATACCGTCTTGCAATTCTTCCGGCGTCGGAAGAGCTTGATCCAAGTAATTCTCGGGAACGAGTTCGTACATAGTGTCGAGGGGGTTTATCAGACATGCCTTTTGCAGACGTTCAATGTTCGGCACGGCGTATTGTGGATTGGCGAGGTACGCTTTCACTACGTCATGCGCCCGCGCCAGATCATCAGTAGCTCGCGCATTCGGCAGCCGCCGGCCCTTCCGCTTGAGCAATCCATCATTGACGGCTCGAACCCACAGAACATTTTGGTCGGAAGGATGTGGAATTCCCTTGCGGACGAAAATGCCGACGCTCGCGACCGCGACCGGATAGAATAAATCCAAGGGGAAGCTCATCACGGCCACAAGTGTGTTGTTAGGCAGCAATGTATCTCTGCGCCATGTCCGATAGACACCGGGTTTCACCATTGCGGCGTAAGGCAGGATAGAAAAGAGAAGGGCACCCTGCTGCATCTGCTCTAACGCCTTATCAACGAATTTGAACTCTTTCTCTTCACCGGCCTTGAGGGCGAACGGCGGATTCATCTCGTCGCCGACGTGATGGACGTGCAGAGCACCGATATTGTGTACGACCCGACGTGCGTTACCGGAGGATTCTTGGTTGCGGCGTTTGATTATGTGAAACAACCCGCCAGTCCCGATCAGGTAGCGAGATTCAAGCAGTTCTCAGTTTTCGGTATCGAGCAGGATGCCGGAGTGGCTGCGCTTGCCGTCGTCAATATGATTTTCAGGGGCGATCGCAAGAACAACATTCAAGAAGGCAACTGCTTCGCCAAGAGCCTGAAGCCGCACGTCGAGAAGGGCATATCTACGGCAATCTACGGTTCGGGGTCAGGACGATGCCGAGGTCTTGTGCCCAGTTCGCGTACTTCAGAAATACCTCGTAGAACGCCCCGAGCCAATCCGAGCCGGAGTTCATTGCTGAACGAATATTGAGATTATGCAATTCCTGAATGGTATCGACGAGAGCACGCCGTAGCTTTACATGGTTGTCCGGCGTCGATGGCAGGTTGATTCGGACGTACTCGAAGAAGTTTCCCTTACCTTGTTGTAACAAAATTGACTTGGCGCGCCCGTTGATATCGCTGATTAGTGTCGAGGGGTCACGTTCCTCGATATTTGGTGGCGTACTACTTAGCTCCGCCAGGAGGAGCGCTGCCATGACGCCGGCACGCTGATGCGGGTTAACCGCCCCTTGGTGTAGGATTTCGTTGATGTGCCCGGCGCGGGCCAGGAACAGCCGCTCGTCAATCTTGGGATCACTGATTTCCCCTGACCCGTTCGGAGAATTTGCTCCAAATGAGCAAGGGCTAGAAGTCCCGTAGCCGGGATATCGTTGAGCGTAATCGGGACGTATTGCGTACCGTTCCAGAATTCGCTGCGCACTAGGTAGGAATCAATATCGTTGCCCGCAACACCCGTGACAAAGAGAGGTTGCACTTGTGAGCTTGGCCTCAGCGTAGTTGCATAGTCCTCCGCTTCACGGACAGCTTGATGTAATTGTGAATGGGAACGCTTTGCCTCGATTACCCACAGAACACGGTCAGTTACCTTAACGATGTTCTCTGGTTTATTGAGAATGAGGTAACGTCTTAATTCCTCATTGTGTGTAACTTCGTTTTGGGTCCACACTTGACCTGTCGCGCTACGTTCGGGATTCCTAATATCCCAACCGAGCAGATCAAGATTTTTCTTGATCCATGCGTAGGCGTGGACTTCTGAGTCCTGCGACCTAGCCAAGCCTATCGTCCCTGCGATGGTCGTTCTGTGCCTCGCTTATTAACGACGGGACGCCGTTTCCTGGTCGGCTTAGCCGGCGGTTTGCGGGCAGGACGATACGCCATCACCACCTTAACAAGCTTGGTGAGCGCCGTCAGTCCTTCCTTCATGCCGTCAATTCCCGATAGGTGATCCGCCGGCCAACGGTGCTCCACGCGAGGCTGTCGAGCCGCTGCATCGTATGGCGCTTTACGTTGCCGTCATTCAACCGGAAGGTGAACTCGTCAACGTACCGGCCAAGGATGTTACGCTGTCCCGCGACGATCAGCGCTTCGGCGACCGTCCCCGCGGAAATCACGATCTCCTCTTCGGCGTTCAGGCGGTCGAGGCATAAAGGTCCTTTCGGTTCCTTCGCCAAAATCGCCATGAGCGCCGATGTATCGACGGCGATCATTTCGGCAAACCATCCTCGTCATAGAGAAAATCCTGACTGCGCGCCGCGCTGGGCCCGGGCGTCATCTTCGCGGCAGCCGCCTCGACGATGCTGTCGATCGATTTCCGTCTGGCCTGACGGTCGACCAGCGGTTTGACCGGCACCAGGCGCACCGCTTCCTGTCCGTGGCGCGTCAGAATGATCTCGTCACCCGCTTCGGCGCGCCGGACCAGTTCCGTCAATTGACCCTTGGCTTCGGTCACCGAAATTTTCACGTCGCCCTCGCCATCGATATTGTCCGACAATTTAGACCATCGAATGGTCCATTTCAATTCGCGACAACGAAGCGGGCATGTTCGGCATCGCGTTGCCGTCGCCGCCCGTCGGGTTTAGCATCAGGAACGCAGCAAGGGAGCGCCGCCATGTCCGAAGGGACCGCCCAGACCAAGACCTTCTCCGAACGCGTCGACGAGTTGGAACATGCGCAGATCGCGGCGCTCGACCCGATCCCGCAGCCGTCCAACCTCTATCTCTCGGGCGGGCGCGATCCGACCAAGCCGATGCCGCCGCCGCCGCAGCTTCCGGGCCAGTACTTCCTGATGGGCCACGACAAGCGCCTGTCGAAGATGCCGGACCAGCCGACGCTGATGGATTTCTTCAAGCAGCGCTTCTTCCCGGCGACCCATGTGCTGCAAAGCGCGCGGCTGGCGCGCCTGGCCGGCCACCCGGAAAAGATCGTGCTGGCGTGCCTGTTGCACGACATCGCCATCATGGGCTTCATCCGCTGCGATCACGGTTTCTGGGCATCGGAGATGGTGGCGCCCTATGTCGATGAGGAAATCGCCTGGGCGATCCGCGCGCATCAAGTGCTGCGCTTCTTCCCCGACCCGGCCAATGGCTATGAGTATCCGGCGCAATATATCCGCCTGTTCGGCGAGGGCTATCGGCCGGAACCCTATATCTATCGCGCCTACGAAAAGATGCGGCAGCATAAATGGTACATGACGGCGCGGATGATCACCGTCAACGACATCTATTCCTTCGATCCCAACGTGAAGCCGGTGCTGGAGGATTTCACCGATATTATCGGCCGCAACTTCCGCCAGCCCGACGAGGGGCTGGGCTTCGACGACAGCCCGTCGGCGCATTACTGGCGCACCATCAACTGGCCGACGAGATTCCTTTAATGCCCTCAGACGCCGGGCGGCGGCCGTCCGGCCGCCTTGTCCCCGGATTAAGTCCGGGGATCGCGCCGTGCGGCGCGCGCTCCCACTTGGTCGCGAGGTAAAGTGGCCGATCTCAGCACCACCTGTTGCATCGCCGGCGGCGGCCCGGCTGGGGTTATGCTCGGCCTGCTGCTGGCGCGGGCCGGCGTGCCGGTGGTGGTGCTGGAAAAGCACGCCGATTTCTTTCGCGACTTCCGTGGCGACACGATCCACCCCTCAACCATGCAACTCATGCACGAGCTGGGCCTGCTGTCGGAATTTCTAAAGCGGCCGCACCAGAAACTGGCCCGCGCCGGCGCCCGGATCGCCCAGCGCGATTTCCAGATCGCCGATTTCACCCATCTGCCGACGGCGTGCAAATTCATTGCCTTGATGCCGCAATGGGACTTTCTCGACTTTCTCGCGGCACACGCGAAGCGCTATCCGACCTTCGATCTGCGGATGGGCGCCGACGCGACCGACCTGATCGAGGCGGAAGGGCGCGTCGTCGGCGTGCGCGCGACCACGGCGCAAGGCCCGCTCGACATAAGCGCCGACCTGGTCGTCGGCGCCGATGGCCGACATTCCACCATTCGCGCCCGCGCCGGCTTCTCGCCGCTCACTATCGGCGCGCCGATCGACGTGTTGTGGCTGAGGATGTCGCGGCGGCCCGACGATCCCAACGACGCACTCGGCCAGATCGATCGCGGCCGTGTGCTGGTGACACTCAATCGCGGCGATTACTGGCAGTGCGCCTATGTCATTCCAAAGGACGGCTTCGCGGCCATCAAGCGGCGCGGCTTGGCGTCATTTCACGCCGATATCGGCACGGTGGCGCCGTGGCTGCGCGACCGCGCCGCCGAGATCACGGATTGGAGCGATGTGAAGCTGTTGACCGTGGCGGTGGACCGGCTGCCCCGCTGGCACCGCCCTGGCCTCCTATGCATCGGCGACGCCGCGCATGCCATGTCGCCGATCGGCGGGGTCGGCATCAACCTCGCGATTCAGGATGCGGTCGCGACGGCGAACCTATTGGCCGCCCCGCTCCGGGCGAGGCACGTCCGCGACGCCGATCTGGCCGCGGTGCAGCGCCGCCGCGAATGGCCGACCCGCCTGACCCAGGGCATGCAGGTGCTGATCCAGAACCGCATTCTGAGCCCGGTGCTGTTCGGCGCCGCGGGGCCGCTCCATCCGCCCCGCGTGCTCAATCTCTTCGGCCGATTTCCAGTGCTGCGCCGCCTGCCGGCGCGCATCGTCGGCATGGGCTTCCGCCCCGAGCATATCCACACCGCCGCACAGATTTGACGCCCCCGAGGAGGACCCCATGCATCTGACGCTACTGACGGTTCAGCCGCTGATCGCCCTGGTCGCCGGCATTCTGATTCTGATTGTGCCGCGCATTTTGAATTTCGTGGTGGCGATCTATCTGATTCTGATCGGCATCGCCGGCCTGTGGCCCCATCTGATGCGGTAGGGCAGGCATTGCGCCGACGGCGGATTTGGGCAAGGCTGCACGCGCCAACCCGGAGGTAAGCCATGTATTATGACGAGCCGTTTTCGCATTGGCATCACGGTCCGAGCCTCGGGCTGATCGCGCTGCTGCTCTATTTCCTGCCGACGATCGTCGCGTTTCTGCGCGGGCATCAGAGCCGGGTCGGCATCCTGCTGGTGAATTTCTTTCTCGGCTGGTCCGGCCTCGGCTGGATCATCGCGCTGATCTGGGCGCTGTCGCCGGTGCGCTATTATTGGCATGCCGCGTGGGGACCGCCGCCCTGGTATCGCGGCCCCGGCGCGCCTTGATCGCCGAAACCGCGCCCGGCATCAGCCGCCGCGCCATCATGCGCGGCCTCGCCACCGCCGCGGTGCCGGTGTTGGCGGCGCACGCGCGGCCAGCCGCGGCCGAGGCAATCGCGTCGCCCGTCCAGCCCCAGGATGCCGGCTTCATGCGCGCGGCGATCGCGCTCGCCGCCCAGGCGGATTTCCCGTTCGGCGCGGTGATCGTGCGCGACGGCAAGATCGTGGCGCGCGGCCTCAACCTCGGCCGGCACCTTCAAGACCCAACGGCGCATGGCGAGATGGTCGCGATCCGCCGGTTTCTGGCCGAGCAAGGACCGGCCGCGCTGCGCGGCACCACGCTCTATACGTCGGGTGAACCCTGCGTGATGTGCATGGGGGCGATCGCCTGGTGCGGCATCGCGCGGGTGGTCTATGGCGCGTCCCTGGCCCAACTGGGCGCCGCCATCGATCAGATCATGATTCCGACGACCGAGGTCGCCGCCAAGACCGAATTCGCCAAGATCGCGATCACCGGCGGCGTGCTGGCCGACGAGGCGATGGCGCTGTTCCACCGCTAGACCAAGAAGTGCCCCGGCTGCGTTGACTTAGGGGCCGCCTTCCCCTAAAAAACGCCCTTCCGCCCCATCTCCCGATGTTTTGGAGTATCAAGACCGTGAAGCGTACCTATCAGCCGAGCCGGATCGTCCGCAAGCGGCGTCATGGTTTCATGAAGCGCATGGCCTCGGTCGGCGGTCGTACCGTTTTGGCCCGGCGGCGCGCGCGGGGCCGCAAGCGCCTGTCGGCCTGAGGCACGCACCGTTCCATGGCCGCGCTGGCGCGCCTCAAGCGGCGCGCGGAGTTTCTCCGGGTCGCCGGCACCCGTAAGAAATGGGTGGCGCAGGGCCTGATCCTGCAAGCCGCCCCGCGTTCCGCCGAGGACGATAGCCCGCCGCGCATCGGCTTCACCGCCAGCCGCAAGGTCGGCATCGCCGTCGTTCGCAACCGGGCGCGCCGGCGCCTCAAGGCGGCGGTGGCGGCGAGCATGCCCGTTCATGCCGTCCCGGGACATGATTACGTATTGATCGCCCGCGCGGGGACGGTGCGGCGGCCATTTGCCGATTTGATCGGCGATATCGAGACCGGGTTGAAGCGCCTCGGCCTGTGGCGGTGAAGGAACCAGTCATGTTTAGCCTCGTGGTCGGCCATTTCCTGCGCGGTATCATCCGCGCCTATCAATTGCTGCTGTCGCCGGTGCTGGGCAATAATTGCCGGTTCGAGCCGTCCTGCTCCCACTATGCCGGCGAGGCGATCGCGACCCATGGCCCGTGGCGCGGCGGCGCCCTGGCGGCGGGCCGGGTTTTGCGCTGCCATCCCTGGGCGCGCGGCGGCTATGATCCAGTTCCGGATCGGCCGGCCTCGGCCGTCCCGTCGCATTCGCATTAGGCTCCTGCTTCATGGACCAGCAGCGCAACCTGATCGTCGCCGTCGTTCTGTCGATCGCGATTCTGATCGGCTTTGAATATTTCATCGCGCCCAAGATCAAGACGCCGGCGCATCCGGCGGCCTCGACCGCCGCCGGCCAGCCGGCCGCTGGGACCAAGGGCGCGGCGGCCCCAAGCCCGGTCGCCGCCCCCACCCCCGCCAGCCGCGGCGAGGCGCTGGGCAAGTCGCCGCGCCTCAAAATCTCAACATCGCGCCTGGTCGGCTCGATTGACCTGAAGGGCGCGCGGCTCGACGATTTGACGCTGACCAACTATCGCGAGACCACGGCGCCGGACTCGCCGCTGGTGCAATTGCTGTCGCCCGATGGCACCGCCGAGCCCTATTTCGCCGATTTCGGCTGGGTCGCGGCGCCCAATAGCGGCGTCAAGACGCCCGACGGCGCGACCCTGTGGACCACCGCCGACAAGAGTATCGGCGTCGATCATCCGGCGACGCTGACCTGGGACAATGGCCAGGGCCTGACCTTCGTGCGCAAGATCGCGGTCGACGCCAATTTTATCTTCACCGTCACCCAGTCGGTCGCGAATCACGGCACCAAGAGCATCACGCTCTATCCCTATGGCCTGATCTCGCGCGGTGGCAAGACGCCGGTACAATCGAACCGCCTCCTCCATGTCGGGCCGATCGGCGTGCTGGACGGCACGCTGCACGAGCTGAGCTATGCCGACATGGACAAGCCCCAGCAATTCAAGACCACCGGCGGCTGGTTCGGGCTGACCGATGAATATTGGCTAGGCGTGCTGATCCCCGATCAGGCCGAGCCGGTCGATGCGCGCCTGACCAAGGTGATCCGGCCCCAGGGCGATCTCTATCAGATCGACTACACCGGAAACGCCCATGTCGCGGCGCCCGGCGCCACGATTACCACCGCCGACCGGATTTTCGCCGGGGCCAAGGAGGTTCACCTTCTCGACGATTACGAGACCCAGCTGAACATTCCGCGCTTCGACCGCGCGATCGATTTCGGCTGGTTCTATTTCCTGACCAAGCCGATCTTCCTGGTGCTCGATTTCTTCTATCACCATATCGGCAATTTCGGTCTTGCCATCCTGCTGTTCACGCTGTGCGTCAAGATCATCTTCTTTCCGCTCGCCAATAAATCCTATCGCTCGATGAGCAAGATGAAGCTGCTGCAGCCGGAAATGCAGAAGCTGAAAGAGCGCATGGGCGACGACAAGGCGCGGCTCAATCAGGAGATGATGGCGCTGTACAAACGCAGCGGCGCCAATCCGGCGGCGGGGTGCCTGCCGATGGTCATCCAGATCCCGGTGTTCTTCTCGCTCTACAAGGTCCTGTCGGTATCGATCGAGATGCGCCAGGCGCCGTTCTATGGCTGGATACACGATCTCTCGGTGCCCGACCCGACCAGCGTCCTCAATCTGTTCGGCTTGGCGCCCTGGGCGGTGCCCGCCGACCTGCCGTACATCGGCTTCCTGTCGATCGGCCTGTGGCCGATCATCATGGGCATCACGATGTTCCTGCAACAGCGGCTCAACCCGACCTCGCCCGATCCGATGCAGGCCAAGATGTTCATGGCGCTGCCCGTCGTCTTCACCTTCATGCTGGCGCATTTTCCCGCCGGCCTGGTGCTCTATTGGGCATGGAACAACACGCTGTCGGGCCTGCAGCAATGGCTGATCCTGCGCCAAGTCGGGTTGAAGCCGGCGGCCAAGGCCAAGGCGTAAGCGCACGCTTTGACCGTCTTTCCCGCCGACCGGGCGCCCACCGGTGAACAGATCGAGGCGGGGCGAAAGCTATTCGCGGGCGCGTGCGAGTTCCGCGCCGGCGCCGCCACCGAAGCCATGCTGCCGCCATCGACGCTGCCCGAAATCGCGGTGGCCGGGCGCTCCAATGTCGGCAAATCCAGTCTCCTCAACGCGCTGACCAGCCACCGCGCGCTGGCGCGCGTCTCGCACACGCCGGGCCGGACCCAGCAGATCAATTTCTTCGAGCTCGGCGGGCGGCTGATGCTGGTCGATCTGCCGGGCTATGGCTATGCCGCCGCCCAGAAGCGCGTGGTGGCGAATTGGAACCGGCTGATCGAGCATTACCTCAAGGGCCGCGTGGCCTTGCGCCGCGTCGCGCTGCTGATCGACGCGCGGCACGGCATCAAGCCGGCCGACCGGCGCGTGATCGCGCTGCTCGACGAGGCGGCGCTGTCCTATGTCGCGGTCCTGACCAAATGCGACCAGGTGAAGCCCGACGCGCTGGCGCGGATCGCCGAGCTGACCGCCACCGATTTGGCGAAGCATCCCGCCGCCTATCCGGCGCTGCATTTCACCAGTGCGCGGGACGATCGCGGCATCGCCGAACTGCGCGGCGCGCTCGCCGAACTGGCGGCGCCTCCCACCGCGCGTTAGATTGCGCGGCATGAGCGACATTAAATCCGCCGCCATCGATCCGCACAGCAAGGCCGCCACCCTGGCGGCGGCCCTGCCCTATCTCAAGCGCTATGCCGGCAAGACGGTCGTGGTGAAATATGGCGGGCACGCCATGGGCGAGGAACGGCTGGGCAAGCTGTTCGCGGCCGATATCGTGCTGTTGAAGCAGGTCGGGCTGAACCCCATCGTGGTGCATGGCGGCGGCCCCCAGATCGGCGCCATGCTGGAGCGGTTGAAGATCAAATCATCGTTCATCGATGGGCTGCGCGTTACCGACCGCGCCACCGTCGAGATCGTCGAAATGGTGCTGTCCGGCTCGATCAACAAGGAGATCGCGGCGGCCATCAACGCCGCCGGCGGGCGGGCCATCGGCTTGTCGGGGAAGGATGCCAGCCTGATCCGCGCGCGCCAATTGCGGCGCACCAAGAAGGACCCCGACAGCAACATCGAAAAGCTGCTCGATCTCGGCTTCGTCGGCGAGCCGTCGCACATCGATACCAGCGTGCTGGAGGCGCTGATCCGCGCCGAAATCATTCCGGTGATCGCGCCGATCGGCATCGGCGATGATGGCGAGACCTTCAACATCAACGCCGACACCGCGGCCGGCGCGGTCGCGGCGGCGATGCGGGCGACGCGCCTCTTGCTGCTGACCGACGTCACCGGCGTGCTCGACAAGGAGAAGAAACTGCTGTCGGAATTGTCAGTCGCCGATGCCCGCGCCCTGATCGCGGACGGCACCATTTCCGGCGGCATGATCCCCAAGATCGAGACGTGTATCGACGCGGCCGAAGGCGGCGTCGAGGCCGCGGTCATCATCGACGGCCGCGTGCCGCATGCGATCCTGCTCGAACTCTTCGCCGAGGGCGCGGGCACCCTGATCCGCCGGCGCTCTAAAAACATCCAGGGTTAAACTACCGCCAGTTCCATTTTGTTTCACTTCGGTGAGTTATGGCAATGCGCGTCACGCTCGTCTCGATCTCGGCAATCGTACTAGTCGCAGCAATGGGAGTCGCCGCTTGGTATCTATTACAGCCTCCCAAAGCGATAACTATATGCGAAGAAGTGCTAACTTCTTCTCTGAAGTCGCCATCGAGCTACAAGAGAATTGAATGCGCAGTGAGCGGTTATCCGATTGACAAGGCAAATTTTGCTTATACATACATGAATTCTTATTTTGTAAAGAAACTCGTTGATTCATTTCCGAAAATCTTGGAGTCAGAGCAAAAATCGGCAAAGATCATTGCCGATTCAAAAGGCTACAACGCCGAAATGATAACCGCTGAAATCAGTTATGATTCGGCGAATTCATACGGAGCAATTTTGAGAGGAAAGTATTTGTGCGCATTTATTGACCAATTCGGAGAGGGGAAAGTCGATAAGATTTATTTGGCGGTCGCTGGTGAACTTCCAAACTGAGCCCCTGATAGGGCTGTCAACTCGCCCTTAGTCCCTCGCATAGCGCGGCGTATTCGGGATGGCTCGGCGGGATCAGGCCGTGGCGCAGCGCGAAGTACTCCCCTTACCGGCGAAAGTGTTGTGTCCCAGAAGGTTGGCTGGAGCGAATTGGTGTATTGTCTGGCATTGCTTGGCTGGAGGGACGCCGATGCTGGTGAAGTTGCATGCCAACGCGGCGACCACGCCGA
>Ga0208357_1001580_pt1 | contig 16388 bp, 18 predicted proteins | sample NGESurdeep092012_6_FD_184487 | JGI IMG/M metagenome (GOLD analysis project Ga0208357, IMG submission 184487) | Arctic peat soil microbial communities from Barrow, Alaska - NGEE Surface sample F52-2 deep-092012 (SPAdes) | ecosystem: Environmental > Terrestrial > Soil > Wetlands > Peat ... | reverse complement strand
AAGTCGGCATCCATCGCCGCGCGTCGGCGCGGCTCGCGACTCTTATGGCTCGCGGACGCTCACCCGATGGATTCCGGCTTTCGCCGGAATGGCACCCAAACCTAATGAGCGCTATTCAGCAAAATCGCCGCGAGTTCCTCCGGCATATCGAGCATCACGTCATGGCCGCAAGGTAGCGCGTGGCTGACCCAGGCCGGATCGTCCTTGACCATATTGTAATAGCGGCGGAAGCCCGGCCCGGTGCCCCAGCCCTCGGCCAGCACATAGATTTTGCTCTTCACCCGGCTGTTGCCGCCGCCGGTGAATTTCAGCCGCTCGTTCATGCAGGCAACCGGTTGCAGCGTGCACAGCGCATCGACCAGTGCGCGATCCTTCTCGTTGACGTTGAAGAAGGCGGCGCTGATCGGCGGCACGCCGACCCCGCCATGATCGGAGGCGCCCTTCAACTGGCCTTGCAGCATGTCGATCGGCACGAGATCGTACAGCGACTGATTGTCGGCCGGGATCACGGCATCGAGATAGACCAGCGCCGCCAATTTGTCGGCGATGCGATCGGCGACCCCGGTGATCACCATGCCGCCATAGGAATGGCCCAGCAGCACGACATCGTCCAGCCGCTCCCACCGCACCAGGTTCACGACATCGGTGACATGGGTGGTGAGATTGATGGCGCCGCTGAACCGATGCGAATGCTCGGCCATGCCGGAGAGGCTGGGCGTGAACACGCGATGGCCCTCCGCGCGCAACAGATCGGCGACGCGGGCATAGCACCACCCGCCATGCCACGCACCATGGACGAGAACGAAATTGGTCATGGATTATCCCCCCAAATTCAATTGGATAAAGAGTGCGTCGAATGATGAGGGTGACTTGCCTGCTCCAACCCCCAATCATGAACCAGCCGTTTGCCGAACGCCTCGACTGCCTCCTCGATCTCGGCGGAGCGCGAATGATGGCGCAGGTTGAGCAAGCGCCGGGCCGCCGTCTCGGGCTTGGAAAGCCGGCGTGCAAACTCAGCCACGGTTTTGCAATTCTCGCGGTAGAGACGATAGAGTTCCAGCTTCATCGCCTCGCGCACGGACAATTGCACAAAGCCATCGGCCGCCAGACGCCGTGAATCGTCGCTCTCTGGAATGTCCTCGCGCGTCGCGATGATTCCCTGCAAGGCGGCGATCACCGCGTCGTGCGCATAGGCTTCAACGGCTTCTTCCGTCATCTTGGCGAAAATCGTCGCCCTGACCGCCGAGACAATTTCGGGAAAGCGCCGAAAGCGGAAAAACACCTCGCCCTCTTCTCGAACGCAGCGGAAGGCATAGACATAGCGAATCATGGGCGACCTCATGAACCACACACTTCTGTGCTGATTTATAGATCGGCGCAATCCAGTTCGCAATAGTCATCGAACCGACGATTTCTTGAACGGCGCCGCAATCCTCGTCATCCTCGCATGCGCTTGGGAGGATGCGATGCGGGCCAGGAATACGCGAAAGGTTTTGCAAGAGCTGCGCCGGCTGTGTCGGGCCAAGGGGCTGGAATTGGAGATCGATAAAGCAGCAGGCAAGGGCAGCCACCAGGCAGCCATCATTCGCGATGCGCGGAACGGCTCATACGTCAAATTCGTGATACCGGGTCACGACGAACTTAGCCCAGGCGTTCAGCGCGCCGTCTTGGCGTATGTCTTAGGATTGACCCCAAGGGTCCCGGTAGCCCAATCGGTTCGGCTAATCCTGGAAGGATTGTTCGAGGATTAGCCGAAACCGCGCCCTACTGCGTCGGCGGCACGAAGCTTTGCGGCGCCGGGTCGAGGACGCGTGGCCCGTCGCGCTCCACCGCCAGCACGGCGAGGCCGCGCTCGATTAGCCCGTCGCGGTTCAGCCTGAACACGCCGTCGAGGCCGACAAAGCCGCTGGGGCTGGTCAGCGCGGCGGTGGAAAAATCGGCGCCCGTCGGGTTCTTCGCCAGCACCGCGGCCAGCGCCGCCGCGTCATAGGCGAGGGTCGCGAGCCGGGGCGGCGCGTGTCCCTCGGCGTCGCGGAAGCGGCGGTCGAAGCTGGCGCGCCCATGCGGATCGGGCGCGGCGTACCAGCCATGGACCAGCGTCGCCTCGGTGCCGAGGCTCGGGTCGTCCCACAATCCGGTGCCGAGATAATGAACCTTGTCGGGATCGACATGGTAATAGGCCAGCGCCGGCGCCAGAGTCTTGAGCCGCGTGCCGCCATCCGGCAGCAACAGCGCGTCGTAATTGACACCTTGGCGCGCGAAGTCGCGGGCGGCGTCGGTCATGCCGTTGGCATTGGTCCCATAATCGCCAGTGACGGTGAGCTGGGCCTGATTGGCGGTGACGGCGTCCTGCATCGCCGCGGTGGCAAGCGCGCCGTAGGGGGTACGCGGCGCCAGGATGGCGAAGCGGTTGACGCCCTTGGCATGGGCATAGCCGACGATGCGCGCGATTTCCTGACGCGGCTGGAAGCTGAGGAGATAGGTGCCGTCGCCGGCGAGGCTGGCGGTGGTGGAGAAGGCCAGCACCGGCACGCCGGCGGCGCGCGCGATCGGCTTCACCGCCTCGACATCGGCGGCGAGCAGCGGCCCGATGATCAGCCGGGCGCCGTCCGCGATCGCCGCCTTGGCGGCATCGGCGGCGCGCTGCGGGCCGCCGCCGGTGTCACGCGGCATCAGCCGCACTTGGTCGGCGCCGACATCGTAGACGGCCATCAGCGCGGCATCCAGCATGCCCTGGCCCAAGGCGCCGCTCGGCCCGCTTAGCGGCAGCAGCAGCGCCACCGGCACCTTGGCGCCGGGCTGAAGCGGCGGCTGGACCGCGACCGGCGCCGGAGTCGGCGGCGGGGGTGGTGGCGGCACGGCGGCGACGGGCGGCGCTTGCGGACGGGGGGGCGGCGCCATTACGGTGGGCGCGCAGGCGGCGAGGGCGAGGACGCCAACCAATCCAATGGCCAGCGCCAGCCCGCGCGGGGACGAACCAATTGATCGACCGGACAAAGAAATCCTCCCGCGCCAGCACCAGCGCCGACCCTACCGAGGGCGCCCAGGGAAGTAAACAAGACAGGGGCAAAACCGATCCCGGACTCTATTTGGTGGCGACCCCGATCGGCCACGCCCAGGACCTGACGCTCCGCGCCCGCGACCTGCTGGCGCGCGTCGACGCCATCGCCTGCGAGGATACCCGCGTCACGGCGAAGCTGCTGGCGATCCACGGCATCCGCGCGCCGCTGCTGGCCTATCACGAGCATAATGCCGAGCGCATGCGCCCGGTGCTGGTGGAGCGGCTGCGCGAGGGCGCGGCGATCGCGCTGGTCAGCGACGCCGGCACGCCGCTGGTCTCCGATCCCGGCTATCGGCTGGTGCGCGACGTCGTTGAGGCGGCGCTGCCGGTAACCGCCCTGCCCGGCGCGTCGGCGGTGTTGACGGCGCTGACCCTGTCCGGCCTGCCGCCCGACCGCTTCATGTTCGCGGGCTTCCTGCCGCCCAAATCGGTCGCGCGGCGGGCGGCGCTGGCGGCGCTGATCGCGGTTCCCGCGACGCTGATCTGGTTCGAGACCGGGCCGCGCCTCGCCGCCAGCCTGGGCGATGCCGCCGCGATCCTGGGCGACCGGCCGGCGGCGGTGGCGCGGGAGCTAACCAAGCTGCACGAGGAGGTGCGCCGCGCCAGCCTGGCGGTACTCGCCGCGCATTACGCCGAAGCCGGGCCGCCCAAGGGCGAGATCGTCATCGTCGCCGGCCCGCCGCTGCCGGTGCCCGTGACCGGCGCGGCCGAGATCGACGCCCGCTTGCGCGCGGCGCTGGCCTCGCTCGGCGTGCGGGACGCCGCCGACCGGGTCGCGGCGGCGACCGGCCTGCCGCGCCGCCAGCTTTATGCCCGAGCGCTGGCGCTGAAGGACGAGGAGGCATGAGCCTCGCTCGCCGCCAGCGCGCCGAGCGGCGCGGCCAGGGCGCGGAGCGCCTCACCATCTGGCTGTTGCGGCTCAAGGGCTATCGCATCCTGGCGCGGCGGTTTCGCGTACCGTCGGGCGAAATCGATTTGATCGCGCGGCGCGGCCGGGTGGTGATCGCGGTCGAGGTCAAGGCGCGCACCGCCTTCGCGGCGGCCGCGGACGCCGTGATGCCGAAGCAACAGCGCCGCATCGCCCGCGCGCTCGACCATTTCCTGGTGCGCCGCCCGGACTTGGCGATGCTCGACCGGCGCTTCGACGTGGTGATGGTGGTGCCGCGCCGCTGGCCCCGCCACCTCCCCGACGCGTGGCGCGGCGATTAGGCGCCGCGCGCGCCGCGCTTGCGTCGGGAACCGACTCGGCCAAGATTGGCCGGCCGTTGCCCTACCCTTCGGCCCCCGCCGGTCGCATCGTCTTCGTGTCGTCAAGGAGTCGCCCGATGGTCCGCATCCCTGTTTCAGCCGCGCTGGCCGTGGTGACGATCGGCGCCCTGGGCGCGGCCGGCGCGTCGCTGTCGGGCTGCGTCATCGCGGCGGCCGGCAGCGGCGCCGTCACCGGCTATGCCGTGCTGGCCGAGGATTTGTCGCCCGAACAGCAACTGCGCGACTATGCCATCGCGGCGCAGGTGACCCAAAGCTGGGGTGACTTCAACCAAGAACTGGCGCACCGGCTGGGCGTCACCGTGTTCGACGGCCAGGTGCTGATCACCGGGCATGTGCCCGAGCGGCGGTGGCGCGAGGAGGCGGTGCGGCGTGCCCGGCGGGTCGCCGGCGTGCGCCGGGTCTATGACGAGATCGGGGTCGGCCCCGATACGCGCTTCCTCGACGCGGCGCGCGATACCTGGACCACCACCCAATTGCGCGGCGAGCTGATCGCCGACATCAATGTCAAATCGATCAACTACACCATCAAGACCGACGAGGGCATCGTCTATATCCTGGGCGTGGCGCGCACCCCGATTGAGCTCGATCTCGTCACCGGGCATGCGCGCACCGTCGCCGGCGTGCGCCGCGTGGTGTCGTTCGTGCATATCATGGGCACCGGCCCCGTTGCCGCCCCGCCGCGTGAGCGCATGGCTCCGCCGCCCCCGGACGAGCGCACCGGTCCGCGCGACGGGCTGAACCGGCCGCCGGACGATGATGACGACATGGCGCCGCCCGCCGCGGCGCCCGATCGCTATCGCGATGAGGGCGCGCCGCGACCGCTGTCGCCCGACGGCGGCGGCGGCGCGATCAAGGTTGAACCGCTGCCGTAACCCGGCGGCGCCTTAAGGATGAGGACCCGATGAGTCTCGCCGTTGCCTTTCAGATGGACCCGATGGATAGCCTGCATATCGAGGGCGACTCCACCTTCGTGCTGCAGTTGGAGGCGCAGGCGCGCGGCCACGCCCTCTATCATTATCTGCCGCGCGATCTGTCGCTGCGCGACGGCCGGCTGACGGCGCGCGCCCGCCCGGTCCAGGTCAAGCGCGAGCAGGGCGCGCATTTCGTCCACGGCGCGGCCGAGACCCTCGACCTCGCCGGCATGGATGTGATCCTGATGCGTCAGGATCCGCCGTTCGACATGGCGTACATCACGGCGACGCACTTGCTGGAACATGTGCGCGACGAGGTGCTGATCGTCAACGATCCGGTCAGCGTGCGGAACGCGCCCGAAAAATTATTCGCGACCCATTTCGATGGGCTGATGCCGCCGACGCTGATCTCCAGCGACCGCGACGCCATCGCCGCGTTTCGCGCCGAGCATCGCGAGATCATTCTGAAGCCGCTGTTCGGCAATGGCGGCGCCGGCGTGTTTCATTTGCGCGCCGACGACGACAATCTCAACGCACTGATCGAGATGTTCACCGGCATGAGCCGCGAGCCGATCATGGTGCAGCGCTATCTGCCGGAGATCCGCCAGGGCGACAAGCGCATCATCCTGATCGACGGCGAGGCGGTGGGCGCGGTGCTGCGCGTGCCGCCGGCGGGCGAGGCGCGCGCCAATCTCCATGTCGGCGGCCGCGCCGACAAGACCAGCCTAACCGCGCGCGAGCGCGACATCTGCGCCGCCATCGGCCCGACCCTCGCGGCGCAGGGCCTGCTGTTCGTCGGTATCGACGTGATCGGCGATTATCTCACCGAGATCAACGTCACCTCGCCGACCGGGATTCAGGAGATCAACCGGCTGGACGGCGTGAAGCTCGAGACCAAGATCTGGGACGCGATCGAAACCCGCTTCGCCGCCCGGCCTCGCAAGGCGGGTTAGCGTCAGCCGACCGCCGGCAGGTCCGAGGTGCAGGCGGGGCAGCGCGTCGCCGCCAGCGGAATGGTCGTGACGCAGCGCGGGCATGGCTTGGTCGGCAGCGGCGGCGGCGCGGGCACCGGCTTCGGCATCAGCCGGCTGACGGCGCGCACCACCAGGAACACGACGAACGCGACGATGACGAAATCGATCACCGCATTGATGAAGAGGCCGATATTGATGGTCGGCGCGCCCGCGGCCTTCGCCGCCGCGATCGACGGATAATGGTGCGACGACAGGGTGATGAAGATGCTGGAGAAATCGACCTGGCCCAGCGCCAGCCCGATCGGCGGCATCAGCACATCGCTGACCAGCGAGCTGACGATCTTGCCGAAGGCCGCGCCGATGATCACGCCGATGGCGAGATCGACGACGCTGCCGCGCATGATGAAGGCGCGAAAATCTTTCCACATGCGATGTCCCCCACTATTGGCGGCACCAGTTTAGCGCGAACCGAAATATGAAGCGAGAGGCCGAGTCGGTGGCCCCAATTCATAATCATTTAAGACCTGCGCGGCACAATGCGGCGCATGAACATCACCACCACGGAATTCCGTTTCGAGGACAGCGACACCGAGCGCCTCGAAATCATGTCGGCCATCGATTACGATGCCCTGCCCTTTGGCGCCATCCGGCTCGACAGTCTTGGTCGGGTGATGGCCTTCAACCGCACGGAAAGCCTCTATTCCGGGTTGAAGCAACAGCATGTCATCGGCCGCGAGTGGTTTCACGACATCGCGCCCTGTACCAACACGGCCAAATTCTACGGCAAGTTCAAGGAAGGCCTGCTGAAGGGCATGGTCGATGCGTCGTTCGACTATGTCTTCACGCGCTTCAGCGAACCCGCCGTCCGGGTCCACATCCTCAAGGCACCGGGCGAAGATTTCTGGTTCCTGATCAAGCGCCTCTAAAGTCGGCTTCGACTATATCGAAGCACACTCCATCTCTTTTCCCTCTCCCCCTTGGGGGGCGGAGAGGGAAAAATAGTTTGCGACTGGCTTACCCCTGGCGCCTGACATAGAGTCGCGCCCCGGTGGGGAATTGCGGGGGGCGCCGTGGTCGCGCGCGTCAGGACTGTGGCGTTTCAGGGCATCAATGTGGTCGACGTCGAGACCCAAGTCATCATCGCCTCGGGCCTTCCCGCCTTCAACATCGTCGGATTGCCGGATAAGGCCGTGGCGGAATCGCGCGAGCGGGTCCGCGCGGCCCTGACCGCGATGGGCCTGGCACTGCCGTCGAAGCGCATCACCGTCAATCTCGCGCCGGCCGATCTGGCGAAGGAAGGCAGCCATTTCGATCTGCCGATCGCGCTCGGCCTCCTCGCCGCCATGGAGGTGCTGTCGGACGAGCAACTCTCACACTATGTCGCGCTCGGCGAATTATCGCTCGACGGCTCGATCCTGCCGGTCGCCGGCGTGCTGCCGGCGGCGATGGGCGCGGCCGGCGACGAAATGGGCCTGATCTGCCCGGCCGCCTGCGGCGGCGAAGCCGCGTGGGCCGGTGGGCTGGAAATCTTGGCGGCGCCGTCGCTGATCGCGCTGATCAACCATTTCAAGGGCACGCAATTATTGTCGCCGCCCGAGCCGCGCATCGCCGAGACGCCGCCGTCGCGGCTCGATCTCGTCGACATCAAGGGCCAGGAAACCGCCAAGCGCGCGCTCGAGGTCGCCGCGGCCGGCGGTCATAATCTGTTGATGATCGGCCCACCCGGCTCGGGCAAGTCGATGCTGGCGGCGCGGCTGCCGGGGTTGCTGCCGCCGCTCGATCCCGCCGAGGCGCTGGAAGTCAGCATGATCCATTCGGTCGCGGGGCAGTTGAGCGGGGGCAAGCTGATGCGGGCGCGGCCATTCCGCGATCCGCATCATTCGGCCTCGCTGGTGTCGCTGGTCGGCGGCGGCTTGCGGGTGCGGCCGGGGGAAGTGTCGCTCGCCCATCACGGCGTCCTGTTCCTCGACGAGCTGCCCGAATTTCAGCGCGCGACCCTCGAGGCGCTGCGCCAGCCGCTGGAGGCCGGGCGCGTCTCGATCGCGCGCGCCAATGCCCATGTCACCTTCCCCAGCCGCTTTCAGCTCATCTGCGCGATGAACCCGTGCAAATGCGGCCATCTCGACGACGCGGCGATGGCTTGCTCGCGCGCGCCGCGCTGCGCCCAGGATTACCAGTCGCGCATTTCGGGTCCGATGTTCGACCGTATCGATCTCCACATCGACGTGCCGGCGGTGCGGGCGACCGATCTGTCGCTGCCGCCGCCGGCCGAGGGCTCGGCCGAGGTCGCGAAACGCGTCGCCGCCGCGCGGGCACGCCAGTCGGCGCGCTTCAGCCGCCTGCCGAGCGACATCCGCATCCGCACCAATGCCGAGGCGGACGGCGTGCTGCTGGATCAGATTTCGGCGCCCGATGCCGATGGCCGGCGGCTGATGGTCGATGCCGCCGAGCGCCTGCACCTCTCGGCCCGCGGCTATCATCGGGTACTGCGGGTGGCGCGCACGCTGGCCGATCTCGATGCCAGCGATAATGTGCGGCGCGTCCACATCGCCGAGGCGCTGAGCTATCGGCGCCTGCTGCTGGGCGAAGCCCTGTCGCGATAGGTTGGCATCGCTCTTGCTTGGCAGGCGCCATGGCCCACGACAAAATTCTATCGATCGACGCCGAACCCTATCAATTCGATTTGCAGCCGGCGCGGTGCGCGCTGCTGATCATCGACATGCAGCGCGATTTCCTGGAGCCGGGCGGCTTCGGCGCGATGCTCGGCAACGATGTCGCGCAATTGCGCCGCACCGTCGCGCCCAACCAGCGGTTGCTGGCGGCGTGGCGCGCGGCCGGTCTCTTCGCGATCCACACCCGCGAGGGCCATCGCCCCGATCTCGCCGATCTGCCCGAGGCCAAGCGCCGACGCGGCCGTGGCACCAAGACCATCGGCGATCCGGGACCGATGGGCCGCATCCTGGTGCGCGGCGAGCCCGGCCACGACATTATCCCCGAGCTGCACCCGCAAGCAGATGAGCCGGTGATCGACAAGCCCGGCAAGGGCGCCTTCTTCGCCACCGATCTCGACGTCCTTCTGCGCAATCGCGGCGTCACGCAACTGATCGTCACCGGCGTCACGACCGAGGTGTGCGTCCATACCAGCGTGCGCGAGGCCAACGATCGCGGCTATGACTGCCTGGTGCTGGAGGATTGCGTCGGCTCGTACTTTCCCGAATTTCAGAGGGTGGGCCTGCGGATGATCGCGGCCCAGGGCGGCATCTTCGGCTGGGTCGGCCGGTCCGGCGATGTTGTCGCAGCCCTCGCGAAGACCTGATCGCGCGGCGCGAAACCCGCTATGATCGGGCGCCATGCACGGCCTGCTCGATCCGATCCTGCTATCGCGGTTGCAGTTCGCGGCCACGACGCTGTTCCATATCCTGTGGCCGGTTCTGACCATCGGCCTGTCGCTGTTCCTGGTGCTGATGGAGGCGCTGTGGCTGCGCACCGGCGACGCCGACTATTATCGGCACGCGCGGTTCTGGGCGCGGCTGTTCATCCTGAATTTCGGCGTCGGCGTCGCGACCGGCCTGCCGCTGGAATTCGAGTTCGGCACCAATTGGGCGCCGTTCGCCAGCGCCGCCGGCAGCTTCTTCGGCAATATCCTGGGCTTCGAGGGCGCCATGGCCTTCATGCTGGAGGCCGGCTTCCTGGGCATCATGATGTTCGGCTGGAACCGGGTGCCGCGCGCCATGCATCTCTTCGCCACGGTGATGGTGGCATTCGGCGGAACACTCTCGGCGTTCTGGATCATGGACGCCAATTCCTGGATGCAGACGCCGACCGGCGGTCACATGGCGAATGGCCGCTTCATCATCGATTCCTATCTCGCCGCGATCTGGAATCCGGATTTTCTCTGGGCCTTCCTCCATATGTGGTTCGCCTGTCTCGAGACCAGCCTGTTCGTCATCGGCGGCATCGCCGCCTGGTATCTCCTGAAGGGTCGCGACACCGCGTTCTTCCTCAAATGCTTTCGCTGGGTGGTGATCATCGCGATGGTGGTGACGCCGTTGCAGATTTATTTCGGCGACGCCAACGGCAAGGATGTGTTCGCGTATCAACCGGCCAAGGGCGCCGCCCTCGAAGGCCATTGGGTCACCAACGCGCCGGGCGAGCCGGCGAGCTGGGCGATTGTCGCCTGGCCCGACCAGTCCACCCAGCAAAACGATTGGGAGATCAGGATTCCCGGCGTGCTGTCCTGGCTGGCGACCGGGACCAGCGGCGGACAAGTAAAAGGGCTGAAGGATTTCGCGCCGGCCGACCAGCCGCCGCTGCTGCCCGTCCTGTTCTATGGCTTTCGCGCGATGGCCGGCATCGGGTTCGCGCTATTCCTGTTGATGGCGTGGAGCGTCGTCGCGTGGGCGCGCGGCACCCTCGTGACCAATCGTTGGTTGTTGCGGGCCTGGGTGGCCAGCATTCCGCTCGGCTATATCGCGGTCGATCTCGGCTGGACAGTGCGCGAGGTCGGCCGCCAACCCTGGGTCATCTATGGCATCATGCGAACCGCCGACGGCGCCTCCCGCCTGCCGGTCGCGGCGGTCGGCTATACGCTGCTGGGCTATCTCGTCGCCTATGTCATTTTGGGCATCGCGTTCGTGGTGTTTGCGCTGCGCATCATCGCGCGGGGCCCCGATTTGACCGTGCCGCTGCCGGAATTTGCCGCGCCCCGCCATCAGCCGCGCGAGGGGCACCGCGACCCCAGCGCCCAGCCGGAGGCATGAGGCGATGGACCCGCTGCATTTCTTCCTCGTCAATGTCTGGCTGTGCTTCATCGGGCTGTTTCTGGTGCTCTATGTCGTGCTCGACGGGTTCGATCTCGGCATCGGGGTGCTGTCGCTGTTCGCCGGCCGGGAGGAACGCCGCGAGATCATGATGGCCAGCCTCGGCAGCGTCTGGGACGCCAACGAAAGCTGGCTCGTGGTGCTGGGCGGCGCGCTGTTCGGCGCCTTCCCGCTGGCTTACGCGATCATCCTCAACGCCCTCTATTTGCCCCTGGTCACCATGCTGTTCGCGCTGATCTTTCGTGCCGTCGCGTTCGAGTTCCGGGTGCATGCGCGGAACAAGCGCGGCTGGGGGCTGGCCTTCGGTCTCGGCAGCCTGATGGCGGCGGTGTGCCAAGGCTTCACGCTGGGCGGGCTGATCGGCGGGGTCGCGGTCGAGAATGGGCAATTCGCCGGCGGGGCGCTCGAATGGCTGACGCCGTTCTCGGCGTTTGCCGCGCTGGGCGTCGTCTTCGGCTATGTGCTGTTGGGCGCGACCTATCTCATTCTGAAGACCGAGGGGCCGCATCAGGCGCGGGCGCGCAAACAAGCCTGGCTCGCCTTCGCCCTGATGCTGGCGGCGGCGGCGATCGTGTCGATCTGGACGCCGCTGCGCTTTCCGGTGATCGCTCAGCGCTGGTTCGCGGCGGAGACATTCTATCTGTTCGCGGTGCCGCCCCTCTTCGCGCTGCTCTGCTCGGCGATGCTGGCGCGGGCGCTGATCCGCCGGCAAGAGAGCGCGCCGCTGCTCTGGTCGATCGGCATTTTCCTCGCCTCGGCGCTGGGGCTGGCGGCCAGCTTCTATCCCTATATCGTGCCGCGCGCCGTGACCGCGTTCGACGCGGCGGCCGATAATCTGACGCTGGCCTTCATGATGGTCGGGATCGGCCTCTTGGTGCCGACCATGCTGGTCTATAACGCCTATCAATATCTGGTGTTTCGCGGCAAGGTCAGCGGCAGCTACGGCGAAGGCTGAATCCGCTCCGCCTTGTTCGGCGGTTCCCCCGCGTTATATAGGGGTCATGCTGCCAGCCCCGCCGACCCCGCGCGACGATTGGGCGCTGTTTCTCGATATCGACGGCACGCTGATCGATTTTGCCGCGACACCCGAGGGGGTGATCGTCCCGCCGACGCTGCGCGCGACGCTGGCGGCGCTGCAACAATGGCTGGGCGGGGCCGTCGCCCTGGTCAGTGGCCGCGCCATGGTCGGGATCGAGGCCTTGTTCGCGCCGCTGGAATTGCCGGTGTCGGGACAGCACGGCGCCGAATTGCGGCTTGGCGCCGAAACCGTGGCGATGCCGCCCCATCCGGCGATGCCAGCCATCGCCGTGACGCTGGAAAAGTTCGCGGCCGCGCATCCCGGCGTGCGGGTCGAGAATAAAGGCCGCAGTATCGCCGTCCATTATCGCGGCGCGCCGGCGGTCGGCGACCAAGCCTGGGCCCTTGCGCGCAAGCTGGTCGCCGAGGCGGGCGATGGGCTGGAGTTGATGTCCGCCAACATGGCGGTCGATATCAAACGGCGCGGCATCAGCAAGGGCTCGGCGGTCGATTGGTTCATGGCCCGCGCGCCGTTCGCCGGACGGGTGCCGGTGTTCATCGGCGACGACCGCACCGACGAGGACGGCTTCGCCGCCGTCAACGCGCGGGGCGGCATTTCCATCCATATCGGGACCGGCAACACCGATGCCTATTTTTGCATATCTTCGCCGGTAGCTCTGCGGGAATGGCTGGCATCGTCCGTGCGTTGTAGAAAGTAAGGCAGCCCCCGAAGCACGGGAATGCCCCGTTCTAAACCCTGAATTGGCCACAATTAATCCTGATATTTCGTTCGATCCATTCGCCAGTACCTTGTTCGTTGCGTGAAAAACAGGAGGCAACCCCTTGTCTCGGCTAATTGTCGTCTCAAATCGCGTCGCTAATCCGCACGAACGATCCGCCCGCGCCGGCGGCTTGGCCGTGGCCATGCGCGAAGCCCTCGATCATCATGGCGGCGTCTGGTTCGGCTGGAGCGGTGAGACCAAAGAGGATGCATCGACCGTCCCGCATGTGACAAAGGCGGGCGATGTCACCTTCATGACGGTCGATCTGAAGCCCGAGGATTATCAATCCTATTACATCGACTATGCCAACAGCACGCTGTGGCCGCTGTTTCATTTCCGGGTCGGCCTGATCGAGTATTCGCGCGCCGCGCTTGAGGGGTATCTCCGGGTCAATGCGCAACTGGCCGCCATTCTGGCGCCGACGATTCAGCCGACCGACGTGATCTGGGTGCATGATTATCATCTGATCCCGTTCGGCGACGAGCTGCGCAAGCTCGGCATCAAGAACAAGATCGGCTTCTTCCTCCACACACCGTTTCCGCCGCGCCAGCTGTTGGAGACGCTGCCTCGCCATACCACGCTGCTGCATGCGCTGGCGGCCTATGATCTGGTCGGCTTCCAGACCGACGAATCGCTGCGCGCGTTTCAGGATTCGATCGTCGATCTGGCGCGGGCGCGGCTCGTGGGGGACAATGAATTCGTGCTGGGCGAGCGCCGGTCGCGCGCCGGCACCTTCCCCATCGGCATCGATACCGAGCGGTTCGCCCGGCTGGCGCGGCGCACCGCGCGGTCGTGCGACAGCACGCGGCTTGAGGATAGTCTCAATGGGCGGGCGCTGATCATCGGTGTCGATCGGCTCGACTACAGCAAGGGCATTCCCAATCGCTTTCAGGCGATCGATACCCTGCTGACGGAACATCCCGAGCACACCAACCAGTTCAGCTATCTGCAGATCACGCCGCATTCCCGCGCCGACGTCGCGCAATATCGCACGCTGGCGGGCGAGCTTGAGTCGAAGGTCGGCGCCGTCAACGGCAAGTTCGCGCAATATGATTGGACACCGCTGCGCTACGTCAACCAGGCGTTCTCGCGGCTGGTGCTGGCCGGGTTCTATCGGCTGGCGCGGATCGGGCTGGTGACGCCGCTGCGCGACGGCATGAATCTCGTCGCCAAGGAATTCGTCGCGGCGCAGGACCCGCGCGATCCCGGCGCGCTGATCCTATCGCGCTTCGCCGGCGCCGCTCAGGAATTGAAGGCGGCGATCCAGGTCAATCCCTACGATTCCGACGACATCGCCTCGGCGATCCATCGCGGGCTGGGCATGGCGCTCGACGAGCGCCAGATGCGCTGGAGCCACATGATGGAAGCCATCGAGCAAAACACCGTGACCACTTGGCACGAGGATTTTCTAAAGGCGCTGGACGACACCGAACTCATGCCGCCAATCCGCAGCCGGATCGTCATGCCGGTCGTCGTCGCCTAACTCCCGCTCGCCGGAATCATCCAGTTCGGCCAGCAGCTTCGGCAGCCGGCGCAGGATCGGGGCGTCGGGGATGAACCGCAGCCCGACCAACCCGTCGCGCTCCCACGCGAGGCGCGCCGGGATCGGGCCGAGAAAATCCGTCATCAGCCACAGCCGTGGCGAGAAGAACGGAAACTCGCCCAGCATGCGCAATTTCGCGCCGCCCGGCGACAGATCCACCACCTCGCAATCCACCCGGGTCTGGCCCGTGGTGACGACACCGTGCCAATGCGGGCGCTGGTGCGCCGGGTCCGCGACCGGAATTCTTTCCGATTGGCGAAGTGGCCTGACCTTGCGATGAGCATTCTTCATGACATACCTCCGGCGGCAAGCAGGAATGGCCGGCGCACATTGGCGCCGGGGTCGATCCTTGAGACGCGCGGAAAGCCAATCAGGGCGGCGGTGCGATCACCCGCAAACCCCGTGGAAGCCCCAGGTAGCATTGGTCAATAACGAGGCAGCAACCTGACACAAGCATCCGTAATTCCACTACAATTCAGGGGATACACCGTACATCGGCGTATCGGCGCCCATATCGCAACGATGCCCAAGGGATGCAAATAAAAAATCGAATAAGCTGTGAATTTCCTGGGGATAAGTTGTTTTGTTAATGAATCATTACTTGGAAAAGCTCAGCCTTTCGCGCGGCGGGCGCGTTGCCGGCGGACGCTGGCCTTGTGGCTTCCCTTGCGTTTGTTGGCGCGGATCGTCTGGCTCGATTTGGTCGACTTTTTCATCGGTTTTTCCTGTTATGTCGCCGCACCATAGCACGGCCGCCAGGGGGCGGGTTACGCGGTTTGACGCAGTTCCTCGGCGTGCTGCAGATCGACCGACACGAGTTGCGAGACGCCCTGCTCGGACATGGTCACGCCATAGAGCCGGTCCATTCGCGCCATGGTCAGGCGGTGGTGGGTGATGATCAGGAACCGCGTCTCGGCCTGATCGGCGATTTCGGATACGAGGCTGCAGAACCGATCGACATTGGCGTCGTCGAGCGGCGCATCGACCTCGTCCAGCACGCAGATCGGCGCCGGGTTGGTGAGGAACGCGGCGAAGATCAGCGCCAGCGCCGTCAGCGCCTGCTCGCCACCCGACAGCAGCGAAATCGCCTGAAGCTTCTTGCCGGGCGGGCTGCACAGGATTTCAAGCCCGGCATCGAGCGGATCGACCGTCGCCGCCTCGCCGCCCGCCGCCTCGGCGCCGTCTTCCGCCGCGGCCTCCGGGGTCGCGCGATCGAGGCGCAGGAAGGCGCGGCCGCCGCCGAACAGACGCTCGAACAGCCGGCCGAAATGCTCATTCACCTGCGCGAAGGCGGCCAGCATGCGCTCGCGCCCTTCGCGATTGAGCGCCGAGATGCCGTGACGCAGCCGCGCGATCGCCGCCGTCAGATCGTCGCGCTCATGCGCCAGGCCCCCATGGCGCGCCTCGATCTCGGCGGCTTCGCTTTCGGCGACCAGATTGACCGGCCCCATATTGTCGCGCTCGCGCGTCAGGCGGTCGAGCCGCGTTTCGGCGTCGGCCAGCTCGGGCAATTCTTCCCCAGGTTCGATATTCGCGGCGTCGAGGATCGCCGCCGGCTCGCACTCGAGCCGCTCGGCGATGCGGGCCGCGACCTCGGTGCGGTGCTGTTGCGCGTGGTCGCGTCCGGCCTCGGCGCGCACCCGATCCTCGCGCGCGGTGGAAAGAGTCGCCTCGGCCGCCTTGCTGACCGCTTCGGCCTGCTTCAGCCCGGTCTCGCCGACGGCGAGGGCGTCGCAACGCCGCCGGATGGCGCCCGCGACGGCGGCGTGACGGGGGCGGTATTCCGATTGGGCCGGCGCGGCGGTTCTTGTTGCTCGCGCGGGGGCGGCGATGCGGTGGCGAAGTGGGAGTCCTATCCGCCCGGAGTTAACTGCCACTTGCATTATGGCGGTATCCGCGGAAAAGAGCCCAACAATCTTTTTCTGAAAGATTACGCCGCCGGAACGGGCTCAGAACCGGTTATCGGACTTGCCTCGGCATTTCCCTGGAAGGATGCCGACCTGGTGAATCT
>Ga0208357_1001579_pt1 | contig 16394 bp, 16 predicted proteins | sample NGESurdeep092012_6_FD_184487 | JGI IMG/M metagenome (GOLD analysis project Ga0208357, IMG submission 184487) | Arctic peat soil microbial communities from Barrow, Alaska - NGEE Surface sample F52-2 deep-092012 (SPAdes) | ecosystem: Environmental > Terrestrial > Soil > Wetlands > Peat ... | reverse complement strand
CGAGTGGCCGAATGTGGCGCAAGCCCATCTCGAATGCTTTGAGCAAGCGATTGCGCTAGCGCGAGGCTAACCCCACCCGCCGCGCCAGCAGCAGAAGCGGTGCCAGGCCCAGGCGCGGCACCAGCGTCGCGAAATGCTGTAGCACCGCGGCGGCGAGGGCGAGGGCCGGGGGCACGCCCAGCGAGCTGTAGATCAGCAGCACGGTCGCCTCATAGACGCCGAGATTGCCGGGGGTGCGGATCAGCGTCGAAAGGCCGAGCGCCGCCACCACCAGCACCGCGCCAACCGCGCCAAGATCGATGCCGCAGGCATATTGCACGGCGAGCGCCGCCGCGACCTCGCAACCCTTCTTGACCAGCGCATAGCCCAGCGCCAGCCATACCGGCCCGCCGCCCCGCCGCAACCCCGAGAGATGCTGGGTCACGCCGGCGACGCCGGCCAGCGCGCGCGCGATTAGTCCCGAGCGTCGCCGCGCGAACCAATGCAGCCGCTCGGTTCCATAGGCCAGCGCCACCAGCAGAATCAGCAAGGCCGCGACCAGCCCCAGCAGCGACCAGGCGCCGCCGCGCATCCAGCCGGGCATCGGCGCCAACGCCGCCGCCGCGCCGAGCGCCGCGAGCTTCGCGATGCCGGTCAGCATCTGGTCCAGCGCCACCACCGATACCGCGGCGCCCCGCGCGACGCCGCCGCGCAGGACCAAGAGGCCGATCGCCGCCGCTTGGCCGCCCAGCGCCGGCAGCAAATTCTGGGTCAGCGAGGTCAGCGCCACGATATCCAGCATCCTGCCCCAACCGGGCCGCTGCGTCGGCGGCGTCAGCCAGCGCCATTGCGACGCCCACAGCGGAAACATCGCCAGATTGGCGGCGAGGGCGGCGATCGCCCATCCCGGCCGCGCGCCAATCAGCGCCAGCCATGCCTGACGCCACGGCAGGCCCCGCGCGGCGACCGCGACGCCGATCACGACCAGCACGATCAGCCCGGACCACAGCCAGCGCCGCCGCGCCTCGGCACCGGCGAGGGCCGGCCACCCTGAGGAATCCGAAGGCGGCGGGGACATGATACCGGGGCGATCCAGTGGATGGGGACGGGCGGCGATGATACAAGAACGCCGCATGACCCGACACCTCGTCGCGTACCTCACCCGATTGGGCATCCGACCTAATCAACTGACTTGGCTCGGCCTGGGCCTGGTGGTGATTTTCTGCGCGCTCTACCTCTTCCATAAAAGCAGCCCGTGGCTCGGCGTCGGGCTGGCGATCGCCTTCAGTTTCGATGCGCTCGACGGCGCGCTGGCGCGGGCGCAAGGCAGCGTCAGCAAGTTCGGCGGCTATCTCGATGCCGTGGTCGATCGCTATCAGGAGACCGCCGCGTTTCTGGTCATCGGCTGGGTGACTGGCTGGTGGCCGGTGTGTTTTCTTGCCGTCACCGGCGCGCTGCTGACCAGCTACAACAAGGCGCGGGTCGCCATCGAAATGCCGATCGCCAATAAAGCGTGGCCGGATTTGTTGGAGCGGCCCCAGCGCGTGGGGCTGCTGGTTCTGGGCCTGGTCTTCGACGGCACGCTGCCGCTGCCGAGTTACCTCGGCGGCCAGTTCCTGTTCCTGATGCTATGCGTGCTGGCCATCGGCACACACCTCACCGCCGTTCAGCGGTTCCTGCGCGCCCGTCGGATGCTGGAAGGCGCCGCGCCCTAGAGAGTTTGATACACCCAAATTGAAACAAGTTTTCCCTTACCGGCGAACGCCGGTATCCATCGTGCCGTTGCACCATGGGTCCCTCCCCCGGCTTGACCCGGCTTGACCGGGGGATCACGCCGGGACGGTGATTTTTTTCTTGGTGACGTGGCGCCCCCGGCTTCGCCTTCGCCGGGGCACTAACTCTAAACTTTCTCCGCCACCGGGACCGCCGGTTGCGGCGGCGACAGCGGGTCGATCTCGCGCCAATCTTGCGTCGCCGGCATGCGGATCGCCAGCGCGCGGATGCGGCCGTAATCGACATCGCCGTCGAGCCCGAACGGCAGCTTGCCTTGGCCATGCCGCCGCAGCGCCTCGAGCAGCATGCGGCGCGCGCGCACAATCACGGCGTCGCTGGTGCCGAGAAATTCCGTGCTGCGATCGACGATCGGCCCCATCGATTCCTCGACGATGAAATCCTCATAGGTGAAATTGCCGAGCACGCCGCTCCAATGCCCGTTCTTCATGGCGTCGCGGCTCTGGTTCCACATATTGACGACGCCGCCCATATTCTCGCTGTAATTGTCGCTGTTCGGCGTGGTGCCGACCACCGCCCAATCGCGATACCAGTCGGGCACCGGGCCGAACGGGTTCATGTAGTAGTACCAGTGCGCGCTCCACTCATCGTCGATCGGCACCACCACCACGACGAGGCGCGGCTGGCCGTGATCGCCGGGAATGAAGGAGAAGTAGGGAAACACGACCTCGCGGATGCGGGCATAGACCGTGCCGTCGCCCAGCTCGCGCAGCGCCGCCTCGCGAAAGCCATAGGGCTTTTCGACGATATCGAAGCGCGGGCTGGTGTTGGTGCGCGCATAGGTGTTCAGCGCGCCATTGCTACGCCCGGTATTGGCGGTCGAGCTGGCATGCAGCATGCCGATATGGGCGGAGTCGAGCTGACCCTCGAACCCTTGCAGCCAGTTGCCGTGCACGATGGCACAGCGCACCAGCGCGTCGGCGGGCGGCTGATGAAATTCGAAATCGTAGAATTTGGGCGGGGTCGCGCGGCGGCCCAGATAGACCCACACGATGCCGCCGGCCTCGCGAGCGGGATATTGCTTCACCGGCACCCGGGCACAGAATGCCTCGCGGCGATCCTCGGGCTCGGTCGGCGTGTCGACACATTTTCCGTCGATGCCGAACTTCCAGCCGTGGAAGATGCAGCGCAGGCCGTTTTCCTCGTTGCGGCCCAGCGCCAGCGACACGCCGCGATGGGGGCAGGCCTCGACCAGGAAGCCGACGCGGCCATCGGTCGCGCGATAGGCCACGAAATTCTCGCCCAGCAGCCGCACCCGCTTCGGCGCGCCATCCGCCTCGATCGCATCGGAGCGCAGCGCCGGCGTCCAGAACTCGCGCAGCATCTCGCCCATCGGCGTGCCGGGTCCAACGCGCGTCAGCAGATTATTGTCATCTTTTGAAAGCATAACGGCTCCGTTCGTGCTTATTCCTTGTCGCGCGGATGGTAGAACGCGCGCCGCGACGGAAGCAAGCGCGCCGTCGGCCGGGAGACGTCGGGAATTATTCGGCGGTGGCCTTCTTGCGGCCGCGCTTGCCGGCGGGCGGGCGGCCGCCGCGGCCAAGGCCGATCCGCTTGGCGAACATTGAGCGCGCCTGCGCGTAATTCGGCGCTACCATCGGATAGTCCGGCGGCAAGCCCCATTTCTGGCGATAGGCGTCGGGCGTCAGACTATAGGTCGTGCGCAGATGGCGCTTCAGCATTTTCAGCTTCTTGCCGTCATCGAGACAGACAAGATAGTCGGGCGTAATCGATTTCCGCACCGGCACCGCCGGCGCCCGTGGCGCCTCCGGCGTCTCGATCGTTGTCTCGAGCGCGCGCAGCGAGCCATAGACCGCGTCGATCACGCCGCCGAGCTGGCTGGTGGCGACCAGATTCTTGCGCACATAAGCCGCGACGATCACCGTGGTCATCCGAAGCAGCTCGTCCTCGGTCGCATTATTGGGGGCTGGTTCGGCCATCGCGGCCTCCCGGGTATTTATGTGATTTTGCGGCCGGATGGTTACAGGATGCGTTCTATTGTGTCAATCTTAAGCATGAGCCGGCTGAATAATTTTACCGCTTATTGAATCCGATTTTGAGATTACTTGAACTGGACTAGGGCCGCCGTGGTGTTGTTGTCGGTTTGTCATTTTTGGATGACCCTCCCCACCCAGCACGCCGACCCTAACGGAAGTGTTAATTTTACCTCTCGCCGCTTTGGTCAAGCGCCCTGGAATGATAGTGGTCGCCGCCATTGGCAAGGGGGCGGTCATGCCGAGCAAAAGTCAGCTGCGAGCCATCGTGTCGCGCATTTTCCACGATCGACGCACGCGCAAGGTGCTGGAGCGCGTGCCGGGGCCGCGCAATCTTTACCATGGCTGGGAGCGCACGCATCCCTTCGACCGGCGCCACGGCATCGACACCAGCGGCATGATGCCGGTGACCCAGATGGGGCTCGACGCCGCGACCGCGCGCCACATGATGCCCTATGCCGGCTCGCAGCCCAGCATCGTGCGGCGCGCCATCGCCCTCTTGCCGAACCCGGAGGATTACTGCTTCGTCGATCTGGGCTGCGGCAAGGGGCGGCCGCTGCTGGTGGCGTCGGAATTCGCGTTCCGCCGCATCCTTGGCGTCGAGCTGTCCGCCGACCTGGTCGCGGTCGCGACCGCCAACGCCGCCAAGATGCGGCGCCGGTTTCCGGCGCGTCCGCCGATCGAGCTGATCGAGGGCAACGCCGCCCATTTTCGCCTGCCGGACGGTAAGGTGGTGCTGTTTTTCTATCATTCTTTCGACGCCGAATTGATGGTCGAACTGATCAACCGCGCGGTGAACAGCCTGGCGGGACCGGTCGAGCATCTCTTCGTGATCTATTACAATCCGGTTTGGGGCGGCCTGCTCGATGCCTCGCCGGCGTTGCGGCGCTGGTACGCGGGGACCTTGCCCTACGATCCGACCGAAATCGGCTTCGGACCAGACCGCGAAGATACCGTCGTGATATGGCAAAGTGTCCGCGGTGCCTATCCCAACAATCTCCCGCAAGACCATCGCCGTATCGTCAAGAACCCGTCGCGCCTCCAGGCCGAGCTGGTCTAGCCGCCGCCCCACTCACCCGATCAATTGTGGATAGCTGACAGGCCCACGCCAAATCTGGTAGGCTTAGCGCGCGCTTCATTTTCCGCAACCAATCGGATTACCCGCGATGTCCTCGTCCGTCATCACCGCCCCCGCCGATCTGGCCGATCGGTTCTTCACCGAAACGCTGGCCGAGCGCGATCCCGAGATCGCGGCGTCGATCGGCCGCGAATTGGGCCGCCAGCAGCATCAGATCGAGCTGATCGCGTCCGAGAATATCGTGTCGCGCGCCGTGCTGGAGGCGCAAGGCTCGGTGCTGACCAACAAATATGCCGAGGGCTATCCGGGCCGGCGCTATTACGGCGGCTGCGAGTTCGTCGATGAGGTCGAGACGCTGGCGATCGCGCGCGCGAAAAAGCTGTTCGATTGCGCCTTCGCCAATGTCCAGCCGCATTCTGGCGCCCAGGCCAATGCCGCGGTGTTCTTCGCGCTGCTGTCGCCTGGCGACCGGGTGCTGGGCATGGATTTGTCGGCGGGCGGCCATCTGACCCATGGCGCGCCCTTCAACCTCTCCGGCCGCTGGTTTACGGCGTTCCACTACGGTGTGTCGCGCGAGACCGGCCGGATCGACTATGACGAGGTCGAACGTATCGCGCTGGCGGAAAAGCCGAAGCTGATCATTTGCGGCGGCTCGGCCTATAGCCGCATCATCGATTTCGCCCGCTTTCGCAAGATCGCGGATGCGGTCGGCGCCTATCTTATGGTCGATATGGCGCATTTCGCCGGCTTGGTGGCGGGCGGCCATTATCCCAGCCCGCTGCCGCATGCCCATGTGGTCACGACCACCACGCACAAGACGCTGCGCGGCCCGCGCGGCGGACTAATCGTCTGCGCCGATGAGAATATCGGCAAGAAGATCAACTCGGCGGTCTTCCCGGGCCTGCAGGGCGGGCCGCTGATGCATGTCATCGCCGCCAAGGCGGTGGCGCTGGGCGAGGCGTTGCGGCCCGAATTCGCCGCCTATGGAAGGGCGGTGATCGATAACGCCCGAATGCTGGCCGACACGCTGATCGAGCGTGGCTGTGCCATCGTCTCCGGCGGCACCGACAGCCATGTCATGCTGGTCGATCTGCGGCCGAAGAAGCTGACCGGGCGGGTCGCCGAGGTCGCGCTGGAACGCGCCGGCATCACCTGCAACAAGAACGGCATCCCATTCGACCCGGAGAAGCCGACCATCACCTCGGGCGTGCGCCTCGGCAGCCCGGCGGCGACCACCCGCGGCTTCGGCCAGGCGGAGTTTCGCCAGACCGGCGAGATGATCGCGGAGGTGCTGGACGGTCTCGCGGCGCATGGCGCCGACGGAAACGAGATGATCGAGAGCGCGATCCGGCACAAGGTGGCGGGCCTGTGCGCGCGCTTTCCGGTCTATCCCCAAGGATAAGAGGCGAGGAGGAGGGGGCCGATGCGTTGTCCGTTCTGCGGTTTCGAGGATACCCAGGTCAAGGATTCGCGTCCGACCGACGATCGCGCGTCGATCCGGCGGCGGCGTCTCTGTCCCAATTGCGCGGCGCGCTTCACCACGTTCGAGCGGGTTCAGCTCCGTGAATTGACGGTGGTGAAAAAGGATGGCGAGCGCCAGCCCTTCGATCGCGACAAACTCGCCCGCTCGCTCTATATCGCGCTGCGCAAGCGCCCGGTCGAGGGCGAGCGGATCGAGCGCGTCATCAATTCCATCGTGCGCCAGCTCGAAAGCTCGGGCGAGAGCGATATCCCGAGCGAGCAGGTCGGCGCCTATGTGATGGAGGCGCTGGCGCAGCTCGACCAGGTCGCCTATGTCCGCTTCGCCTCGGTCTATCGCAATTTTCGCGAGGCCAAGGATTTCGGCGAGTTCGTCGGCCGCATCGCCGCCGATGGGGACGATTGAGCGCGCGGCGCTGACCTAACTTCGCTGTGGCCGGGCTTGGCCCGGCCACCCATGAATTTTTCGCGGGTGCTGCAGAACGCCTTCGTGGATGCGCGGGCCACGCGCGCGCAAGGCGATGATGGTTAAGAAGGCGACTTGATGCCGGACTCTGACACTCAACATATGAGCGCGGCGCTGGGGTTGGCGCGGCGTGGGTTGGGGCGCACCTGGCCCAATCCGGCGGTGGGCTGCGTCATCGTCAACGCGGGGCGTGTCGTCGGTCGCGGCTGGACCCAGCCCGGCGGCCGGCCCCATGCCGAGACCGAGGCACTGGCGCGCGCCGGCACGATGGCCCAGGGCGCGACGCTCTATGTAACGCTGGAGCCGTGCAGCCATCACGGCCGGACGCCGCCCTGCGCCGATGCGGTGATCGCGGCCGGCATCGCGCGCGTGGTGGCAGCCATGGAAGACACGGACCCAAGGGTCAAGGGCGCGGGTTTCGCGCGGCTGCGCGCTGGCGGCATCGCGGTTGAGATCGGGCTGGGCGCCGCCGAGGCCGCCGACCTCAATGCCGGCTTTTTTCTGCGGGTCGCCGGCGGCCGGCCGCTGGTGACGCTGAAGCTGGCGACCTCGCTCGACGGCCGGATCGCCATGGCGTCGGGCGAGAGCCGCTGGATCACCGGCGAGATCGCGCGGCGGCGCACGCATCTTCTCCGCGCGAGCCACGATGCGGTGATGATCGGCGCCGGCACCGCGCGCGCCGATGATCCCGAACTGACGTGCCGTCTGCCCGGCATGGCGGATCGGCATCCGGTGCGCATCGTGATCGATCCGGGATTGCGGGTGCCGCTGACCTCGAAATTGGTGGCCGCTGCGGCGCGGGTCCCGACCTGGATCGTGACCCGGCGCGGCGGCGACGCGGCGCGCCAACAGGGGTTCCGCGCGGCCGGGGCCGAGCTGATCGAGTTGCCCGGCAGTGACGAAGGCATCGACCTGGCGGCGGCCCTCGCGGCGCTGGGCGGTCGCGGGCTGACGCGCATCCTGGTCGAGGGCGGGGGCCGGCTCGCGGCAGGGCTGTTGCGGCGGGACCTGGTCGATCGCATTGCCTGGTTCCACGCGCCGCTGACCATCGGCGGCGACGGCATCGCCGCCATCGCCGCGCTGGGCCGCGAAAAACTGGCGCAACTGCCGCGATTCGAGCGGGTGGGATTGGAAGCCGTCGGCGAGGATGTACTGGAAACCTTGCGCCGCCCAGCCTAATTTGACGGAATGTTCACCGGAATCATCACCGATATCGGCGCGGTGCGCGCGATCGAGCGGCGCGGCGACACGCGCTTCACGATCGCGACGCGGTATCGGGCGCCCGACATCGCCATCGGCGCTTCCATCGCCTGCGGCGGTCCGTGCCTGACGGTGGTGGCGACGGGCGAGGATTGGTTCGCGGTCGATGCCTCGGCCGAGACGCTGGCGCGCACCACCGCCGGGGCGTGGCGCGAGGGCACGCGAATTAATCTCGAGCGCGCCCTTAAGATGGGCGACGAACTGGGCGGACATCTGCTGACCGGCCATGTCGATGCCGTCGCCACCCTGCAATCGCGCAGGCCAGAGGGCGATTCGTTGCGGCTTACCTTCGCCGTGCCGGAACCCTATGATCGCGCCATCGCCTCGAAGGGCGCCGTGGCGCTCGACGGGGTTTCGCTGACCGTGAACGAGGTCGAGGGTTCGATTTTCGGAGTCAACATCATTCCCCACACCCAGGCTCAAACCACGCTGGGCGACGCCCGCCCGGGCGATCGCCTCAATCTCGAAATCGATCTGATCGCGCGCTATCTGGCGCGGCTGGTCGGAAAGGACATCGCATGAGCTTCGTCGAGGTGATATCGCCGATCGAGGAGATCATCGACGAGGCGCGCAACGGCCGGATGTTCATCCTGGTCGACGATGAAGACCGCGAGAATGAGGGCGATCTCATCATTCCGGCCCAGATGGCGACGCCGGACGCGATCAATTTCATGGCCAAGCACGGGCGCGGCCTGATCTGCCTGGCGCTGACCCGGCAGCGCGTCGAGCAGCTCAATCTCAAGCTGATGTCGCAGGCCAATGCCTCGCGCCTCCAAACCGCATTCACCCTCTCCATCGAAGCGCGCGAGGGGGTCACCACCGGCATCTCGGCCTCGGACCGCGCGCGCACCGTGTCGGTCGCGATCGATCCCGGCAAGGGGCCGGACGATATCGCGACGCCCGGCCATGTCTTTCCGCTGGCGGCGCGCGACGGCGGCGTGCTGGTCCGCACCGGCCACACCGAAGCTGCGGTCGATCTAGCCCGGCTCGCCGGGCTCAACCCGTCGGGCGTGATCTGCGAGATCATGAACGATGACGGCACCATGGCGCGGCGCGAGGATCTGATCGCTTTCGCGCAATTTCATGGCCTCAAGATCGCCACCATCGCCGACCTGATCGCCTATCGCCGGCGGCACGACCGCATCGTCGAGCGTACCTTCGATCAGCCGTTCGAGACCCAGTTCGGCGGCACCTTCCGCATGCTGGTCTACAACAACAAGGTCAGCAACATCGAGCATCTGGCGTTCGTGAAGGGCGATGTCGCGGGCACCGAGCCGGTGCTGGTGCGCATGCATGCCATGAATATGCTCGACGACATGTTCGGCAGCGTCAAAAGCGGCCGCTCCAACCTATTGCATGCCGCGTTCGCCGCAGTGGCGAAGGCGGGGCGCGGCGTCGTCGTGGTGCTGCGCGAGCCGATGCCCGCCAGCCTGACCACGCGCGCCCATGAATTGATCGTGGCGACGCCGCCGGCCAGCGCCGCGCTGCGCGATTATGGTATCGGCGCGCAGATCCTAATCGATCTCGGTGTCCATGAAATGATACTGCTATCGAATACCGATCATACCATCATCGGTCTCGATGGATATGGCCTGCGGGTGGTCGGCCGCCAGCCGATCGACATGGCGAGCGGCTGACGATGGCGGCATCGATCTTGCGCATCCTGGTGGTCGAGGCGCGCTATTACACTCACATCGCCGACGAGTTGCTGCGCGGCGCGACGGCGGAACTGGAGCGCGCCGGCGCCACGCATGAACGCGTGACCGTGCCGGGTGCCTTCGAGATTCCGGGCGCGATTCAATTCGCCCATTTATCGCGCCAGGGCTTCGACGGCTTCGTCGCGCTGGGCTGTGTCATTCGCGGCGAGACCAGCCACTATGACCTGATCTGCGGCGAATGCGCGCGCGGCCTGCAGGATCTGGCGCTGCGCGAACGGCTCGCCATCGGCTTCGGCGTGCTGACCGTCGAAAACGAGGCGCAGGCGATGGCGCGCGCCCGCATCGACAAGAAGAACAAGGGCCGGGAGGCGGTGCGCGCCTGCCTCGCGATGGTCGAGTTGAAGCGCCGGTTCGCCCTCGGCACGCCATGAACGACGAGGAACCGCGTGCCGCCGGAAGCAAAAAATCGGGCACCATCAAGCGTAGCCGGGCGCGGCTGGCGGCGGTGCAGGCGCTGTACCAGATCGATCTCAACGACGCGCCGATCGAGACCGTGATCGCCGAATTGCGCGAGCGCGGCCAGGATGAGGAAGGGTTCGGCCCCGCGGACGACACGCTGTTTACCGATATCGTGCGCGGCACGATTGCCAATCGCGACGATCTCGACGGCATGCTGAACGAGGCGCTGGCGCCGGATTGGGTGGTGCCGCGGCTGGAGGCGGTGCTGCGCGCCGTGCTGCGCGGCGGCGCCTATGAGTTGCAGGCCCGGCTCGAGATACCGGCGCGCGTGGTGCTGAACGAATATGTCGATATCGCGCACGCATTTTTTGCCGGCAAGGAGCCGCGGCTGGTGAACGGCGTCCTCGACCGGGTGGCGCACCGCCTGCGGCCCGATGAACTGGGCGCCAGCACCAATGAGCGAGCATCCCGCCCCAGCCAGGCTTGACGAATTCGGGCGGATCGCGCGGTTTTTCGCGCCGCTCGCCGGGCCCGGCGCGCTTGGGCTTCGGGATGATATCGCGCTGATCGATGGGCCGGCCGGCACCCAATATGTGCTGAAGACCGATGCCATCGTCGAAGGCATTCATTTTTTCCCGACCGACCCGCCCCGCCAGATCGCGCAAAAATTGCTACGCGTCAATCTGTCCGATCTCGCCGCCAAGGGTGCGGAGCCGGTTTTCTATCTGCTGACCACGGCGCTGACCGATGCGTGCGGCGAGGCGTGGCTCGCCGAATTTTCGGCGGGGCTGGCCGAGGACCAGCGGCGGTTCGGCCTCGTGCTGCTGGGCGGCGACAGCGTCCGCGCCGACGGCGCGACGACGCTGTCGGCGACCGTCATTGGACAGGTGGCGACCGGCCGCGCGATCCTGCGCGCCGGCGCGCGTCCGGGGGACATACTTTATATGGCCGGGACGCTGGGCGACGCCGCGCTGGGCCTCAAAGTGCTGGAGGGGGCATTGACGGGGCTCGAGGCGACGCACCGCGATCATCTGGTCTCGCGTTATCGCCTGCCGCAACCGCGCCTCGATGTGGGCCGCGGGTTGGTCGGACATGCATCGGCGGCGATGGATATTTCGGATGGGTTGGTGGCGGATCTCGGCCATCTCTGCGCGGCCTCGAGCGTCGCCGCCATCGTCGAGACCCCGCGCCTGCCGCTGTCGGATGCCGCGCGGGCAGCGTTTGCCGCCGACCCAGGGCTGCTTCCAACCATCCTGACCGGCGGCGACGATTACGAGATTCTGTTCGCGGCCCCGGAACCGGCGCGGCCGGCGTTGGCGAAAATGCCGGTCACCGAAATCGGCCGCATCGAAGCCGGGCACGGGGTGACGATCGTAAATGGGGACGGCAAGCCGCTTGAATTGACGCGTGGCGGCTATACGCATTTTTAGCTCGATTGGGGCTTGTTGACTCGGCCCGCGCCGGGTTGCTTGACCCCGGTTCTTCTGGCATGTTCCGCCGACTTCGGGCGGGGGTTCGCCAGAAATACGGGGTTTAAGAAAATGCAGATTGCCTATTGGGTCGTGATCGCCGGCGGCGTGCTGGCGTTGCTTTACGGCATCGTCACCGCACGTTCCGTGCTGGCGGCGAACGCCGGAACCGAGCGCATGCAGCAGATCGCGGCTGCGATCCAGGAGGGCGCGCGCGCCTATCTCAATCGGCAATACCGCGCGGTGGCCATTGTCGGCATCGTGATTTTCCTCATTCTGCTGTTCGCGCTGGGCTGGCGCACCGGCGTGGGCTTCGCCATTGGCGCGATCCTGTCGGCGGCGGCCGGCTATATCGGCATGAATGTGTCGGTGCGCGCGAACGTCCGCACCGCCCAGGCGGCGCGCGGCGGCCTGGCGCCGGGCCTCGATCTCGCCTTCAAATCGGGTGCCGTCACCGGCATGCTGGTGGTCGGCCTCGGCCTGCTGGGCGTCTCGCTCTACTATTATTTCCTGCGCGCGACCCTGCCGATCGACAATCCCCGGCCGATCCTCGAAGCCCTGGTGGGGCTGTCCTTCGGCGCCTCGCTGATCTCGATCTTCGCCCGTCTCGGCGGCGGCATTTTCACCAAAGGTGCCGATGTCGGCGCCGATCTCGTCGGCAAGGTCGAGGCCGGCATTCCCGAGGATGATCCGCGCAATCCGGCCGTAATCGCGGACAATGTCGGCGACAATGTCGGCGATTGCGCCGGCATGGCGGCCGATCTGTTCGAGACCTATGCCGTCACCATCGTCGCGACCATGCTGCTGTCGGCGATCTTTTTCGTCGGCCCGATGCGCGATGTGATGATGGCGCTGCCGCTGGTCATCGGCTCGGTGTGCATCCTCTCCTCGATCATCGGCACCTATTTCGTCAAGCTCGGCGCCAGCGAAAACATCATGGGCGCGCTCTATAAAGGGCTGATCGTGGCGGGGGTTCTCTCCGCGATTCTCATCGCGATCGTGATCCAGTGGCTGATCGGATTCTCGACGCCGCTGGCGATGGCCGGCGGGGTCGCCACGACGGGCGGCGGTTTGTTCGGTTGCGCCCTCGTCGGTCTTGTCGTGACCGGCCTTCTGGTGGTGATCACCGAGTATTACACCTCGACCTCTTATCGCCCGGTGCGCAGCATCGCCAACTCATCGACCACCGGCCATGGCACCAACGTGATCCAGGGCTTGGCGATTTCGATGGAAGCGACCGCGCTGCCGGTGCTGGCGATCGTGGCCGGCATTCTCGTTTCCTATCTGATCGCGGGCCTCTTCGGCATCGCGGTCGCGGTCACCACCATGCTGGCGCTGGCGGGCATGATCGTGGCGCTCGACGCCTACGGTCCCGTCACCGACAATGCCGGCGGCATCGCCGAGATGGCGGACCTGCCGAAGGAAGTGCGCAAATTCACCGACGCGCTCGACGCGGTCGGCAACACCACCAAGGCCGTGACCAAGGGCTATGCCATCGGTTCGGCGGGCTTGGCGTCGTTGGTGCTGTTCGCGGCCTATACGCAGGATCTGGCGCATTACTTTCCCAACCTGCACGTCTCGTTCGTGCTGCAAAATCCCTATGTCGTGGTCGGCCTGATCATCGGCGGCCTGCTGCCCTATCTCTTCGGGGCGATGGGCATGACAGCGGTCGGCCGCGCCGCCGGCGCGGTGGTGGTCGAGGTTCGCCGCCAGTTCCGGGAAATCCCCGGCATCATGGAAGGCACCGGCAAGCCCGATTACGGCAAGGCCGTCGACATGCTGACCAAATCGGCGATCAAGGAAATGATCGTGCCGTCGCTGCTGCCGGTGCTGGCGCCGATCGTCCTCTATCTGGTGATCTGGGGCATCGGCGGCCAGGCGGAGGCGTTCGCGGCGCTGGGCGCGATGCTGCTCGGCACCATTGTCACCGGCCTCTTTGTCGCGATCTCGATGACCTCGGGCGGCGGTGCCTGGGACAATGCCAAGAAGTACATCGAGGAAGGCCATTACGGCGGCAAGGGCTCGGAGGCGCATAAGGCGGCCGTGACCGGCGATACGGTCGGCGACCCCTACAAGGATACCGCCGGCCCGGCGGTCAACCCGATGATCAAGATCACCAACATCGTGGCGTTGCTGCTGTTGGCGATCCTGGCGGGCGGCTGACAATCGGATTGAACCAAGGCGGCAAGGACGGAGTGGTTCTTGCGGCCTTGGCGGTTCGGATTGCCGTCAGCCCATCAGCGTGATCGTTCCCCATCGACCATGTAGTCGCGGGTAATCGGCGTCGCGTCGATGCGTTTCGTCAACTGCATCTGAAACACGATGTTGGTGCGCAGGCGGAAGCCGATCTCGCACAGCACGAAATAGAACTCCCACATGCGGCAAAAGCGTTCGTCGTAGAGCCGCACCACTTCGTCCCGGCGCGCCATGAAACGCGCGCGCCAGTGCCGCAGTGTTTCGGCATAATGCAGGCGCAGAATCTCGACATCGGTGACGAACAGGCCACTGCGCTCGACCACGGCGAATACCTCGGATAGAGACGGCAGGTCGGCGCCCGGAAAGATATATTTCCGGATGAAGGGATTGATCGGCGCCGGCGTATCGGAATAGCCGATTGCGTGTACCAGGGCGATGCCGTCATCGGTGAGGAGGTCGCGCAGCTTGGCGAAGAACTCGGTGTAATTCCGCTTGCCGACATGCTCGAACATGCCGACCGACACGATGCGATCGTAACGCCCCGTCTCCGCACGATAATCACGCAGATGAAAATGTACCCGGTCCGCCAGCCCCGCCGCCGCCGCGCGCGCGGTGCTGAGCGTGTGCTGTTCGGTGCTGAGCGTCACGCCGGTGACATCGGCATCGGATTGCTGTGCGAGATGGAGGCTGAGCCCACCCCATCCCGACCCGATATCGAGGACCTTCAGCCCCGGCCGGTCGAGCAGCAGCTTCGCCGCGATATGGCGCTTCTTATTTTCCTGCGCGGTCTCCAGATCGTCGTCCGGCGCGGCGAAATAGGCACAGGAATATTGCCGGTCGCGATCGAGGAAAATGTCGTAGAGCGCGGCGGAGAGATCGTAGTGGTGCGCGACATTGCGCTGCGCCGTGCCGATCGGATTGTATTGTTTCAACCCGCAACCAACCCGCTCGATCAGCGCAAGCCAGGGCAGGCGCGCGACATTGTCGAAATTGCGCGCCAGGATCTCGAGAAAATCATAGAGCGTGCCGTCCTCGACCCGCAGCGTGCCATCCATATAGGCCTCGCCCACCGAGAGGCTGGGATTGAGGGCAAGCGTATATTCGAGACGCTTCGCGGTCAGGCGGATGGTGGCCCGCGGCGCCGTGCCGTCGCCGACCAGGTGGGCGCGGCCGGCGGCATCGACGATGCGCAAGGCCCCGACCTTGACGAACGATTTGAGGATGGCGATGAACATAATGGGCTTAGTTCGTCAGGTCGATGAGCATTTCCAGCGCGCGCTGGGTCGCCGCGGCGCGGACCTGGTCGCGGTCGCCGGTGAAAATCTGGTGCTCGGTCACTGCCGGGCTGCCGCGCCGCGCCGCGCCGAAATGCACGAGACCTACCGGCTTCTCGGCCGAGCCGCCGCCCGGTCCGGCGACCCCGGTGACCGAGACCGCGATATCGACCGGCGCCTGGGCGAGGGCGCCCGTCACCATTGCCGCGGCGACCGGCTCGCTGACCGCGCCATGCCGCGCGATCAGCGCCGCGGGCACGCCGAGCAGCTCGGTCTTCGCCTCGTTGGAATAGGTGATGAAGCCGCGCTCCACCACGTCGGACGAGCCGGCGATGTCGGTCAATGCCGCCACGATCATCCCGCCGGTGCAGGATTCGGCGGTCGCCAATTTCCAGCCGCGCCGGCGGCACAGATCGAGCACGGTTTCGGCCAGGGTTCGGGTCTCCGTCATAACGGCAGCCTCACGGTCGCGATGGCCTGCGCCGCCAGCCCTTCGCCGCGCCCGGCGAAGCCCAGCCGCTCGGTCGTGGTCGCCTTGATACTGACGCGGTCGGCATCGAGGTCGAGAATTTCGGCGACGCGCGCCACCATGGCGGCGCGATGGGGGCCGATCTTCGGCCGCTCGCAGATGATGGTGATATCGACATGCGCGATGATGCCGCCTTTCGCGCGCACCAGATCGGCGGCGTGGCGCAGGAAGCGATCCGACGAGGCGCCGCGCCATCGCGGATCGCTGGGCGGAAAATGCATGCCGATATCGCCGGCGCCGATGGCGCCGAGAATGGCGTCGGTCAGCGCATGCAGGCCGGCATCGGCATCGGAATGGCCGATCAGTCCCGCCTCATGCGGCACCGTCACGCCGCAGAGGACAAGATGATCGCCAGGCCCGAAGGCATGGACGTCGAAGCCCTGGCCGGTGCGGATGTCGCCGAGGCCTGATGCCAGGCGCCGCTCCGCTTCGGCCAGATCGTCGGCTGTCGTGACCTTGAAATTCGCGTCGCTGCCGGCGACCAGCTTCACCGCCATGCCGGCGCGCTCCGCCACGGCGGCGTCGTCGGGCAGATCGAGGCCCGCAGCCTGTCGGTGGGCGGATAGAATCTCGGCATAGCGAAAGCCCTGCGGGGTCTGGGCGCGCCACAAATTGGTTCGGTCCAGCGTCTCGCTGACGAGGCCATCGGAGCCCCGCTTCACCGTGTCGCGCACGGGCAGGGCAGGGATCGCGCCCAGCGCATCATCAAGCGCCGCGATCACGCGGTCGATCGTCGCGCCATCGAGAAAGGGCCGCGCGCCG
>Ga0208357_1001577_pt1 | contig 16396 bp, 18 predicted proteins | sample NGESurdeep092012_6_FD_184487 | JGI IMG/M metagenome (GOLD analysis project Ga0208357, IMG submission 184487) | Arctic peat soil microbial communities from Barrow, Alaska - NGEE Surface sample F52-2 deep-092012 (SPAdes) | ecosystem: Environmental > Terrestrial > Soil > Wetlands > Peat ... | reverse complement strand
TCAATAACCTGCTTCGCGGAGGCCTTCGCGGCGAGGCGGCCGTCACGATCGAGCGCGTAGCCGAAGACCGTGTCGGAACCGAGGTCGGACACGAGGATGTCCCCGGTCACCGGGTCGCTGGCGATCATGTGGACGTGGGAGTTGGCCTGCCGGACCGGGTCAGGGCCGGAGCCGGCGTGCTCGACATGGTCGGTCATCTCGCCCAGCCGGCCGTCGGGCTCGATTCTGTGCACCGTGACCGAGCCGGCGTCCACGCCGTAGTTGGCGTTCAGCACGAAGCGGCCACTGCGGTCGAGAGTGACGTGGCAGGGCGAGTCCCCGAGCGTGGCGCGCGCGTTGAGCTCGGTCAGCTGCCCGGTGCGCAGGTCGCGGGCGTATGCGGTGATGCCGCCGCCTGGCTGGTCTTCGAAGTCGAGGGTCTCGTGGACCGCGTAGACGTTCTCGCCCGAGGCCGAGGCGGCCAGGTAGGACGGGTTGCGGGCCGCCGCCAGCAAGGTGGCCGGCCCGATGCGCCCGCTTGCCGGGTCGAAGCTCGCGGTGAGCACGCCGTCGGCCTTGCCGTGGACGTGCGGCAGTTGCTCGGTGTACGTACCGATGATCAGATCCATCGTGCTCCCTTGGCGCCGCCCGCGCTCCGGGCGGCGGACGCGGTACCGGCCGGCTGTTCGCAGCGCCGGCCACTGGTTGTTATACCCCGCCTCAGACGAGTCCTCGATGACGCCAGCGACCATTAAGGCGAAGGGTCACCGTCCGCGCCACCATGGCGGGCAAGGCTGCGTAGCCTAGGTTCGTGACGAACGAGAATCCCCCTCCGGGCATCGATGTGACCCGGCCCAGCGTCGCCCGCGTCTACGACTACTGGCTGGGCGGGAAGGACAATTTCGCTTCCGACCGGGATATGGGCCGGCGCATGGCCGAGCTGAACCCTGCGCTACCGCAATTGGTCCGGCACAATCGGGAGTTCATCTGCGCCGCGGCCGCCCGCGCCGCCGCCGCCGCCGGCATAAGCCAGTTCCTCGACCTCGGCTCCGGACTGCCCGCGCACCCGGCGGTGCACGAGGCGGTGCGGCAGGTAACCCCGGACGCCAGGGTGTGCTACGTCGACATAGACCCGGTGGCCGTGGTTCACGGGGAGGCGCTGCTTGCCTGCGGCGAGGGGCTCGCCGCCGTGCGGGCGGACCTGACTGAGCCGGAGACCGTGCTTGCGGATCCGCGGGTGCGCGCCGTGATCGATATGTCCGAGCCGGTAGCGGTCATCATGGCCGCGGTGCTTCATTTCCAGTCGGCTGACTCGGCCGCCGCGGTGTGCGGCGAGTACATGAGCCGGGCGGCCCTGGGCTCGTGGCTGATCGTGTCTTCCGGGCATTACCAGGACACTGAGCTCGCCGCCCGGCTGCAGCGGACCGCCACGCACGCCCGGTTCTGGAACCACGACGCCTCGGATCTGGCGTCGATGCTGACCGGGCTCGAGCCCGTCGGGCCGGGAGTGTGCGAGGCGCGTCGATGGGTAGCGGGGACCGGCGGCGAGCCGGCCGGAAAGCCGGTATACGCGCTGGCCGGCGTCGGCGTCAAGTCCCCGTAGCGACCCGGCCCGTAATAGTTGCTACATTTGCCCATTTCCGCAGGAAGCCCGGCGCAAGTGTCCTAATGTGTCACCGCCTACTAGGTGGTGATGAAATGAATCGTGGGACACTAGCGTCGTCCCGCCGGGCACGGATCGCGGCGTCCGGCGCGCTCGTGCTGGCCGTGCTGATCGGCGGGGGCCTGTATCTGGCTTACGGTGCGTCCTCCCCCGGCCCGTCGTCCGCCGGAAGGGTCACGAGCTCGCGGGCCACGGCGGCCGAATGCAGTGCGGCGGGCGCCAGCCCCTGCGCCAACAGCCCGGCCGCGATGGCCGTCGCCGCCGCCCCGGTGGTGGTGACCGTCCCGCCGAGTCGCGCCGCTGTCAGCGCGCATCCGACGAGCACCGCATCGGCGTCCGCGTCCGCACGTTCGTCGGGAATGACGAGCGCTCAGCCCCCCGCGTCCGTCGCCCCCTCCCCCGCGGCCTCCCCGACGGGCGGCACGACCGCGAACCAGGACGGCGCGCCCGCCGGGCAGGTGCTGGCGCTGATCAACCAGGCTCGCGCCACGGCCGGGCTGCCCGCGCTGACCGTCACCTCGGGCCTCGAGACCACCTCGTCCGCGCACAACCTGCTGATGGCCGACGGCTGCGGCCTCTCTCACCAGTGCCCGGGAGAGCCGGCCATCGGAGCCCGCGAGACCGCCGCCGGAATCGACTGGACCGCCGCCGGAGAAAACATCGGCGAGGGCGGCCCCGTGTCCGATACCACCGCGGCCATCGCCTCGATGGCGGTCGGGCTCACCCAGTCCATGCTCAACGAGCAGCCGCCGAACGACGGTCACCGGCTCAACATCCTGAGCGCCAGCTTCACCCACATCGGGATCGTGGTCTACCGCGACAGCTCCGGCACGGTCTGGCTCACGCAGGACTTCTCCAACTGAGGCAAAGCAAAGTCGAACCCGCAAATCCTTCATCTCGAACGGACCCTGCCTCCCCCTCCACCGCCAGCACCCTCTCACCAGTGGCAACACCCCGCCCACCCGCGACTGGGGTGCGCCCGCGCACTTCGCACACGGCTGGCACGATCACGGCGCCGGGACTGCCCGCCGAACGGTTGTCCGAAAGACGTGCAAATCATTACAATCCTGGCGCATGAGCGGAATCGGGCGGAGACTGCGCTCTCGGCTTGCCGCAGCCATTCGATGGAGATCCATGCCTGCAGTGCTCGGCGGGGGTGCCTACGTCGTCGGGCTCGCCGTGGGCTGGTATCCCGAGGCCCCGGGCCTTTCCGCTCTTGTGGCAGGGCTTGTGTTGCGAGTGGTGTCGGACCGGTCAATCGCGTATCGCCGGATGCTCTAGCGGCGCCGCAGTCTTACACCGAAGACGATCCAATTTTACGCTTCTCCCCCGGCAGAGCCACCGTACGTCGGCTTGCGCTGCCCGGTCATTGCCAGGCGCCGCCGGGCGTACGCCAACATCCAATGCGCGAGCTCGCCGTCTGCTGCTGTCAGGTATATGTGCACCGCCACAGCAAATGTCACGGATGGTATCGATGAATAACTCAATGTAGCTAGGGGTAGATCGTCGCTCGCGAGCACCCGGGGGCAGCAGCTACAAAAGCACCAGACATGAGGGGGACTAATGCACCGCAAGCTCGACATGCTGGCGAAGACCGGCTTTGTCGTACTCCGCGACTACGACGGGCCGACGATCCCGCAGGCCGAATGGGAAAGTCTGACCTATATGGACTGGAAGAGCGGTGGCGACACCAACTTCGCCCCCCTCACCTCGGCGACCGGGGAAATGGACTGCCGCGGCTTCTGGGACCACGGCAAGGCGGACAAGGAAGGCATCTGGACTGCCAACCGCGAGATCGCGCCGAGTCTGGCCCGGTACGTGGAGGCCGTCGCCGGGAACTACGGCCGGGTCCGCGTCATCAAGCTCAATCCGAGCAGCGAGGCTGAGGCCCTGCGCCAGCTGCACCGCGACGACAACAACCGGCTCAACCCCGACGGCACCGGCTGGGTGGTCCGGTCCTGGCTCGAGCTCGATGACGCCGCTGGTCAGACCGTGTTCATCCTGCGGGAAGACAAGGACGACCCGGGCACCGAGACCCGGATCCGGCTGCACCCGGGCATGCAACTCGTCATCGACACCGAGCGGCTGTGGCACGTGGTCTGGCACCCGGGCAGCAAGCCCCGCTACGCCCTGATCACCTCCTGGGAGTCCAGCCCGGTGATCGACAGCTGGATGCGGACCAGATCGCTGCCGCAACGGGTCGTCCAGGTTGTGCCCGCGCAGGCGACTCGCAGGTCGGGCAGCACGGTCAGCTAGGGCCAGCCTCACCAGCACGGGCCGCCCGGCGCCGGGCGGCCCGTCCGCTTGCCCGGGCGCCAGGCGGTCGCGCGTCGTCAGTCCCCGCGAGGGCTTCGCGGCGCGAGTTGTGGGGATTCTTTGGGCATCTCGACGGTCGCGGCTGAAGCCTGCGTCCACCCGAACCGACCTCGACCACCCGGCCCGCGAAGTCGCTGCCCTGGCCGGACGGGAAGGTAGCGGGGAACATGTGTCTCCAGCGCGCCATTGCGGACGGCGATCTCGCCGGGATTGATGCCCGCGGCGGCGACCTGGACCAGGATCTGGGCGTCACCGGCCGTGGGGCGCGGGACATCGACGATGTGCAGGACGTCGGCCGCGGCCCGTACTAGTCGAACTGCACCCGGCGGCTCACGCGCCTGCCTCGGGTGGCGGGGCGTCGCTAGGCGCGAGAGCGATGACCGGGATCGTCCGGGTGGCCTGCTGCTGGTACCCGGCGAATCCCGGATAACGCTCGGCTTGAATCCGGTACTTCTCGGCTCGCTCCGCGCCGGTCAGCTCGGCGGCGTGCACCGCGATCGTCTCGTCGCCCACCTCGATGGTCGCATCGGGGTTGGCCCGCAGGTTCCAGTACCAGTCGGGGTTGGTGTCCGCTCCCGCTTTCGAGGCGAACACGAGGTAGCGAGCGCCGTCGGACAGGTCCATCATCGGGTTGATCCGCGGCTGGCCGCTGCGGGCGCCCGTGGCGTGCAGCAGCAACAGCCGCGCGCCGGCGAAGTTGCCGCCGACGTGGTTGGCGCGGAACTCGGCGATGGTGCGCGGCTACCTGGCGTCACTCCGTTATTTCGCGCCGGGCGGCGGGAGCAGGTCGGTCTTGTACTCGGGGGCGAGCGCCTGCGACTTGGCGATGAAGGCCGCCTGGGCGTCAACGTCGAGCGGCGGGGGGGCGGTGGTACGGGTGGCGACGGGCTGCCCGACCAGGGTGAAGAACTCCTCCTGCCCGGCCGGGGCGCACAGGCACAGCAGCCGCGACGGCGTATCCCCGGCGTTGGTGAACGCGTGCGGGGCGTTGGCCGGCACGTTGATGGTCTCGCCGGCCCGGGCGATGAGCGTCTGGCCGCGGAACGTCACCTGGACTTCGCCGTCGAGCACGGTGAACATCTCCTCGAAGTCGTGCCGGTGCGGCGGCGGCCCGCCGCCCGGGGGCACGTGCATGTCGATGAGCGTGTATTTCCCTGCGGTGTCCTCGCCCGTGACCAGGATCGTGTAGGTGTCGCCGACGAGCCCGATGTGCGGAAGGCCCTGGTCGCTGTCGGGCCGCGCGACGGTGAGTTTGCGCGATAGGTCGTCGGGCGGGACGGGGGTGGGCTGGCTGGTCATGCTGCCTCCTCGCGGATGGACGGTGCGGCAGGCGCCGGGCGAACCCGGCGAGCAGGCCTCCGGGAATTCGCGGCGCGGCCGCGCCACCTCAATCCGGAGGATTTCGTCCGCTTAAGTGTAACCGCACCTACATGGGGACCCGAGGCGGGGTGTTCAATGAGCGCATGACCGTTCCGAAGGAGCGCGGTCCGCGCGAGCCTCGCAGCGACGCGGCCCGCAACCATGAGGCCCTCGCTCGCGCCGCGACTGCGGCCGTGCACCGGGAGGGCCCGCACGTCACCATGGCGACCATCGCGGCAGACGCCGGGGTCGGCATCGGGACGCTCTACCGGCATTTCCCGACCCGCGAGGAGCTGCTCAACTTCCTCGCCCATCGTTCCTTCGAGCGGGTCCTCGCGAACGCGCGGGCGGCGGAGCGCGACGGCACGACCGGCAGCGACGCGCTGCGGCTCTTCGTCGAAGCCGCGATCTGCCAGCGCAACGAGCTTGTGCTGCCGCTCCATGGCGGGCCGCCGGTCACGGCCGGTGAAACCCTCGCGGTTCGCGACGAGGTCCATCGCGCCGTGCAGCGGATCATCGAGCAGGGCCGGGGCGACGGCACGATCTGCCAGGACGTGGCCCCGCGCGACGTCGTCGTCTTCGGGGCGATGCTCGCGCAGCCCAGGCAACCCGACCCGGGCTGGGATGCGACCTGCCGCCGGCTGCTGGCCACCTTTCTCAAAGGCCTCGGAACGTATTGACGGGTCCGTGCAGGGAGTCGGCCTGATCATCCGCGTCATCCACCGCCTGGAACACTCGACGGACAGACGGTCCGTTGCTCAGGTGATGGTGACGCCGCCATCCACCGCGAGCACCTGCCCCGTCACGTAGCCGCCGGCGCTGCTGGCGAGGAAGACCACCGCGGCCGCGAGTTCCTCCGGCTCGCCGAAGCGGCCCGCGAGCACCCGCGGGAGCATGGCAGCGATGTACTCCTCCGGATAGGCATCGGTCATCTCGGAGGCGAAGAAGCCCGGCGCGAGCGCGTTGACCCGGATGCCCTTGCGTCCGGTCCACTGTGCGGCCAGGTCCCGGGTCAGCCCGATGAGGCCGGCTTTACTGGCCGTGTAGGCGGCCTGCGGCAGCCCGGCGGTGGTGATCCCCAGGACGCTGCTGATGTTGATAATGCTGCTTCCTGGCTGCATGACGCGCCCGGCGGCCTGCGCCATCCAGTAGCAGCCGTTCAGGTTGACGTCGATGACGGAGCGGAAGTGCTCGGGGTTCTCGCGGCTGGCCGGGACGGCGGCGCCGACGCCTGCGTTGTTGACCAGGATGTCGACCCGGCCGAACGCTGCCATTGCGGCCTCGACCAGTCCCTGGCAGTCTTCCGGCCGGGTGACGTCGGTGGCGACCGCGATCGCGCGGCGCCCGGTCTTCTCGACGAGCGCGCTCGTCTCGGCCAGCCGCCCGGCGCGCCGGGCGCCGATGGCGAGATCAGCGCCAGCCTCGGCCAGGGCCTGCGCGAAGGCGACGCCCAGGCCGGAGGACGCCCCGGTAACGATGGCGACTTTCCCATCAAGGCGGAATCGGTCGAGGACGGGCATGCTTTTCTCCCAATCGGTCAGTGCGGAGGGTTCGCCCCTTTGGGCATGAGGTTGTCGTGGGGCTGCGAGCACTTGGCCATGCTCTGCCGCGGCGATGAGCGCAAGTTGGCGATCCTCGCTCCAGTCCGGGCTGCCGGCGTGGTCAGCTGATCCGCAGGCTCGCGACCCGCCCGTCGCGGAGCTCGAAATTCATCGGACCGGTCCCGTTGAAGCCGTCGCCGGTGACCGTCAGGGTGACGACGTAGCTGTCGGGAGTGGTGCCGGGCTCGGCGCTGACGAGCTCGAAATGCGATCGGACGCCGATGTTGTCGGTGCGGTTCCAGGCGCGCACGCCGTCGTGGCCGTGGAACTCGCGGCCCCAATCGTTGAGGTAGGCGTCCTCGGCGAATGCGGCGACGAACGCGTCGGAGTCTGCGCGGTTGGTCGCATCGATGAAGTCCTGGATCGCGGCAGGCAGCCGGTTCTCAGTCATCAAGCCCTCGCTTCCTATGTGCGGGCCGCGGCAAAAGCGCAGCGGCGCGAGCGCAGGCGGCAGCCTCATTCTGATGCCCGGATGACCACGACACTACCTTCCGCCACGTAGAGGGTGCTGCCGCCAGGCGCGATCGCGAAATCGGACGCGCCCGCAGAGCTGAAGCGGCCGCCTGCGGGAATCAGCGCTGATCGTGTTCCGCTTGATCACGAAGACCAGCTCCAGCAGGTCCAGGTAGCGCGAGAGCGTCTGCCTCGGCGGCGCGACATCGTTCGCTATCGACTGGACAACCGCCAGGGTCCCCATCCGGGCCGACACGACGCTGAGCAGACGACGCATCTCGGCCGGCCGCTCAATGTCAGAAATCTGCTGGACGTCACGCGCGACCAGGTCGGTCACGTAGGAGTCGAAGAACCTCGCCCGGCGACGCCCTGGGTCACGGCGATACCGTCAGTCAGACGCACTTGATGGGCGATCTGCCGAAGGGTTCGTGGGCGATCTGCCGCTACAACTGTGAGCGATTTACCGCTACCTATCTGGGCGATATGCCGGAGACTGATCAGCCGCAGTTCCGCCCGCCGCCGCGCTATCCGCCTGCTCAGGCCACCCGGATCGGGTCGTGACGGCCAGCCAAGCCCCTCGTCTCACCCGCGCTCTTGCCTTGGCACATACGCAACGGTCATCGGGTTCGCGGCGCACAATGCGGGCGCAATGCCAGGCCATGCACGCCGCTTAACCTCCTCGGCTATCCAGCTGTAACGGGGGCTGCTGCCCTCGCAAGGCCGACCTTGGCCAAGTCACGGTCTGGCGACCTAGAGACGTAAGTCCCCTACTTCCGGGACTGGCACGGCGGCCTTACTGACGCGGGGGAGGGTCCGCGAAAACGCGGGTCGCGAGCGCGGCGGCCTGCGTGCGGCGTTCCATCCCCAGCTTGGCGTAGAGCGCGGACACGTAGTTCTTCACGGTCTTCTCGGCCAGGAACAGCCGCTCGCCGATCTGCCGGTTGGTCAGCCCTTCGCCGATCAGCTCGAGGATCTTGCGCTCGTGATCGGTCAGCCCCGCCAGCGGGTCCTTTTTCGATTTCTTGTCGCGCAGCCGGGCCATCAGCTTGCCCGCCGCGCTCGGGTCCAGCATCGACTGGCCGGCGGCGACCGTGCGCACCGCCCCGATCAGGTCGGTGCCCCGGATCTGCTTCAGCACGTAGCCTGCGGCCCCCGCCATGACCGCGTCGAGCAGCGCATCCTCGTCACCGAACGACGTGAGCATCAGGCACGCGATCTCCGGCATCCGCGAGCGGATCTCCCGGCAGACCGTCACCCCGTCCCCGTCGGGCAGCCGCACATCGAGCACGGCCACGTCGGGCCGCAGCGCCGGGATGCGGGCGAGCGCCGACTCCGCCGTGCCGGCCTCGCCGACCACGGTGATGCCCGGGTCGGTCTCCAGCAGGTCACGGACCCCCCGGCGGACAATCTCATGGTCATCGAGCAGGAACACCGCGATCGGCTTCGCCGTCTCGCCACGCCGCTCTGCATCGCCTGCCGGATTCTCCACGAGTTTGGCCCTTCCTGTGGCGGCCCAAGCTGCTTGTTCCCGACGGGGCCATGTTCCATGTCCGACTCTAGGCCGCCGCCTCGCGCCGGGTCCCAGGTCAAAGGTCCCGGGCCGATGGGCCGGATGGCACTGATCCTACGGCCGTGCGGCCCTGAACAGCGTCCGTCACCGTACCAAACGTAGCGGTGAAGAAGCAGCCACAGCGCGAGGAGATGCGAAGATGCCAGGAATCGTTGTCGGCGTGGGCTGTCAGGGAAGCGGCGGTCAGGCGCGCGCCGCTCTCCGTGGTCACCGTACACCAGGCGCCCGTGGAATACCTGGGCAGCTCGGTCGACCACGCGCAAGACCATGACCTGGCCGAGCGGTATCGCCAGGCTGCCCAGCAAGCAGTCGAAGGGGCGCTTGCGCGGGCCGACGGAGCCCGCCCGGAGCCCGTCACCGTCCAGGCGGTCGGCGGCGCGCCCGCCGAAGCGCTCCTCGCCACCGCCCGGAACGCCGGCATGATCGTTATCGGCTCTCGCGGCGCCGGTGGTTTCGCGCGGCTGCTGATGGGATCGGTCAGTTCCCAGATCACCCACCACGTGCACTGCCCCGTCGTCGTCATCCCCGCTCAAGACCGCGGCTGACTGCCCTCAGGTGAGGGGTACCCGCCACTCCAGCTTGGTTCCCGGGGTCGCGGCGTCGTCATCCGCCGGGCCGAGCCGCAGTTCGCCGCCGAGCTTCTCGGCCCGCCTGGCCAGGTTGCGCAGGCCACTGCGGTTGCCTCCCGGCGGGATGCCGGTCCCGTTGTCGATAACCTGCACGATGAGGACCCCGCCAGGATCCACGTCCACGGTCACGTCAACCGCAGTGGCGCTGGCGTGCCTGCCAGCGTTGGACAGCGCCTCCCGCATGGCCGCGAGGGCCTGGTCGGCCACTTCACCAGTCAGCCCCGCCTTGTGCGGCCCGCCGAGACGGCCACCGAGCCGCAGCGACGGAGAGAACCCAAGCACGGGAGTCATCTCATCGACGAGGCCGATGATGTTCCCGCGCAGGTCCGGCAGTCCGGGGGCGTCCCGTGCCTGCAACGCGAAGATCGTGGCCCGGATGTCCCTGATGGTCTCGTCCATCGCGTCCACGGCGGCGGTGATCCGGCTGGCGACCTCCGGCCTGGTCACCATCGGCATGGTCCCCTCCAGCGCCATGCCGGTGGCGTACAACCGCTGGATCACCAGGTCGTGCAGGTCGCGCGCGATCCGCTCCCTGTCCTCGTACAGCGACAGCCGCTCGGCGTCCGCGCGGATGGCCGCGAGCTCCAGCGCGACGCCCGCCTGCGCGGCGAAGGAGGCGACGACGCGAGCCTGCGACGGGGCGAACGGCGGCGCGCCGTGGCGGCGCCCGACGGTGAGCACGCCGCGGACGTTGCCCGGCACGCCGAGCGGGAAAATGACCGCAGGGCCGATCTGGCTCATCGCCCCGCGCGCCGCCTGGGAGGCGCGCACGTCAGCGGCGAAGTCAGCGGTCGCGAGGAGCGCGCCGCTGGCCAGGACCTGGCCGGACAGGGACTGCCCGGTCGGCAGCACCAGGCCGCGGACGTCATCGGCGCCGTCGCCCTCGGCGTGCGCGATGGTCAGCCGCCGTTCTTCGTCATCGGGCAGCGCGAGCACGGCCAGGTCGGCGCCGGACAGCTCCAGCACCTGCCGGGTGACGTCGGCCAGCACCTTCTCGGGCTCGGAGCCGGACAGCAGCCGGGTGGTGACGTCGGCGCTGGCCTCGACCCACAGCTGCTGCCGGCGGCCCGCCTCATAGAGCCGGGCGTTCTCGATCGCCACGCCGGCCGCGGCGCCGAGCGCTACCAGCACCGCCTCGTCGTCCTCGGTGAACTCGCCGCCGCCGCGCTTGCCGGTCAGGTAGAGGTTGCCGAACACCTCGTCGCGGACCCGCACCGGCACGCCGAGAAAGCTTCCCATCGGCGGGTGCCCCTCGGGGAAACCCGAGGACTGGGGGTGCGCGGCGATCTCGGCCAGCCGCAGCGGCCGGGGATCCTCGATCAGCAGGCCGAGCAGCCCGCGCCCCTCGGGCCAGTGGTGGATCCGGCTGATCTGGTCCTCGTCCAGGCCAACCGGGATGAACTCGGCCAGCCCCCGGTCGTCGCCGATGACGCCAAGCGCCCCGTATGTCGCGTCCACCAGGCCGACGGCGGTCTCGACGATCCTCTTGAGCGTTGCCTCTAGCTCCAGCCCGGCGCCGATGGCGACGACCGATTCGAGCAGGCCGTGCATCTGATCCCTGGCCGCCATCAGGACTTCCAACCGCCCGTGCACTTCCGCGAGCAGGTCATCCAGGCGAAGGTGCGGCAGCACCTTCGGTCGGCTCCGTTCAGTTCGCTCCACGAGCTACTCCTCCCGGCGACGACGCTCCGTAAAATTAGAGGTGCAGACTGTTTCGGCGGCTAGAGCGGCCACCAGACAATCATGCCGCAGTTTTGCTCTCGTTGACACTCCGCCTCAGCGAGCAAGACCGAGGACACGCCTGCACAGGTCGGTCTCCGCTCCGCTTGGCAGTAATGACGGTTCCTGCCTGCCGGGCGAGGAGCGCCTGAGCGTCGGCGAGCTGCCCGATGGCTGCCATCTTCCCCGTCGCCTCCACGAACCGGCATGCGGCCTCGAGCTTGGGGCCCATGGATACGGCCGGGAACTTCCGGGCGCGGAGCGCGGCGGGGGTGACCAGGCGGATCGCCCGGGCCAGCGGGGTGCCGTCCCCGTCCTGGACCGCCGGTACGTCGGTGAGCAGCAGCGCGTCGGCGCGCAGTTGGCGGCCGAGCAGCGCGGCGGTCAGGTCCTTGTCGATGACCGCCTCCACGCTGCGGAGCGCCCCGGTGCCGTTGTCGGCCGCGACCGGGGTCCCCGCCGCCTGCGCAGATCACGATCGCCCCACCACCGACCAGCGTCTGGATACCGGGCAGCGCCGGCCCGGCCAGGTCGGCCCGAGCAGCTCCGGCGTGCACACCCGGTCCAGGACGAAGGCCCCGGCCCTCGGGCAGCTCAAGGGTCTCGCCCAGGAGCTGACGTTGACCAACGTGCGCACCGGGCAGATAGTGACGGAAGGGACTTATGTCCCTGATCACCGGCCGAAAGGCCGCGGTCATTAAGCCTGCAACCAGGAAAAACCCGTGGCGCAAATCCACCGGCGGCGCAGTGCGTTGACTGCATGAGCGCCCGCCGCCCTGCTAGTAAGGCAGGGCAGCGGGCGGGTCGTCATAACCTTCAGCCGGGATCTCCCTGAGGCACGATCAGGACTGGGCAGTGCGCGTGCTGGGTGACCTGGCTGGCGACCGATCCCATCAGCAGCCTGGCGAATCCGCCCGCGCCGCGGGCGCCCAGGACGATCATGTCGGCATCCTTGCCCGCGTTGATGAGTTCCTCGGACGGGAAGCCGTGGACCGCCGTGACCGTGACCGACTCCGGGCGGGGTCCCGTGAGCTCGGCCAGCACCTTGTCGGTTTCCGCCTGCGCCGCCTCGCGGGCCTGCTCGGTCCTGGCCTCGTCATCGGGGTACACGGCCACTCCGACGAAATAGCCGGCGACGGCATCGTGCACCGTGAGCACGGTAAGCGGCGCGTGCCGTATAACCGCTTCCTTCATGGCCCATTCCAGGGCACGCTGAGAATGACCGGACCCATCTACGCCGACGATAATTCCAGGCATTTAGTTCTCCCTCCGCTATACCTGCCACTGCGCTTTCACCACCCACCATAGGAATTCAGGACGCTGGGTAGCAGGGCCATCTGGGCCGTCCGCCCGGGACCTTGGTCACCAACGTGACTGATCCCCGGAGACGCTGGAAGCCCGGAGCAGCTTCAACCTGGTGGCGTGGAGCCGGTGACCGGAGACCCCGATGAACCGCCGCGTAAGCTCGTACCCAAGCGCGGGGTTTGACGCGCAGCGTCCCCGCACCAACGGAGCGTCGAACTCGAAGGCCTCGACAGGACCGACGGCCGCCGCCCTGAACGTCCACCGGAAGGGCGGCAGCAGCCACGAAAGGCCTAGCACGTCTCCCATCCCGAGGATCTCAATGACCACGCGGCTGTCGCCGGGCACGGCCAGGTCCAGGGCGACGCGCCCGGACCGGATCAGCCAGAACCGGGTGGTGTTGCCGCCGTCCTCGAAGAGCCGATGCTCGGCTTGGAATGAGACGACCGAGGCCGACTTCGCGAGTTCGGCCAACTGGTCACTCGGCATGCCATGGAGGAATCGGTGAGTGTCCAGAGATGCCGCCGTGACCTCGATCATGCGCTTCAGCCTCCTAGTTCGTGACCACGGTCGCCCCGCCGCCAACCGACGGCTAGTGGCTCAGGTCCTATGACCCCGGGACTTTGGTCTGCGGGTAAGCGGGAGAGCAGCCTCATGCGGCCGACTGCTGAATTGCCCGTGAGGCCCGGGAGCGGCGGGTGACCTCCGCCTCTAGCGCCGTCCCAGGTTCCGCTGATTATCTGATAAATGACCAATTCGCTGACGTCGGGCGGAACGGGCTGGAGGAATCCGTGAGAATTCTGATTGCCGGGGCGGGCGTGATCGGCACGGTTTACGGCGCGCACCTTGCCGAAGCAGGGCACGCGGTCCGCGTCCTGGATCACGGGCCCAGGACCGCGGCTGTGGCGCGGGCCGGACTGATCGCGCGCGACATGCTCGACGACAGCAGGATCGAGGCCAAGGTCAGCGTCGTCCCCGACGCCTCGGGCGAGGCGTTCGACCTTGTCCTCGTCGCCGTGCGCAGCGATCAGCTGGATGCGGCCTGCGAAGACCTGGCCGGCCTTATCGGGGATCCTGCGGTGCTGTTCTTCGGGAACAACCCGCGCGGACGCCAGGCGATCGGCGGCCGGGTCCGCGGTGACATCATGCTCGGATTCCCCGGCGTCGGCGGCGTCATGCACGACGTGACCGCCGAGTATGTCGGCATTCCCCAGCAGCCGACCGCCCTCCAGGCGGGCAGCGACACCCGCCTGGATGAATTCGCCCGGGCGCTCGGAGCACGCGGGTTCGCGATCCAGCGCGTGGCCGATATGGACGGATGGCTCGCCTACCACGCGGCATTCGTCGCCTGCGTCGCCGCCGCCCTGTACCGGTGCGACACCGATCCCGGCCGCCTGGCCGGCGACCGCGCGACCCTCCGGCTCATGTGCGCGGCGGTCACCGAGGCGTTCACCGCCCTGCGACGCCTGGGCGTGACCGGGCTCCCCGGCAACCTCGCGGTGCTCCATAGCCCGCTCCTGAAGGGTGTCGCCGTGCGCTACTGGGCCCGGTCCATGAGCTCCCCCATGGGCGAGCTCTGCTTTGCCGCGCACTGCCGGCACGCCGAAGGCGAGATGAAATCCCTCGGCCAGGAGGTAGTCAGCCAGATAGGACACACGTCGAATACCCGGCGGCTGCGCGAGCTCCTGGCCGCGGCACACAGCGGATGATCAGCGCGGACGAAATCCAGTCGCCCGGCCGGGACTTTAGTCGCGGCCGGACGTGACCTATGCCCCTTGAATTTCGCTTTGGCGGAAGCACCTGGTTCCGGTGACATGTGTTTCCGCTGCGGACCACTCCGCAGCCGTATACCGGAGGTTCCGTTGAAAACCCTCGCGCTGGCGGGACACGTTCCCGTTGCCGTTGGGCTGAATCAGCCCGGCACCTACCTGCAATGGAACGTCTTCACGATCTCGGTGGCGAACCTGGTGCTGATAGCGGTGATGGTCGTCATCTTCGGCGCGGCGCTGCTGCTGCCGTTCCCGGCGGGCCGCCGGCACGACGCCGAGCCTGCGGACGCCGCTGACCCGGCGGTCGAGACGGCTTTCGCGGCGGCCCCGGGGGATGAGCGGATGTGGACGGCCCGGGTCCGGCGCCGCGCGATGGTCGCGCTGCCGCCGGGCAAGCTGCTGCCGGACCGCCAGCCTGCCTACGTCGCCTCCTGGGCGTACGTGTTCGGCGTGGCGTCCGTGGCCGCGCTCGGCGTGCCGATCGTGAGCGGTTTCGCGATCGCGCTGGGCGGCACCGACTGGTGGCGCACCAACGTCGTCGGGCATTTCTTCAACAGCCTGCACCTGTGGAGCGTCGAGCTGTTCATGGCGCTGCTCGTCATCCACCTGTGGGCCAAGTTCTGGATGGCCGCCTGGCGCGGCCGCCGCACGCTGACCTGCATCACCGGCGTGGTCGCCTTCGTCGCCTCGATCGTGGAGTGCTTCACCGGGTACCTGTCCCAGCAGAATTTCGACTCCCAGTGGATATCTACGAGCGGGAAGGACGCGTTCAACGCGGTCGGCGTCGGCGCGTTCTTCAACCTGATGAACTTCGGCCAGATGCTGCTGTGGCACGTCGTGCTCATCCCGGTCATCCTGGTCGCGATCGTCGGCGCGCACGTGCTGCTGGTCCGCGTCCGCGGGGTCAGCCACCCGCTGCCGGTCACGAACCCGCGTGGGCGCGCGGCCCGGCGCGCCGCGCGCGGCCGACCGGGCGCCATGGCGCGGCCCGACCAGGCGGTACGACATCCTCAAGGAAGGCACGATCGCGTCGGTGATCATCCTGGCGCTCACGGCCGGGCTGGCCGCTGCTGTCGTCTCCCGATGTCCCGCCGGTTACCGTCGCCAGCTGGGTTCAAGCCGCCCCGGCCGACTTCCTCGGCACCGCCGCAGAGCATCCTGTTCGCCCCGGCGAACATCCTCGGCGTGCGGCAGCCCATCGACCCGGCGCGGACCTTCGTCCTGTCGCCCCTGGCCAGCGCGGCGCCGACCGACCCGGCGCTCGCGCGACGCTCTCCGCCTACAACGCGGCCTCCCCCGCTCAGCAGGTCACGTGGGCGACCACGTACGGCAACGCGCTCACCAAGCCCCTGCTCTTCCTGGAGGCCTCCTCGAACGCGGAGGCGAGCGCCGCGGCGCTACGGGCCGGGTCGCCGATGCCGACCCCCCACCTGACGGTCATGTGCCGTCGTCGAGGTCCGACGGGCCATAGCACCGAGCATCCGTGGCAGCAGTGCCGCGGCGGACATGATCCGCAGCGGCAGGCCGCGGAGCACGGCCTCCCGTGCGGCGCAGTCGACCGCGCGCAGCGATTCCTCCTAGCCATCGGTACTGGCCACGACCGGTTGTTCTGCCATGGTGAACCTCCACGCTGAGTCCAGGTCAGCCGGGACTTCCGGGACTTCCTCCGCACACCCGGGACGGGTGCTGGTGGGTCTGTCCGCCCGCGCCGACCTAGTCGTACTCGGTCACGATGACGCAGGCGCTCGCCGGCCTCGACCGCGACGGCCACCGGGCGCCGCAATCTCGGCCGGAAGGGACCTTGGTCCCCGATCAGTGCTCACCCAGGTCCCGCCGTTCGGGGCCGTCTAGCCATGATGCCGCCGGGGGCGCGGACGGAAAGCTGCGCTGTGTAAGGGAATACGGGACGCCGGGCCGCGCCAGGCCCGGCACCACACAGGAGGTTTTTACGATGCGCCGCTATTCTCCCCGCAGGTTCTGGCTCTCCGTTACCAGCCTGGCCGCCGCGGTGGCCCTGGCGGCTGCGGCCGGGATGC
>Ga0208357_1001573_pt1 | contig 16415 bp, 10 predicted proteins | sample NGESurdeep092012_6_FD_184487 | JGI IMG/M metagenome (GOLD analysis project Ga0208357, IMG submission 184487) | Arctic peat soil microbial communities from Barrow, Alaska - NGEE Surface sample F52-2 deep-092012 (SPAdes) | ecosystem: Environmental > Terrestrial > Soil > Wetlands > Peat ... | reverse complement strand
ACGGATTGAGACCGGCGTCGTAGATGGAGGCGTGCCAGCCGATGGCCTGGGCCGCCTGCAGGGCACCGTCGGTCGGTACCGAGTTGCTGTCCGCCCCTTGACCGGCCGAAATGATCACGACGGTCTTGTTCTTGGCCGCCGGCCGGGAAGTCGAGTCGACGTTGGTACTGGTGCCCTTGAAGCCGACGACGGTGGCGGCCTCGGCCGCCTTCAGGGCCTGAGCGGCGCTGCCCGACGACGTCGTCTTGGTGGAGTTGGTGGTCGGCGGTGACGCCTTGTTACTGGAACCACATGCCGTCAGGAGAAGTCCCGACATCATCAGGACAGCCCCGATGCGGATCAACGCGCCCTTATGTGTCATCTGTGTTTCCTCCCCTGGTGACCGGCCCCGCTGACGAGACGACGTCACCCTACTTGGGGAACGTGCCGGGGGCTCTGTCAACGCTTTGTCGAGCGATTCACCGGCCCTCGCCACCTCGGGCCCGGCCGCCCACCGAGGCGGCACCGGTTTCCGACCGGACCCTTCTCTCGTCGGCCTACAGTCGTCGCCCATGGAAGATGGTGACACTGGGCCCACGGAGGCGCCGACGCTCCACCGGGTGGTCGACGCCATGCCGGTAGCCGTCCACCCTGACGCCCGGAGTCTCGGTCGTGCCGCCGCCGATGCCGCCGCCGCCGTCCTCCGGCGCTCCGTGGCCGACCGGGGCGTGGCCCACGCCATGTTCGCCACCGGCAATTCCCAGTTCGCCTTCGTCGACGCCCTCGTCCACGCCACCGACGACGTTCCCTGGTCGCAGGTCGTGGTCTTCCATATGGACGAGTACGTCGGTGCCGGTCCCGACCATCCCGCCGGCTTCCAGCGTTGGATCCGGGAACGCATCGTCGAACCCGTCCATCCCCTGGCGGCCCACTATCTCGACGGACGGGCCGAGCCCGGAGCCGAAGCCGAGCGGTATGCCGAGCTCCTCCGGCTCCACCCCTTGGATCTCTGCTGCTTGGGCATCGGGGAGAACGGCCATCTGGCCTTCAACGATCCGCCGGTGGCCGACTTCGACGACCCCCTGGCCGTGAAGGTGGTCGAACTGGAAGCGGCCTGCCGCCTCCAACAGGTCAACGAGGGACACTTCGCCTCCATGGCCGAGGTCCCGGCCGAAGCCCTCACCGTCACCATTCCCGCCCTGCTGGCCGCCACCAACGTTCTGGCCATCGTGCCCGAAGCCCGAAAAGCCGAACCCGTCCGCCTGGCCCTCACCGGTCCGGTGTCGACGGCCTGCCCGGCGTCGGTCCTGCGGACCAAGTCCCACGTGACCCTCCACCTCGACGCCGGTTCCGCCGGCAACCTCGGGTGGGCCTGACCACCCGGAGGGCGGTCGTCCTGGCCGTGCTCCTGGCCACGGCCGGGTGCGCGTCACACACGGCCGCCCCGGTGGCGGCCAGAACCGTCGTCGCCACCGGCTCTGACCACGCTTGCATCGTCCCCGGTCGGGCCTCCCCGGCGGTGAAATGGTCGCGGTTGACCAACCCCGTCCTGAGTGAACCCGGTGCCGGGGTGAAGGACCAGGCTCTGATCTGGGGCGGCGGCCGTTGGCACATGCTCTTCAGCGACGTCACCGACGACGCCGGTCTGCCCGGGGGTGTCCGGTGGAACGTGGCCACCGCCACCAGCACCGACCTCGTCCGTTGGTCGTCGCCCGTACTCTGGCCGCGCCAACCGGGGGTCATCGGGGTGGTGTCGCCCGACGTGGTCCGCAGCCCGACGGGGAGCTACGTCGTCACCTACGACTCGGGTCCCGGTGAGGTCGGCGGTGGCCAACCCAAGCTCTACTACCGGATGTCGACCGACCTGGAGCACTGGTCGGCCCCCCATCCTCTGGCCCGGACCCTCGGCCCCGCCGCCGGCGACCGGATGATCGACCCGGCCCTGGCCTGGACGGGTCACGGCCTCATCCTGGGCTACAAGTCGGGCTCCGACACCCAGCATTTCCAGATCGCCTGGTCCCGGTCGGGCTCGCTGGGCGGACCCTGGGTGTCCATCGGACAGCCCGACATCGCCCTCTACGGCGACACGGTGGAGAACTACGAGTTCCTCACCATCGACGGGGTCTGGCATCTGGTGGCCACGTCCAACACCTTCGACCAGCCGTGGCTGTTCACTCTGGTCGGCCGGCCCGGGGCCCCCGCCTCCTGGCTCCACTGGTCGTCGGGGGCCCAGCTCCAGATCCCGTCACAACCCTGGGACACGGGCACCGGTGTCTCGAGCGTGAACTACGAGCACGCCAACTCGGTCTTCCTCTGCGACGCCAGAGCCGTCGACGGCTACTACTACGCCACCTACGCCGGGAGCGACGAGCTCACCGCCTTCGACGGTTGGGGCCACGCCAAGATCGGTATCGCCCGCAGCCGCGACCTCGTCCACTGGCAGGTCCCGGGCTAACCGCCCTCCGGTCAGCTACGGCCGAGCCAGCGGTCCAAGAACGGCAGGGCGGCCACCCCGTGCCACTGGTGGCCGCCGTCGAAGACGTCGTGGACGATCCGGTCGTCGTCGGCCCCGAGCGACCGGTAGACGGCCCCGAGCCTCCGGCACCCGTCAGCGGCCACGGCGTGCGAGAAGAGGTCGTCATGGAGCCCGCTCTCGACCAGCATGGGCCGGGGGGCGATCAAGGCTCCGAGGTCCACGTGTTCGATCTGTCCGAGCATCCCGACGAGAACTTGGGAACCACACATGTTCCAGGGCATCTTGTGCGACTCGGCCCACGACGAGAAGTAACAACTGACCACGCAGGCGGCCACCCGCTCGTCCAGCGCGGCGAGGAACAGCGTCATGGTCCCGCCGTAGGAGAGACCGACCATCCCTATCCGTCCGGGATCGACCAGAGGGTGGGCTTCGAGGACATCCAAAGCCCGGGCCATGTCCCACAAATTCTGGGCCAGGGGGTTCTCTCCGGCCATCACGGCATGGACCAGGTTCGTGTCGCAGGCGTAGTGGTCGGGTGGATTCCAGTCGAGCCGTTCCCCGAAGCAGCGCATGTCGGGGGCCAGCACCACATAGCCCCGGCGCACCAGCTGGACGGCGTAGTCGCCGTTGGGGGCGTCGGTCTCGTCCAGACCGCACACCAGTGACTTCCCCGGGCCGTGGCCGTGGGCGGCCAGGACGGCCGGACCCGCTTCGACCCGGTCGTTCGGGATGAGGAGATAGGCGGGCACCGACATGGTGGCTTCGGTGTCGAAGACGATCTTGTCGCGCCGGTAACCGTCGCACTCGACACTCTCGAGGGTCTCCACCTCGAGCGGTACCGGCTCCGGTGACGGCCCCATCAGCCCGTCCAGCCGGGCCCGACACCGGGCCCGCCACTCTTCCAGAGACTCCCTGTCCAGAGGCTGGCCATCCTCAGCGGGAAGAGGGTCGACCAGTCGTTGCTCGGAGAGGCGGACCATCCACGAGTACCAGGGTGAGAAGTTCCGCGTCCGAACCGGGAACTCCACCGGCGGGGCCGCCTCAGCCGGTGACAAGGGGCTTCCAACTGTGCACGACGTGCCAGCACGTTCCCTGGGCCTTCTTCTGGTACGTGAGCACGCAGGCGGAAGACACGGGAACGTTGTTGTGGAGCTCGACCACCTGGTAGTCGGCCGGTCCGGCATACCGGCCCGGTCCGTAGCTCAAGGTCGGTGAATATGTCCCCTGGAAACTCTTGATGCCGGCCATGGCCGTGACGAAACTCCGTCGCGTCAGGTTGTGTCCGGCCTTCTTGGCCGCCGTGGCGAACAGTTCGATGGCCTGGCACCACCCGGCGATGGGCCCCTGTTCCTCGATGTAGGGCGAGGCCTTCTCCCCGTGGATGAGGTCCTGACCGGAAAGGGGCTTCGGATTCGCCGCGTGCCAGACCTTGTAGCAGTTGGCCACGCCGGGGTCGTAGCCGCCCTTACTCACCACCGTGGTCGGCGCGTCGGTCCCGCCCAGGGTTTCGACCGTGACCCCTTCTTGGTTGTTGAGCTCCTTCTCATAGGGCTGCGGGATCAGACCGAGCGAGGACACGATCGATCCCTCGTAGTCCGACAGCAACAGCTTCGGGTAGTACTGCTGCTGCGACTCGGCCTGGAGGAAGGGGAACATGGCATTGAAGGGCATCAACGGGAGCACCGTCGTCACCCCGGCCGCCTGCAACCGCTGGACGATCAGGGGGGCGGCGGCACCGGTCGAAGCCGCGTCCGAGGCCCCGGCCGGGATGGTCTGCACCATCGGCGTCGGGATCCCGGCCCGCTTCAGATCGGGTAGCAGGTAGTCCTTCAACGCCGCCTGGTCGCTGGCCCGGTCCCCGGCCACGATGGCCAACTTTCGGGTGCCGCCGATCAGCTTGGCACTCTTGGCCCACGTCACCAGGGTGGCCAAGATCGATGTCTGGTCCGGCCCCGTCCACCACAGGTAGGGGGCACCCTTCTGGGTCCAGTTGGAGGTGGTCGTCCACTGCCCGATGAAGGGCGTGTGCCCTTCCTGGGTGATGCACAACTCGTTGTCCCCGGTCCACGACCCGAGCCCGTCGATGACGGCGAAGACGGCCGGGTTGCCCTTGGTCCACTGCAGGCAGTCGGCCCGCATCGAAGACTCATTGGTGGGATCGAAGGTGACGATCATGGGATTGATCTTCCGACCGTTGATCCCGCCGTGGGCGTTGGCCGCGTTCACGAAGGTGTGGATGGCCTTCTTCTGAGCGGCGAACTCGGCGTCTCCGGCGAAGCCGAAGTTCGAAGCCAGGCTGGTCAGGTTCGAGATGGGGAAGACGACGTTGATGGTGGTGGCGGTGACGCCCCGGCTACTGGTACTGGCTCTCTTGAGCGCCGCCACGCCGGCGGCGGTGGCACCGGTAGACGTGGCCGCCGAACTGGGCGACACGCCGGACGTGGCCACCAGACCGGCGGCCGCCATCAGAACCACCGCCGCCAGGGAACCCGTCCGGAGACCCCGCCGCCGGCGCCCGGCGTCCCCCCTCGAAGGTGTCACCTCACCGGCATTGGTCCTCGCCATCGCGTCACCTTTCCTCATCGCCCACGCGCTCGGAAAGACGCCCAGGCGCCACCGATGCTCCGCCGGTGGCACACGATAGGCGGCACCGGTCCGACGCACCCAGCAGGTTGTGGCCGCCGGTCAGCTGAGGCACCATGGTGGCGGTGGTAATCGCGACCGATCTCGACGTCAGGCCCCTCTCCCCCGTCATCGGGGCCGAGATCCACGGGCTCGACCTGTCGAAGCCGCTGGGCGACGTGGTGGTGGCGCAGGTCCGGGCCGCCCTGGCCCACCACCTGGTGCTGTTCTTCTACGATCAGGACCTGAGCCCCGAGGTCCAGACGGCCTTCGCCCGCCAGTTCGGCGAGGTCACCCCGGCCCACCCCGTCATCGCTTCCCTCGAGGGTCATCCGGAAGTGCTCCCCATCGACGGACGCGAGGACCGTGCCTCGTGGTGGCACACCGACGTCACCTTTCTGGCCACCCCCCCGCTCGGGTCCATCCTCCACATGCGCGAGGCCCCCACCGTCGGCGGCGACACCATGTGGGTGAGCCTCCAGGCGGCCTACGACGGATTGTCCGAACCGCTCCGCCGGTTCTGCGACGGCCTTATCGCCTGGCACCACGATCCCTGGTTCGCCGCCGACGTCGAAGCCAACGGCGGCTACGAGTGGGACGGCAAGCACCACCAGAAGCTGCTACCCACCTCGCACCCGGTGGTCCGCACCCACCCCGAAACGGGACGCAACGGGCTTTTCGTCAATTCGCAGTTCACCCGGTTCCTGGAGGGCTTCTCCCCCCTGGAGAGCACGGCACTGCTCGATCTGCTCTACCGCCACTGCCAGCGCCCCGAATTCGGATGCCGCTTCCGCTGGAAGGTGGGTGCCGTGGCCTTCTGGGACAACCGGGCCACCCTCCACTACGCCTTGGACGACTACGGCGACGCGCTCCGCATCGCCCATCGGGTGACGCTCCGCGGCCCGCGCCCCTACGGCCCGGCCCGACCCCTCGCCCCGTCGTCCTGAACCGGCCCGCTCGGAACCGGCCGGCCTGAACCGTCGGACCATGACGGTCCCGCCTCAGGTGACGAAGCGCTCCCGGTAAGCGTCGTCGGGTTCGTAGGCCACCCCTTCTGAGATGAGGGTGTCGACGTCGTCGTCGCGGTAGCCCACATCGCGCAGTATCTGGCGCGTGTGCTGGCCCACCAGTGGAGGGGGTCCGGCGATACGGCCCGGCGTGTCGGACATCTGGATCAACTGGCCGAACTGCCGCAACCGCCCGAGGATCGGATGTTCGTAGTCGGCCACCAAACCGGCGGCCACGTTGGCCGGGTGGCGCAGGATCTGGCGTCCGTCGTCGGTGTCGACCGGTACTTCGTTCGGAACGCCGCCCTGGTCGAGCCGGCCCGTCCACTCCGACGCCGGAGCGGTCAGGAAGGCCGCCTGCAACAGGGCCTCCAATTCCGGGCGGTGCCGGCGTCGGTCGGAGGCGGTGGCGAAGCGGGCGTCACCGGGGAGCGCGTCGAGTCCGAGCGTCGTGCACAACCGGCGCCAGTGCTCGGTGGTCACCGCCGCCACGCAGATCCATCCGTGGCCCGCCGTCTGGTACAGCCGGTAGAGAGCGTCGGTGCCGTGCAGGCCCTGGTCCAGACGGGGCCGGTCCCAGGGGGCACCGTCGGGTCCCGTCCAGGCGTCGGAGGTGAAGACGATCCCGCCGTCGTGCAGCGACGTCCACAACTCCTGGCCCTCGCCCGTCCGGGCCCGGTGGACGAGGGCCAGGAGCACACCGACCACCGACAACATGGCGTTGGCCGTGTCGCACATCCCGAAACGGAGGTAGAGCGGGTCGTTCCCGTCACCCACCGCTCCGGCTTCGAACTCGATGCCCGAGGACGCCTGGTAGAGCGGATCGAGACCGCCGAACCGGCCCAACGGGTCGGCCAGGCCGTAGGCGTAGGTGTTGCAGTAGATGATGTCGGAGCGCAGCGCCCGACAGGCCTGGTAATCGATACCCAGCCGGGTGGCCACCCCCCGGGTCATGTTGTGGTGGACGACGTCGGCCCCGGCCACCAGGCGGGTGGCCACCTCCAGCCCCTTCGGGTTCTTCAGGTCGAGAGCCAACGACTTCTTGCCCCGTTGGCAGCCGATGAAGGGCTTGGCCGAGAAGCGCATGGAGTCACCGCCCACCGGCTCGATCTTGACCACGTCGGCCCCGAGGTCGGACAGGATCATGGGCCCGAAAGGACCGGCCAGGTACTGACCGAAATCGAGGACCCGGATACCGCCCAGAGCGAAGCCGGCCGCATCCCCGGTCAAGGGGGATGACGGCACCGAGGTGGCCCGGGCCGGAACTCCGTCGGCCAGGGAACCCAAGACCTCTTCGGTGTGGGCACCGTGGTCCGGCTGCGGACCTTTCACCGCGCCCGGGGTGCCGAGCAGATGGATGGGGACGCCCATCTGACGGGTGGCCCCCTTCTCGGGGTCGTCGACCGTCACCACCGTCTTGTTGGCCACCGTCTGCACGTGACGCAAAACCTGGTGGGCCGGCACCACCGCTTCGGCCGCGTGGTTGTTGCGCCGTAACTCCTCCACCAACTCGTCGCGGTCCCAGGACCGCATCCGTTCCCGGCGCCGGACGTCGAGGGCGGCGCGCTCTTCGGAGGACAGCCCCATCAGGGTGAGGACATCGGGCGCGTCGTCCAGAGCGATGACCTCGTCCAGGGTCTTGAGCGGCGTCAGTCCGGACATGACCGAGATGTGGATCCACCCACCCCGGGCGCACTCGAAGAGCATCAGCTGATGGATGCCGGGCGGGTAGGTCTTGGCCATGAGCTCGTGGTAACCGGGACCGGGGTTCCCCACGTCCTGGAAGAGCTGCGTGGTGTACAGGAGCGCGCCCTGAAACAACGACGTCTCCACGTGCTGGCCCCGACCGGTCCGTTCCCGGGCCGCCAGCGCGGCCAGGGCGCCGGAACTGACCAGGAAAGCAGCTCCCATGGAGGGCACCGGCATGTGCAGGAAGATGGGACCTTCGCGCCACCCGGGTTGCGCCCACATCTGCCCGCTGGTGGCCTGCACCAGCGCGTCGTAGGCCGGGCGGCCGGCCAACGGGTGTCCCGTCGGGTAGCCGGGGCACGACACCAGGATGATCTTCTCGTCGATGGCGCGGAGTTCGTCGTAGCCGAGTCCGAGCCGTCGGGCCACGTCGGGCGGGAAGCTCTCCACCACCACGTCGGCACTGGCGGCCAGTCGACGGAACTGGGACCGGCCCTCGTCCGAAGTGAGATCGACGGCCACCGACCGGCGGCTGCGGTTCCAACACCGGTAACCCTCGAAGGACCGGAAGCGACTCCCCCCGGGCTGTTCCACCTTGATCACGTCGGCGCCGTGTTCGGCCAGGAAGAGCACGCCGAGGGGCCCGGCGATCCCTTCGGTGAGATCGAGGACGCGTATCGCGTCGAGGGCGCCGGCCATCAGCCCGGTTCCGCCGGTGGGTTCCCACTGTCTGACGGCGCCGGACCGGATGCGGCGGGGACGGGTCCCGACACGTTGATGGCCTCGTCACTGGCCCCCAGGTAAGCGGCCAATGCCTGCGGATCGCGGCGGACCTCGTCGGGGGTGCCGGCCGCCACCACCTCGCCCGTTTGCATGACCACCACCTTCGAACACAACTCGAAGACGAGGGGGACATCGTGTTCGACGATCAGGATGGTGGCGTCGGTCACCTGGTGGAGGCGCTGGAGAAGGGGGATGAAAGCTTCGGCCTCGCGTTGGGCGATCCCGGCCGTGGGCTCGTCCAGCAACAGGAGACGGGGATTGGCCAGCACGATGGAGGCCAGGTCCACCACCCGCCGCGTCCCGGTCGACAGGTGGGCGGTGGAATGGAGACGGAACCTTTCCAGACCGAAGGAACCGATGACCCGGTCGATGGCTTGGCGCTTCTGGCGCTCGGCCCGCCGGGCCCAGGGCATCTGCAGGGTGGTGGCCAGGACGCTGACCCGGCGCCGAGCGTCCTCGCACAACATGAGCGTGTCCTCCACCGACAGCTCGGGATAGAGACGGCAGTCCTGGAAGGACCGGACCAGGCCCAGCCGGGCCCGTTCTTCGGGGATGTAGTCGGACAGGTCCTGCCCGTCGAGGTGCAGCGTTCCCCCGGCCAGAGGGACGAGGCCGGAGACGGCGTCGAGCAACGTGGTCTTGCCCGACCCGTTGGCCCCGATGAGTCCGACGATGGAGCCGGGCTCGACGGCCATGCTCACCCCGGCCACCGCCTTCAGCCCGCCGTAGGCGACGACCAGTTCGTTGATGTCGAGCCGGGCCGGGCTTTTCTTGGGCGCGTCGGGGTCGTCGACCTCGGACCGTCGGCCCGACGGCGGCGGTGCGGCCACGGCCGGTGCGGTGTCGGTCATGGATCGGCCATGGTGAGCGTTCCGGCCCCGGCCGGGCTCCGACCCCGATGGGGGTCGACGGGATCGGCGGCCGGACCGGCGTCGGCCACTGCAGTGGGGTCGCCTGGTGGCACCCCGCTCCGGCGGGCCCGGAGCTGCTCCACGCCGGCGGTGACCAGGTCACCCAGCTGGTGCAGGAGCTGGGCCATCCCACCGGGGAGATAGAGGATGAAGGCCAGCAGCCCGGCCCCGCTGGTCAGGAACTCCACGGTGGGGGTGGATCCGAAGATGGCCGGGAGGCCCTCCAGGTAGAGCGCACCGAGGAGCGCACCGGGGATGGAGTCGAGCCCGCCGATGACCACCATGGAGACGACCAGGATGGAGAAGGTGGGGGCGAAGGTGTCGGTGCTGAAGCGCTCGGTGGCGAAGGCCAGGCACACCCCGGCGTAACCGGCCATGAAGCCCGACAGGGCGAAGGCCAGCAACTTGGTCCGCACCACCGGGATACCGGCCGAACCGGCGGCCACCTCGTTGTCGCGGACGGCAATGAGCCGCCGGGCCACGCCTTTGTCCCGCCAGACCCGCACCATGAGCACGGAGAGGACGAGGACGCCGAGTGAGAACCAGGCGAAGGCCGATTCCGAGTTCAGGTTGAGACCGAAAAACGAGGGCCGGCTGATCAAGGTGGACTCGGGGTTGGGCAGCCCCGAACAGATCGTCTTGTGGATGAGGGGGAGGGTGAAGCAGGGGGTGGCCAGCACCGACGTCTGCATGAACAAGGCGAAACCGAGCGTGCTGACGGCCAGGTAGAGACCGCGGATACGCAGGGCGGTGAGACCGACCAGCACCGAGACGAGAGCGGTGGCGGCGCCGGCCACGGGCAGGAGAAGGATGAGCGGGATCCCGGAGCCGATGTGGGCGGCGATGTCGGCCCCCACGGCCACGAAGCCGAACTGGCCCAGCGACACCTGACCCGACCACCCGGTGAGCACGGTCAGCGACAGGGCGATGACGCCGTAGATACAGATCTGGGACATGAGGAAGCTGTGGCCCACGCCCACGAAGAGCGGCAGGCAGGCCACCACCACCAAGGTGATCCCCACCCCGCTCCGGCCCACCTTCTGACGCAGGGCGTCGCCCGATCTTCGGAAGGCGGCGGTGCCCATGGCCCACGACGATTTCTCCCCCACCCGGGTCCCCTTCTGGAGCGACGCGGCCCGCACCAGCAGGGCGGCCAAGAGAAGCAGGAAGAGGATGAGCTCGACGGTGGCCGAGCCGGTCGACGGGTTGGTGATGTTCCACTGGAGGAGATCGAGGACCACGCCGACGCCGATGCCGGCGATGAAGGCCACCGGCAGGCTGACCATCCCGCCGATCAGCGCGGCCAAGAGGGCCAGCAGGAGCAGGTCCGGACTGAGGACATCGGTGAGGGCACTGGTCTGGCTGGGCGAGGCCAGCACGGCGGTGACGGCCGACAGGGCCCCAGCCAACGTCCAGGCCACCGTCGAGGTCCGCCGCACCCAGATCCCCGACAGCCGGGCCGACTCGGCATTCTCGGCCATGGCCCGCATGGCCAGCCCCCACGACGAGAAGCGGATGAAGGCGGCCAGGGCCAGGACCACCACCGGGGCCACGATCAGGGTGAGGACGTCACCGGGGGAGAACAGGAAGGTGCCGACGTGGAACGTCCAGCTGATGGGGACGGGAAAGGCCCGGTAGAGCTTCTTGGGCCGGATGAAGGGGAAGATGGTGAAGAGGTAGAGGACCTGGGACAAACCAATAGTGGCCACCATGACCATGACCCGGGGCCGGTTGAACAGCCGCCGGAGGACGAGTTCGGACAGCGCCCCCACGGCGGCGGCCAGCGCCACCGAGATGACCAGGGCCACCCAGTAGTTGAAGCCGAAGTCGTAGAAAAGCTTGACCAGGAAGACGGCGGCCACCACACCCAGTTGGCCCTGGGCGAAGTTGACCACCCGGCTGGTCCGGTAGATGAGGACCAGGCCGACGGCCAGCAGTCCGTAGTCGAGCCCGAGAATGGCTCCCTCGAGCAGGACGGACGGGGGAAAGGACACCGGTCCCCCTCAGTCCCCGACCGAAGCGGCACCCGTGAGGAAGACCGGTCGCAGGAGATCATCGCGTCCGAGGAGTTCAACCGTCGGACCGTCGAAGCGGACCTCCCCCCGTTCGATGAAGAAGGCGTGCTCGGCCAGGCTCATGGCCCGGTTGACCGACTGTTCCACCAGGATGACGGTGGCCCCGTCGGCGTTGACCCGGCGGACGATCCCCATGAGCCGCTCCACCGTGATGGGGGCCAGACCGAGGGCCAGCTCGTCGATCATGAGGAGCTTCGGTGTCGTCATCATGACCCGGGCCAGAGCCAGCATCTGCTGCTCGCCACCCGACAGCGTCCCCGCCGGTTGGTCGAGCCGGGCTTCGAGTTCGGGGAACACCCCGAGGGCCTCGTCGAAGGCGGCCCGGCTCCGGGCCGTCTCCCGCCGGAAGGAGAACTCGCCCACCCGCAGGTTCTCCCGGACGGTCAGGCCCGGGAAGGTCATCTTCCCGCCCACCAACAGGGCCACGTGCTGATCGATGATCTGTTCCGGCTCCAGATAAGTGCAGTTGGCCCCGAAGATCCGGATGACCCCCCGGTGGGGGTGGTCGAGGCCGGAGACGGCTCGCAGCAAGGTGCTCTTCCCGGCTCCGTTGGTCCCGAGCAGGGCCACGATCTCGCCCTCGGGGACTTCGAGATTGATGTCGAAGAGAACCTGCTGGCTGCCGTAGAAGAAGTCGAGGTTGTGGATCTGGAGCGCGGGGATGGCCCCGCCCGACTTCCGCCGCTTGCCTTCGGCGTAGCGCTCGAGGACGTCCTCGATGACCAGGGTGATGTCGCGACGGACGAAACGCGATCCCACGTAGAGAAGGACGCCGCCCACGGCGCAGACGGGGCCGATCAGGGTGAGGGCGGTGGTCACGTTGGTGGAGTCGCTGATGGCCCCGAGCAGGATCCCTCCGGCAAAGCCGCCGAAGACGAGGGCGTAGACCCCGAACAAACCGAAACAGATAGCCCGCATCTCGGGCGGCGCCGTGGCGGCCAGGGTCTGGAAGATGCAGATGGACAGCGGGGCCACCGCCGCCTGGGCCAGGAACTGCAGGACCACCACCATCCACAGATGGGGCATGTACAGCGACAGGCTGTAGAAGCCCCCGAAGATGACGATGCAGATGCTGGCCACGATGAGCGGCTTCTCCGGGGCCCGCCGGAAGAGCTTGTCCCCCACCAGGAAGACCACCGGCAGTCCGAGGAAAGCGGACAGGCCGATGATGGAGAAGACGTCGGCCCGGTGGGCCACCCCCAGGTGCCAGTGGCGCTCGAAGTAGAGCGACCCGAACAGCGGGATCCCGGTCCCGGCGAAGCCGAGGATAGCCACGGCCACCAGCTCGTAATAGAGCGACCGGATCCGCAGGAGCCGGGTCACGGCCGAACCGAGGAGCACCTTGGGGGCGTTCTCCTGCTCACCGGCGATGTCCATCCCGGCCGCCTTCAGGATGTGGCTCGACTCGTTGGCCCCTTTCTCCGGCTCCCGGATGAAGAAGATGGCCAGTCCCACCGGGATACCGAGCAGGGCCAGGCCGAGAGCCCAGCGCCAGTTGTGGGTGACGGCGGCCAGGTAACCGACGAGCAGGATCCCCACCGTCTGGGCCATGGGGTCGTTCAGGTTGTGCCAGGTGAAGATCCGGGCCCGGGCGTGGGCCGGATAGGCGTCGGCCAGATAGGCGTTGTGCACCGTGTCGCTCGACCCGAGCCCGATGGCGGCGAACAGATACAGGAAGACGAAGGGCCAGATGTTGTGCATCAGGGCCATCACCGGGACCAGGACGGCGAAGACCAGCAGGGTGATGGCGGCCACGTTCTTCCGGCTGCCCCGGTCGGCGAAGACGGCCACCGGCATCCCCCAGGCGATCTGGGCCACCGCCGCGGTGAAGCCCACCGCCCCCAGCCCGGCATCGCTCAGGTGGAACGAGTGTTGGATGTTCGGGCCCAGGATCCCGATCCCGTTGACGATGACGTCGGTGACGAAGGCGGCGGCGGTGAGAAGGACCAGAGGCGAGTACCCGCCCTCGCGGAGTACCCCGACGAGCGGCGGCGGTTTGCCCTCGCCGGTGCCCGGCATCATGGCCACGTCGGCCACCGCTTCTCGGTCGTGGCTCTTGGCCACCGCTTCGGCCAGCAGCTCGTCGGGGACGACAAAGCTGAAGAGAGGCTGCTCCCCCTCGTACATCGCCTCTTCCCCTACGAGCGGGTCTCTCATAGCTGCGCCACGCTAATCCCTGACACGGACGTCAGGGCATTCGACATTCCGTCAGACGACACTTAGACCACGCTGCTGTCAGCCGGCACTTCCGTCAGCCGGCACTTCCGTCAGCCGGGGCTCGAGACGACGGTGAGGGGACCCTGGGGTAAGACGCAGAGCCGGGCCCCGGGCCCGGCCCCCGCCAGGGCCTCGGCCACGGCACTGCTCACGTCGGCCACCGGACGGAGATGGGCGGCCCGGACCTCGTCGTCCTCCAGACCCTCGGAGCAGAGCCAGACGTCTGATCGTCGGAGGACCCGCCCGAGGACCTGGACCTGCCAGCGGTCGGGTTCGGAAACCCCGGCGCTGTCGGCCAGGGCGCCACCGTCGACGGTCGAGGCCAGCAGCCGGGCGAAGGGTCCGCCCCCGGGAATCCCGTCGACACAGGCGGCGGCCACGATCATGGTCCCCCCGTCGCTCACCACCCGCTCGGCGGCGGCCATCCCCTTCACCGCTTGATAGAGGTTCCGGTCGAGGGGATAACCGGCGTTGGTGGTGAGAACCACGTCGAAACGTCGGTCCACGCTTTGGACCGCCGACTTCTCCACGAAGACGCAGGCGGCCCGGTGGGCATCGGGGAGAGGGCCGGCGAAGACGGCGGTGAGTTGCCGCTGGTTGTTGATGGCCACGTCGACCGACAGCGTCGCTGGGGCCAGGGCGGCGGCGGCCCGGACGAAGTCATGGACCGGGTTCCCCTCGGTGACCAGCCACGTGGCCCGCCGGTCGGCGATCCGGACCGGGCTGTGGGCTTCCAGGATGGTCTCGGTGGCGGCCAGCCCCGGGCACATCCCCTTCGGTCCCCCGGAGAAGCCGGCGAAGAAATGGGGCTCGACGAAACCGGTGAGGATCCGGACGTCGGCCTCGACGTAACGGGGATCGATGAGGACCGGTGTCCCGTCCACCGTCCCCACCTCGACGTGGTCGCCGTCGGCGCTCTGGTGGTCGTGGATCCGGTAGCGCTCCATGATGTCCGGACCCACCAGCTCGGCCATCTCTCCCACCGTGGCCTGCCGGTGGGTCCCGGTGGCGCACAGGAGTTCCACCCGGTCGGGACCGACCCCCAGCCGGGCCAGTTCGGCCAACAGCGGTGGGAGGACGGTCCGGTTGGGCATGGGCCGGGTCAGGTCGGGGAAGACGACGGCCACCCGGTCACGAGGGCCGATCAGTTCGGCCAGAGGGGGACCGGTTGTCGGGTCCCGCAGGGCCTGGAGGACGGCACCGGCCTCGTCGCCCAGCCCGGGAAGATCGGTGGGGCTGATGACCACGGCGTCGTCGGGGACCCGGGCCACCAGGCCGTGGCGGCCGTAGGAGAGCTGAACCTCTTTCACTGATTCTGCTCCCAGGCGTCGAGCGAGATCACCGCGTCGGCGGCGGCGTCGATCCGGGCCCGTTGTTCGGCGTACTTGGCCGTGAGACCGGCGTCGGGGGGGACCGTCTCGATCACCGGATCGAGTTGGTCAAGGACGAAGCCGGCCCCGACGGCCTCCGAGGTGAGGAGGGCGGCGCCGGCCGAGGCCGACTGGCCCGAGCGCCGGCGGACGGCCGGGAGCCCGGTGACGGCGGTCAGGACTTCGGCCCACGGGGCCGTGGTTTCGTCGGCTCCGGTCAGGGCCAACCCGGTGGCCGCGCCACCGTCACCCGGAGAACGAGCACCGGCGGCGGTCAGGCAGCGCCGGACCTCGGAGGCCACCGCCTCGATCAGGGCCCGGGCCAGGTCACCGTGGTCATGATTGAAGCTGAGACCGACGAAACCTGCCCGGGCCCCGGCCTTCCACCAGGGGGCCCGGGCCCCGGAGAACCAGGGGAGAGCGATCACCCCGCGAGCCCCGGCCGGAGCGGCCCTGGCCGCCGCCATCAGGGCCTCCGTGTCCCGGCCGGTGAGAGAAGACAACCAGGTCAGCGCGGACCCGGCGGCCGAGAGGCCCCCTTCCAAGAGCCAGCCCCCGGTGGCTCCCCGGGTGACCATCAGGCCGGGGGGGACGGGGTCGGGAAAGTTCCGGACCGGGACCGAGACGTTGGCCGTCGTCCCCCAGGCCACCATGGGCCGGTCGGTGGTGGCGGCCGTCCCGAGGACTTCGCAGGCCCGGTCCCCGGCCCCGATGACCACCGGGATCCCGGCCTTCAGTCCGAGCTCGCCGGCGGCTCCGGCCGAGAGGAGACCGACCACGGCGTCGGACCGGAGGACGGGTGGAAGCCGTTGGCCCCACCCGGCCGTCAGCTCGGGGACGAGCCGGCCGGCGGCGTCGGTCAGCCCGGCGGCCGAGACCATGGAGGCGTCGGTGGCCACCTCCCCGGTCATCTTCCAGGCGGCGAAGTCCCGGGGGGTGAGGAGCCATCGGCTCCGGGCCCACCGGTCGGGCTCGTTCCCGGCCCACCAGGCCACCTTGGCCGCCATCGACGACCCGTCGAGGAAGGCCCCGGTCCGGGCCCGAACGGCGTCCATCCCACCGAGTTCTCCGGCCATCACCAATGCCTCCCCGGAGGCTCGGCCATCCGACCAGACCAGAGCCGGTCCGAGGGCCTCCCCGGTGTCGGTGACCGGAACGAAGGTCTGCCGGGCGGCGGCGAAACCGATGGCCTCGACGGCGTCGAAGCTGCTCGGTGAGGCGGCCCGGGCCTGGGCACAGGCGGCCCGGACGGCCGGCCACCACTGCGACGGGTCCTGTTCGGCCCG
>Ga0208357_1001572_pt1 | contig 16429 bp, 11 predicted proteins | sample NGESurdeep092012_6_FD_184487 | JGI IMG/M metagenome (GOLD analysis project Ga0208357, IMG submission 184487) | Arctic peat soil microbial communities from Barrow, Alaska - NGEE Surface sample F52-2 deep-092012 (SPAdes) | ecosystem: Environmental > Terrestrial > Soil > Wetlands > Peat ... | reverse complement strand
CACACACAGAATTTCGATTTATTCACCTCACCTCCAGAGCCGTAAGAGGGCTTCGCCCGATGTCTTCCAACCCACCTTCTCGGAAGGTGGTGGTTGAGTATAAGTAAATTCCTATTGCCCTAAAAATAATTGCATCTCGTCAAACATTGGAGTAGCAAAGGTTATGGAGGAATAAGATTTAGGGAAATAATACATCAATTGAAAAGGCGTCTTTAATGACTCTGGTCAGGAAACCAAACGGCTGCGTACATTTGCGAATGAATAGTTTGTTATGTTTTGAAATTTAAAAAATCAAATTAAATGAGTAAAAAAGTATTTTTGATATTATTCCAGGTATGCTTCATTACAAGTATTTTAAAGAGCCAAAGCATCAACCATAAAAGCAATAATACAAAATTAGATACTGAAATTGACAGTATTTTAAATAGCCAGGTGGCGAGTGACAAGATACCCGGGGCTGTGATACAAATAAAAAAAGACGGAAAAATTATTTACCAACACGCCTATGGTTATTCGCAGAAATATGATATCAATCACAAGCTGCTCAATCCGCCCTTGCCAATGAATACTGCTACACTTTTTGATATGGCTTCTCTTACAAAAGTCATCGGCACGACTACTTCTATTATGTTGCTGGTTGATAGAGGGCTTATTAAAATAGATGACCCCGTTGGAAAGTATATTCAAAGTTTTGATACCCTACCTAAAAAGACGATGACCATCAGGAACCTGCTTACTCATACTGCCGGGCTTATAGAATGGTACCCTCTTTTTTATTATTCTTCTGATAAAGAAACTACCTATAAAGTAATAGGGGCACTACCACTCAAGTACCCGGTAGGTGTGAAGCGCAGTTATAGCGACCTGGGTTTTATATTGTTGGGTGAAATCATTGAGAAAGTTTCCGGTATGCCATTAGCACAATTTGAAAGACAAAACATTTTTGTGCCATTGGGCATGAAACATACTACCTACAATCCTTTACAACATGGCAGACCAACTAACATCGCAGCCACGTCTCTGGGGAATCCTTATGAGTACCGGATGGTGTATGATTCATCTCTCGGTTATTCCGTAAAGGGCCTTGATCCTGCCAGTTGGAACGGATGGAGGAACTACGTGTTAAAAGGAGAAGTAAATGATGGGAATGCATGGTATGCGAATGGCGGCATTGCCGGTTCGGCAGGATTATTTTCTACGGTTGACGACATGCAGAAATTAGTGGACATGCTGATGCATAAAGGGAAAGTAGGAAACAAACAATTTATTTCGAGCCGAGTAATTAATTCTTTTTTTGTTAAGGATAAATTCAATAATGGATTGGGCTGGATGATGGACACTACAGATTCGTTTATCAAAGATGGCCCCAGTGGCACTTTTGGCCATACAGGTTTTACGGGTACCGGTATAATGGTGGTTCCTAAATATAATTTGTCAATCATTCTTTTGATCAACCGGCAGAATATGGGATTATTAAAAAGTGGCTATTATTATAATGTAAATCCTTTGCGCAAACAGATTTTTGAAGCTGTCTTAAAATATTGTAAACAATAAACTGATTCAAAATAAAATAACACATTATGATAAAAAAACCCTTTAGTAAAATAGCATTTTTGCTCATTGTTTTATCAGCAGTTTCAATGAATGGTTCCGCCCAGGACAGCTCCATTGTCATTCCATTATGGAAAGACGGTGCTCCCGGTTTCGAGAATTTAAAGAACCAACCGGAGCAGGCAAAAGATTGGTGGGTAAGGAATATCAATAATCCATCCATCACTGTTTTCCTTCCGCCAAAAGATAAAGCAACGGGAACTGCTGTGGTGGTGTGCCCGGGAGGTGGGTTTACTAATTTGGTGTACAATGCCGAAGGGAAAGATGCCGCTAAATTTCTCAACAGCTTAGGTGTGACTGCCTTTGTTTTAAAATATCGTTTGTTCCGAATGGAAAACTCTCCTTATAAAGAGGAAAATGCCTGGCAGGATATTTTTCGTGCGATGCGGCTGGTAAAAAGCCACGCGAAAGAATTTAACATAGACACGTCAAGGCTGGGCGTAATGGGCTTTTCAGCAGGGGGTGAATTGGCAGGATGGGTTTCTTATCATTTCTCTCAGAATCATTTCGCAGGGAAAGATCCGGATGCAATTGACCAGCTAAGTGCACGCCCGTCTTTCGAAATATTAATTTATCCAGGCCCGTTGGCGGTTCCTGATTCGGTGCCATCCAATGCACCGCCTGCTTTTATGCTTGCTTCCAATGGCGACGATTGCTGCTCAGAACCGATTATTAAATTAGTTGAGATGCATCGCAAAGCTAAAGTGCCAGTAGAAATGCATCTTTATGAAAAAGGGGCACACGCATTTAATATGGGTTATCGTTCCGAATTTGTAACATTACAACATTGGCCGCAACGCCTGGAAGATTGGTTAAAAGATAATGGATTGTTGAATACTTTATAAAATTACTTCTTTTCTGAAATGGTGGATGACGATGATTTTACCAATTGGTTTCTGAAAAGAGTTTTGAGAAAATAAAATATCTTTCAGTAAACAAAGAAATAATAAGGATTTCTGTTTTTATTTCCGGCCTTATCATTTAAATTTTCAATACACTAGTATTAACGCTGAAGTAATCTGCCGGGCAGCATGATGATGCCTTTTAGGAAACCAAAAACTCCATCCACCGCTATGCCAAGTAATCTGAATGGCAAAGTAAGTAACCAAAAAACAGGATACAATACCAAAGCCAAAATAGCCAGCGGCCAACAAAGTATAAAAAGAATGATCCAGGCAATGAAAGTAAACATGTACCAAAGATAATTATTGTAAAAAAAGATACCGGTAAAATTACATGAATGGCATTAAGAATTCGTGGATGTTATTCTAAAGCTTGGTAAGAATTTTTATTTTTTAAACCTTGCCCTTGTGGGTGATCCTTTTTCAATGGATAAAGGCTATAGTAAAATGACAAATGATTAAGATTCTCTTTTAAATAAAAATCAAATGATCCATAAATGCTGACGGGATCATTTCGTCGTAGGTTGATCAGTTTAAGGAACTATCATGAAGGAGAAAAGCTATTCCAAACTTTTTTTTAGAACGAGTCAGCAAGGAAATTGTTTTTACTTCACACTCATAAAAAAATCAAATACTTTTTGGGAAGCACTGAAGTCTTTGCACAATCTTCCTAATAAAAATTTTGGCAGGTATTGTGTGCCGCCGGCCCAGGTATGACCGCCGTTCTCTATTTTTATAAAAGCAACCTTCACATTGTTTCCATCATAAATATATTCGCTTTCAATGCATCCATCATAAGGATCTGTGTTGGGTAGGGAATGCGTTTGCGGCACTGCTTTGCAATGATCTAGCAAAACAATCTTCTTTACCAGATCTTCTGTGGACAACAAATCGGCATTTTCATCTCCCCTGTTGCGTTTGTTTAATGTTCCATAGCCTCCATCATACTTTACCAATGGATCGCCTGTGCCATTAATTATTAAAACAGGCAGTGGGGTCTTCAGAAAATATGTTTGTGCCTGGGTATTAGAAATACCACCGCAAACTGCTGCAATGGCTGTAATTCTTGAATTCATGGCATCTGCGAGGTAATAAGAAAACATGGCACCTCTTGAAATACCCGTACAGAAAACCTTTGCAGGGTCAGCTTTATAATTTGCAATCATTGTGTCGAGCAAAGTATTCATAAAGTGAAGGTCATTCACGGTTGAGTCAAGGCCCTTTACACGACTTGCCATTCCGGGAATGCTCCATGCCTTTTTCACCGCATCAGGGTAAACGATGATGAAATTATTTTTATCGGCAAGAGATTCTAAATCATAAAAACGAACCGCACTTTCTGCAGTACCACCTCCACCATGCAAGGCAAATATGAGTGGTAATTTTTTTAAAGTATTAAACGAAGGAGGAAGATGGATGATGTAGTCGCGCTGAAGGCCGTCAACAGTAATTGTCCTGCTGGTGTTTTGAGCCTGCACAGAAGTAAAAATTAAAGAGTAGAAAATATAAATGAATATCTTTTTCATTGTAAACAGAAAGCAAACTTATACATGTTTTTTAAAATAAAACTTGTAAAGTGAAAGCGTAATAAAATTATTTATCAGATGCTGTTATTTCAAAAAAATTAAAGCCTTTTGTAGACTTAAAGCGAAAGATAAATATGGCTTCTTTCTCAACAAAACGAATTGAACGAATCACCCTTTAATTTTGAATAGAAAATACAGGATTGGGAAAAAGGTTTTATTCTAACTTCGCTTTCAATTCAGAAAGAAAATATTTTAGCCCAAAGATGGGCATAAAGAATTCTTTAATAAACAATATGAAACTATTTATGATATTGTTGGGCTGTAAGCCGCATGGAAGAAATACAGAACAACATGATATTTTTTTGGCATAGCTAACAGCCTCAAAGAACTGATTCCCGAAATCATAGAAGCATGGCCGGAAGCAAATAAAAAGATTCATATTGATGCATGGAGAGAGGTGAGTTTTGTGGATGGTTATGCAGTGAAAGTTTATGAAAAGGACCAAACAACTGCCCATGTGACTGAACAAAAAGCGAAGTTATTCTTCATCAATCTTGGTGGTTATAAAGAAAATGAATTTGAAGAATTCCATTATAAAATGCTCGCAGCTTGCGAAAATAAATCAGTTGCTATACAGCGTGCAAAAGAATCGGCATTTTACAAACACACTGGCTTCAAAAGCGCCAATTCTCACATTGATGATAAGTATGGAGTTGATGTGGATGATATTTTTGAGATCGAAGATATTCTGGCGCCTCTATTAAAAGAAAAATATGGATTGCTTCTTTCTCCTTCGTCAAATGTTGTTGAAGACAGTTTGAATATGGGTTATTTCAAACTTGAAAAATTATAGATTGTTGAAACCCTTTCGCGTGGCCGATTTCCTCATCAACGATGAATTCTTACATTGTTAATCTTTCAAATAAGGTGTCGTCAATTGTTGGGTGTTTTATTAAATAGCTAAGAATGAATGGGATTTTTTAATCCATTACAAAGAATAAAAAGAGGTAATGGAGATACTAAAAAAAATATTCAAACTTGAAATAACAGGTAGCTTTCAAACATTTCTTTTCTTCTTTTCGTTTATTCTTCCCTGTTATTGAAAAATAAATTTAATTTATAAAACACAAATACCGCTTAAAAGTTGCTTTACTGTAAAAAGCTGGCCTTTCATTTTATATGGCTCTTTAGGGTGTTTTTTTAAAATCTTTTGCTTGATTCACTCTCAATTAATTTTTTCCTTTCCGGAAAGTTATGATTTAAGAATGGTAAAAGGGGCTTACAAAACAGGGGAGTTTTGTCATAGTTTCATCAGTAGATATCCTGGCTAGAACATGGCGTATCCATTCATCATAATTTTTAAAGTTAAATAAAAAAAAAATCAGCAACTGCGAATTAAAAATCACATTGTTAATTTAATTTTGAGCTAAAATGAATTTTGGATTCCAGTCGAAGCATCTACTTTAAAATTTTTGCAGTTTCTGTCACTTAAATGAAGTGCTTTCAATTATATTATTTAAAAACCCGGGGTATTAATGTTAAAGAATAGGAGAATGATTCGAAAAAAGAATAATTTGCTTGGTAAGATCTGGTTAGTACAACCCCTGATTTATTCCATAATTTTTCTTCTTGTTTTTTCAAATTGTTTTGCACAGCAAACTGCCGCGCAGGTAGATTCCGCGCAATATTTAACGCTTAAACAATGTATTCAATATGCTTTAATCCATGAGCCGGAATTAAACAAATCACTCATTAACATTGACATTACAAAAACTACTAACGATATTAATTTGGCAGGATGGTTTCCGCAGGTAGCGTTGAGTGGCAATTACACACATTATTTAGAACAGCCGACCACCTTTATAAATAATACCACGGACCCTTCAGCACCTCCTACCAAACAAAAGCAAGGTGTAATCAATAATTTCACTCCTGAAGTTTATGTGTCACAGGCAATATTTAATCCTGCCCTTTTATACGCGAATAAAAGCGCTCCTCTTTATGTGAAACAGGCGCAGCAAATTACTGACAGTACTAAAATAAATGTGGTGGCTTCGGTAACCAAGGCATTTTACAACTTGCTGCTAACGCTGGAACAAATTAATGTGTTGAAACAAGATACCGTGACGTTGGGACAAACAATAACTGATACCTACCACCAATATGTGGGTGGCATTGTGGACGAAACAGATAACGACCAGGCTATCATCTCCATGAACAATTCTAAAGCGCAATTAAAGCAGGCTAATGAAAATGTGGTTTTGCAGTATGCATCGTTGAAGCAATTGATGGGATTACCGCCGGCTCAACAATTCAATGTAAGTTTTGACACCCTTGAAATGATGAACGATATTTACTTTGATACGACGCAGGTATTGCAATATAATAATCGGATAGAATTGCAGTTGCTCCAGACCAATAGTGATCTGCAACATCAACAAACTCTTTATTATCAAAATTCGTTTCTGCCCACTGTCTCAGTTTTTTATGAACAGAACCTGGTGCTTGAAAGCAATACTTTTTCTAACTTATTTTCCGGTCTCTATCCTAATTCCTTATTTGGTGTAACGCTGGATATGCCCATATTTACCGGGTTTGCGCGCATTAAAAGTATCCACAGATCACAACTGCAGGAACATGTGATAGACTGGAATGAGACAGAAGAAAAATCGCAGATATTTACTGAATATGCGTCTGCACTTTCCACCTACAAAGGCAATTTATACAACCTGAAAATATTGCAGGATAATGTGAACCTGGCAAACAAAGTTTTTTTTATTGTAAACCTTCAATACAAGCAGGGACTCATCCCCTATCTTAATCTCGTGACAGCAGAAAGCAATTTATTAACAGCACAAATAAACTATACTAACGCTTTGTTCCAGGTATTATCGAGCAAAGTAGACCTTCAAAAGGCTATGGGTATTATATCCTTTTGATGGTTAATTAAAACAACATTTATGAACAGATCTTTCGCGATATTAATTATGGGCCTTGTATTTTTTTCGTGCCAGGAAAAGAAGCCGCCCCGTCAAACTAAAGTGCCGGTAAATTTATTTACTGTGTCTATGCAGCATGTATATTATTATGATCAATACCCGGCAACAACTGAAGCCCTCAGCGAGGTAAATCTTGTGCCGCAGGTACAGGGAAATATTACGGGGATTTTTTTCACAGAAGGTACCCGTGTAAAAAAGGGACAGAAATTATACGAAATAGACCAGAGGTTATATGAGGACGCCTACAACCAGGCGCTTGCCGGCCTGAAGGTGTCGCAGGGAACTCAAGTGCAGGCGCAGCAGGATGCTGATCGGTATGTTTATCTGAATCAATACCATGCAGTTGCCAAACAATTATATGATCACGCAATTATCACCCTTGATAATGCAAAGAATTCAGTGAAAGCATCGGAGGACCAGGTAAAAACCGCAAAAACCAATCTTGGTTATTCAGTGATATATGCGCCATTCGATGGCACCATCGGCTTTAGCCAGGTAAAACTCGGTAACCTGGTAGTACCGGGGCAAACGATCCTGAATACTATCTCGACTGATAATCCTGTGGCGGTGGATTTTTTCATCAATGAAAAGCTCCTGGCCGAATTTGAGAACCTGGAACATAAAAAGATGAATGAACCAGATTCATTATTTACGCTATTGCTGCCGAACGGGTCACTGTATCCCTATGTTGGTAAAATTTCAGTTATTGGCCGCGCCGTTGATCCGCAAACAGGCACCCTCCAGATAAGGTTGGTGTTTCCTAACCCGAACGATGACTTAAAAGCAGGCATGAGCTGCGTTGTAAGAGTTCATAATCAGGATACTGCACCGCAAATGGTAATTCCCAACAGGGCAGTTGTTGAGCAAATGGGCGAATACTTTGTGTTTGTAATAAAAGATACTTTAATAAAAAAAGAAACTGCCGACGGTGCTGAAGCCGGAACAGATAAATCAAATACCGGATCCAATAATGGCCGCCAGCTTTTGGCCTTTGAAAAGAAAATACAATTGGGGCAAACCATAGGGCCGAATATTATTGTTACAAAAGGGCTTAGCGATGGAGAACAAATAGTTGTTGATGGGTTACAATCGCTTCATAACGGTGTAGCAGTAATACCAGGACCACCGAAAAACGCTAATAGTCAAAACAATCCGCAGGGCAGTTCTACAGGAGAAAGCAAAGCTGTAGACAGCAGCAAAAACGATTAGGCTCAAACGGAAGCTTAATTCTTAATTATGATGAAGCAAAATTTATGATAGCTAATACATTTATTAAAAGACCCGTAACAGCTATTGTAATATCTGTAGTGTTGGTGATTACAGGTATCGTAAGCATACTTGTTTTGCCGATTGATCAATATCCCGATATAACACCGCCGGTGGTACAGGTGAACGGACAGTTTACCGGCGCCGATGCACAAACAGTAGAACAGACTGTGGCCACACCGATTGAAGAGCAGGTAAACGGCACGCCCGGCATGGAATACATGCAGAGCAACAGCAGTAACAACGGGCAAATGTCAATGAATGTGACGTTCCAGCTTGGCACCAACATAGATGTGGCTGCGCTGGATGTGCAAAACCGCGTCAGTATCGCAACACCATTGTTGCCCGCTGTTGTAAGCAGGTTAGGACTGACGGTGAGGGCCGTTAATCCCAGCATGTTGATGATGGTTGCTATTTATTCACCGAATGATTCGCATAATATTACCTACCTGGATAATTATACCAATATATTTATCCAGGATGCACTGCTTCGTGTGCCCGGCGTAGGTAGTATTAACCGCTTCACAGACGATTTCAGCATGCGCATATGGATGGACCCTGATAAAATGGCCAGCCACAGCCTGACGCCAACTGATGTTATCAATGCACTTACGGCGCAGAATGTGCAGGTAGCCGCGGGAACAGCGGGTGTGCCACCACAGGCATCTACGCAAACATTTGAATTGGGAATAGTGGTTAACGGAAGGCTAAGTACCGTACCGGAATTTGAGAACATAATATTAAAAACAGACCCAACCACCGGCCAGCTTGTTTACCTGAAAGATGTAGCAAGAGTAGAACTGGGCAAATTCACTTTTTCCAGCAATTCTTTTGTGGACGGGCACCGGGCTTCTTATCTCCAGATTTACCAGGCACCCGGAAGCAATGCCCTTGAAACAGCAAAAGGAATTTATTCAGAACTGGCTAAATTAAAACAGACTTTCCCTGAAGATGTAGCTTATAGTGTTCCCTTTGAATCAGTCACCGTCGTAAAAGTTTCGATGCAGGATGTGGTGATTACCCTTTTGAAAACGTTGAGCCTTGTGGCTTTTGTTGTGTTCCTGTTTCTTCAAAACTGGCGCTCCACTTTGATACCGGTACTTGCTATCCCTGTTTCTATTTTTGGCACCTTTTGTTTTTTTATTCCTTTAGGTTTCACGATCAATACGCTGACCATGTTCGGTTTTGTACTGGCCATTGGTATTGTTGTGGATGACGCGATCATAGTGGTCGAAGCCGTGCAGCACTATATAGATGAAAAAGGTATGTCTGCAAAAGAAGGCACTTACCTGGCGATGAAAGACATCTCGGCGCCAGTGGTCGCTATTGCGCTGATCCTCGCTGCGGTGTTCGTTCCTGTTGGATTTATCCCTGGAATTGTTGGCAGGCTTTACCAGCAGTTTGCTATTACAATAGCGATTTCGGTAATCATATCAGCGTTCATTGCATTATCACTAACACCTGCGCTTTGTACGTTATTATTAAAGCCCACTGTTGTAACCGAAAAAGCAAAAGGTATTAATAAGTTGTTTTTCCGTTTCAATTCATGGTTTGAAAAAGTAACGGCAAGCTATACCCGCGGAGTAAAGAATAGCATTAATAAATCGAAACTTATTATCATTCTCCTGCTTTGCATTTGTGCAGGCACTTACTTTTTGTTTCTTCACAAGCCTACCGGCTTCATACCTTCAGAAGATGATGGTAATTTATACGTCACTTTTCAGTTGCCACCTGCTTCCTCTACGGCTGCCTCAGTGGATGTAATGTCGCGTTTAATGAAAGTAGTTTCCACTACCCCCGGGGTTGCGCATTATGCCGCGCTGTCAGGATTGAATGTGGTGACCAACGCGAGCAACTCCAATGATGGCACCATCTATTGCCAGCTTTCGCCATGGGATAAACGTGGAAAAACCAGTGAGCAGGTTCCTGGTATTATACAAGTGATGCAGCAACGAATAGTCGATGCCGGTATAAAGAATGCCAATGTAGAAGTGATACAACCTTCGCCTTTGCCAGGCGTGGGATCTACTGTCGGTTTCAGCTTACAGATAGAGCAACGAAGTACTACAGATAACCTGCAGGCTTTTGAAAAAGTCGTCAATAATTTTATTACTGAAGCCGAAAAAAATCCTGCAATTAGTAAAGCATATACATTTTATACGGCGCACACGCCCAGCTATAATCTGACTGTTGACCGTGAAATGTGTGAAAAACTTGGTGTGAATGTGGGTGATGTTTTCACAACTATCCAGGCGTATATGGGTAGTTTATACATCAATGATTTTACTACTTACAACCGCACCTTCCATGTAGTGATTCAGGCTGATACTGCTTACCGTACTTTGATTTCAGACATGAATAAATACTATGTGCGCAACCAGGCAGGAACTATGGTGCCGCTGGGAGCAGTGATCAGCTACAAACCTACCGATGCGGCCCCGTTAATTTCACATTTTAATATTTTCCGCTCTGCAGAAGTGGATGGTTCGTCAGCAAACGGCCATAGTAGTGCCGATGCACTCTCCGCGTTGAAGTCCGTAGCAGCAAAAGTTTTACCGGATGGTTACACCTATGAATTATCCGGATTAAGCTATGAAGAAGTGAAGGCGAGTTCTTCTACCATTTACATTTTCCTTTTTTCCATAACCTTTATATTTCTTTTTCTTGCAGCATTATATGAAAGTTGGTCTGTACCGTTTTCAGTATTGCTTGCAGTGCCTATCGGTGCCTTTGGCGCTATCCTGGCGCTGATTGCGGTGCCGCAATTAACAGACAATGTCTATGCACAAATCGGGTTGATCACACTGATTGGATTAGCGGCAAAAAATGCCATCCTTATTGTGGAATTTGCCAAGGTAAGGGTGGACCGTGGGGAAGAACTCATCAAATCTACGTTAGAAGCAGTTGGGCTTCGTTTACGTCCAATCATAATGACATCAATGGCTTTTATTTTAGGGGTAATTCCTCTAGTACTCGCAACGGGCGCCGGCGCGGTAGCCCGGAGAACTATAGGATATACAGTGCTAGGTGGCATGCTTGCTGCATCATCCATAGCCATATTCATCGTACCCGTTCTTTTTGTTGTAATCACCAGGGTTTCCTATGGAAAAGAAAAACTAAATTATCTGAAGGCGCATCATGAAGAATTAATAGAGAGAGCCAAAAAGGTGGAAGCGCAGAATATGGATCCCGAATTGGAATTCGATTTAAGAAAATCCCGTGAATTACATAAAGGCAACCAGCCATGATAGCAAATACATTTATTAAAAGACCGGTTACTGCTATTGTTATTTCCCTGGTTCTAACAATAGCCGGACTTATCTGTCTTGATAATCTTGCTGTTGATCAATATCCCGATATCTCCCCTCCAAGTGTGTCTGTTAGTGGTTCTTACACGGGCGCTGATGCGCAAACAGTTGAGCAGACTGTTGCTACACCAATTGAAGAACAGGTAAATGGTACTCCAGGGATGGAATACATGCAAAGCACCAGTACTAACAGCGGTGGCGTGAGAGTAAGGGTAACTTTCAATGTTGGAACCAATGTAAAAATTGCCGCCTTAAATGTTCAAAACAGGGTAGGAATAGCAGGCCCTATACTTCCGGCGGTGGTAAGCAAACTGGGACTTACAGTAAGAGCCAGTAATCCTGATATGTTGATGATAGTAGCCGTGTACTCACCTAACAGTACACATGGCATTACTTACCTTGATAACTACACAAATACATTTATTGAAGATGCCCTATTGCGGGTACCCGGTGTCGGAGATGTAAATTCACGTACCGATAACTTCAGTATGAGAATATGGATGAACCCGGATAAAATGGCATCCTATCACTTAATGCCTTCGGACATTTCCAAAGCACTGAATTCACAAAATGTTTATGTAGCTGCCGGCGCTGTTGGATCACCACCGCAACTATCTTCCCAGTCATTTGAAACGGGGATACTCGTAAACGGGATGATCAATAAGGTGTCACAATATCAAAACGTTGTTGTCAAGACAATCCCATCAACCGGGGAAGTGATACATCTGAAAGATGTAGCAAGAATTGAATTGGGCAAATTTACTTTTTCAAGCAATGCCTTTGTTGACGGCCACAGGTGTTCGCTTCTGATGGTGTTTCAATCTCCTGAGAGTAATGCGTTGGAGACTGCCAATAATGTTTATAAAGAACTCGGTCAGTTACAAAAATCATTTCCCCCTGATATAGATTACAAAGTACCTTTTGAATCAGTTACGATTATAAAAGTTTCCATGCAGGAAGTTATCGGCACCTTGCTTAAAGCACTGGCCCTTGTTGCTCTGGTGGTATTTCTTTTTTTACAAAACTGGCGTTCTACAATTATTCCAATTGTTGCGATACCGGTTTCTATAATGGGTACATTCATATTTTTTATCCCATTAGGCTTTACGGTAAATACGTTAACCATGTTTGGTTTCGTATTAGCCATTGGTATAGTGGTTGATGACGCGATCATTGTGGTGGAGGCGGTCCAACATTTTATAGATGAACAGCATATGTCTCCAAAGGAAGCCACCTACCAGGCTATGAAAGAAATATCCGGCCCGGTAGTGGCTATTGCACTCATTTTGGCATCCGTGTTTGTGCCGGTTGGATTTATCCCTGGTATCGTGGGCCGGTTATACCAGCAGTTTGCTATTACAATCGCGATATCAGTTATTCTGTCAGCCTTTATTGCCTTATCACTAACACCGGCCCTTTGTACATTATTACTTAGACCGTCACACATAAACAAGCAGTCTAAATGGTTTGGTAAGTTTTTCTATCGTTTTAATACCTGGTTCAGCAAGGTAACATTTAGCTATTCCAATGGAGTAAAAAGAAGTATAAAAAACGCCCGGTACGTTGTCATCTTCTTATTGTTTTTATGCGCGGGTACGTATTTACTATTCAAATATAAGCCATCAGGTTTCGTACCTCCTGAAGATGGAGGACGCTTATATCTTACCTACCAGTTACCTGATGCCGCCTCTACAACGCAGTCCGTAGCGGTGATGAAAAGGCTGATGAAAATAGTAGCTGCCACTCCGGGGATCCTGCATTATACATCTGTGTCGGGTTATAACATTCTGAATGGTGGCGCCACTTCCAATGCAGGCTCTATGTTTTGTATGCTTACACCTTGGGACCAGCGCACCACGAAGGAAACGATGATGCCAGGTATCGTCAACGTTTTGAGAAAAAGAATAGCGCAGGCAGGAATCAAGAACGCCAATGTAGTTGTGATTCAACCACCACCGATAAAAGGTATAGGTATCGCAGCGGGATTCAGTATGCAAATTGAAGAAGGAAGTTCTACTGACAATATACAAGACTTTGAAAAAGCAGTGCAACGTTTTGTTGCTGCAGCAAAAAAAGTACCGGCTACCTCTACAGCGTTCTGTTACTTTTCGGCGCATACGCCAAGCTGGGATCTCACTGTTGACAGGGTAAAATGTGAAAAACTCGGTGTAAATATTTCTGACGTTTATCTAACCATGCAGGCTTATATGGGTAGCCTGTTCATCAATAATTTTACACTCTACAACAGGACCTATCACGTGGTGATGCAGGCCGATACTACCTACCGGGCACTTGTATCTGATATGAACAAATATTATGTGCGCAACCAGGATAGTTCTATGGTACCCCTGAGCACACTCATATCTTACAAGCCATCAGTTGCGGCGCCCCTTATTACCCATTTCAATATTTTCCGCTCGGCAGAAGTGGATGGTGCTATCCCTGCAGGATACAGTAGCGGCGAATCTTTGGACGCATTAAAACACCTGGCACAAACCACATTACCGCGAGGTTACACTTACGAATTTTCGGGTCTGAGTTATGAAGAATTGAAGGCAGGCTCGTTAACGGTATATATTTTTATGTTCTCCATCATGTTTGTCTTCCTTTTCCTTGCCGCCTTATATGAAAGTTGGTCTGTTCCTCTTTCAGTAATGCTGGCTGTTCCCATAAGCGCATTTGGCGCCATACTGGCGCTGACTTTTGTGCCCGCACTAACCGATAATGTGTATGCACAGATAGGGCTGATTACACTAATAGGTCTTTCGGCAAAGAATGCGATACTAATAGTGGAATTTGCCAAAGTGAGGGTTGACAGAGGCGAAGAACTTCTGAAGTCCACCTTGGAAGCCGTACGTCTGCGTCTTCGTCCCATCATCATGACATCGCTTGCTTTTATTTTGGGGGTCATGCCGCTGGTATTGGCAACGGGCGCGGGCGCTGCTTCCAGGAATACCATTGGCCTGACTGTGTTGGGAGGCATGATCGCCTCCTCTACAATTTCAATATTTGTCGTTCCGGTGCTATATGTCCTGTTTACCCGTTTCTCTTACGGCAAAAAAGAACTAGCCTGGCTGCAGGAACACCATGAAGACTTGATGGAAAAGGCAAAAAAAGTGGAAGAACAAAATATTGATCCTGAACTTGAGTATGAAATAAGAGCCGCAAAAAATGCAATGCCCGGTAATAAACAGGAGGATTTATAATATCTGGAATGCTTAAACGAAAAAAAATTCTACCCCCTTATTCCCTTATTAATTTCATCATCATGCTCTGAGTTGCGCGCCTTATATACAATTTTATAAAGTAGCGCTCCCAAAACGGCAACTATTGCAACAGCGATGCTTATAATTGTTCCCATTATTTTTCTTTTTATGAAAATACAATAAATCCCCTGGATATCTAAATATTATTTAACAATCTGGCTTTTTGCACGGATCATTACTGAATTCAGTTTCTAAAGTGATGTGCTGTATATTCATGTGCTGCAGGGTGTGTTTCAGATTATTCTTAATAGCAGATATTTGTTCGGGGCCTTTGGTTGCATCAATTACCAGGTGCGCAGTCATCGCATTTTCAGTAGTACTCATAGCCCACACATGTATGTGGTGCAGATCTTTTATCCCTTCAATTTTTTCGGCTTTATTTTTTATATCATCAATTTGAATATCTTTTGGCACTCCGTCCAAAGTAAGGCGCAGACTGTCTTTCAGCAACGACCAGGTTCCTATCAAAATGACGATTACTATAACAATACTTAAAGCCGGATCAATCCAGTATAAATGAGTATAGTAGATTACAATACCGCCAACCATAATGCCGGCGCTTACCAGCGCATCCGCCATCATGTGCATATAAGCACTTTTTATATTAAGGTCCTTTTCTTTATTTTTTAAAAATAAAATAGCAGTTGCGAAGTTGATCACAATACCGATAGCGGCTACAATGGCAATTGTTTTACCGGGTAAAGCAGGTGGGTTGGAAATTCTTTCAAGAGCTTCAATTGCAATGGCCCCAATCGAAATCAATAATATCACTGCATTGAACAATGCTGCGAGAATAGTGGTTTTGCGGTAGCCATAAGTGAATTTATTATTCGATTTTATTTTTAATAACCTGAAGGCTAATAATGCCAGCGCAAGGCTGCCCACATCCGCAAGATTATGCCCTGCATCTGAGAGAAGAGATAAAGAATGAATGGAGAAACCTATTATTGCTTCTATCAGCACAAAAAGAGAATTCAGTACTATGCCAGCTACAAATGCACTGTTAACATTGGTAAGAGTAGGCACATGGCTGTGGTCATGGTGGGAATGGTTATGCTCCATTTAATTGCATTGGTACTTTTTTAACTTGTACAATGAATGGCAAAGTTAAAGTGCTTTTCTATTGATTATCTTTTCTTTTTGAGCTGTTTCAGATCTTCAATAAATAAGTTGCATGGATTTTGTTACAGTAAATTAACAAATAAGACGAATTTCTATTTATGTTGATGAATGAATTCCGGTTAATTAATTTAGCCGGACAACCTGGTTTAGATTATCAACGGTTTGAGAATACAACAAAAATATGAGGCAATATCGCTACAGGTTTAAAATACAAAATGGAGATTTATAAAAAATTGAATGTTTAAAAAATCGTTAACTTAATTTTACAAACAATAAAACTTATTAAAAATGAATGCAAATCCTAACGATCCCAGCCCACAGAAGAAAAAGAAAGTATGGGGCGATCCTGAATATTCTGCAAAGGACGACGTCTATAACCGTGAAGAAAAAGAATCCTTTAATGATGATGAACTTCCGGCTAAGCAGGAT
>Ga0208357_1001570_pt1 | contig 16442 bp, 15 predicted proteins | sample NGESurdeep092012_6_FD_184487 | JGI IMG/M metagenome (GOLD analysis project Ga0208357, IMG submission 184487) | Arctic peat soil microbial communities from Barrow, Alaska - NGEE Surface sample F52-2 deep-092012 (SPAdes) | ecosystem: Environmental > Terrestrial > Soil > Wetlands > Peat ... | reverse complement strand
CACGGCGAAGAACGCAGTTGATAACGAATCGCCGAATACTCGGTACGGATGTCGTCGGTCAGTTGCGTATGTCGCAGGCCAAGTGAATACATCGTCCGGTTGATGTTCCGACGGCCGACCAAGCGGATCAACATGTTCGTGGCGGTGTTATCGCTGATGTCGATCATCTTGCCCAGCAGCGTCGACACGGCATACGATCCGCCCGAGCTCGCGTCGCAAAGTTCGCCCGAACCCCAGTCCTTGTCCGATCCTAGCAACGTCACGCGCCGGTTCAGATCGAAACGCCCCGCGGCCAATTGCCTGAAGACCTCGACCATGACGGGAATCTTGATGGTGGACGCCGCGGGCATCGACATGCCCGCTTCGTAACCGGCCGAATAACCGCTCGTTAGGTCGACGACGTCGAAGGCCACCATACCGTGGGCTTGCCGCGCGAACGCACGCAGGTTCGTCGAGAAATCCGTCCACGGGTGCGGCACGAACGCTTGGGCCGGCGTCGCGAACGCGATCGCGAGCATCGCAGCCAGAACGCCCGAGCACAGTCGTTTCATTGAATTATGCATCGGCTTGGTCACCGGAAAACGTTAGGAGCATCCCTTTAGTAGGGAACCCCATCCGACGCCGGCGCGCGCACGCGGCCCGTGATGCCGGCCAGTGCCACCAGCGCGGCGAGATACGGCAACGCGGTCATCGCATCGGACGGAATCCAGCCGACCTTGCCCTGCAAGACAAACTGCAGCGCTTCGAAGAAGCCGAAGAAGATCGCCGCGCCCGTTGCGCCCAGCGGCGTCCAGCGGCCGAAGATGACGGCGGCTAGCGCGATGAATCCGCGGCCCGCGGTCATTTGGTCGGAATACAGATTGAGTTCGCCGATCGAGAGAAACGCGCCGCCCAATCCAGCCAACGCGCCGCTGATCGTGACGGCCACGATGCGCAGTTTGAGCGGATCGAGCCCGGCCGATTTCACCGCATGGGGATTTTCGCCGCAAGCCTGCACGCGCAGCCCCCAGGGCGTGCAGTAGATCAGCCAATGCAAGCCGATCGCGCAGACGCCGGCGAACACCATCAACATCCAATACCAGGGACCCAATGCGTGGACTTCCGGGGAAGCCCCGGGCTGATTGAACAGCAGCACCAGGCCGTAGGCCGCACCGCCGGCGCACAACAGATTGATGCCGGTGCCCGCAACGATTTGATCGACTTTGAATTTGGTGGCGGCGTATCCTAAGATCCAGCCGAAGAGCGCGCCGAACGCGACGCCGACGATTAAGCCGATGATCGGACTGCCGGTCGCATTGCTGGCCACGACCGCGCTGAACGCTCCGGCGGCCATCATGCCTTCCAAGCCGATGTTGACGACGCCCGAGCGTTCGGAAATCACGCCTCCCAACGCGGCGAACACGATCGGCGTGGCCTTGATCAGCGTCAGCGAGACGAGCGTGACGATCAGCGCAATCATACCGGCACGGGCTCCTTGCGGGTCGAAACGTAACGGCGAGCGGCCAAGACCAAGATGATCAAACCCTCGATGACGTGGATGGCGTCCTTGGGCACGTTGGCTTGGGCTTGCAGCGCCAATCCCCCGGCTTCGAGTATGCCGAAGCCGAACGCGGCGACGCAGACCCATAGCGGATTCAAATCGCCGACCAGCGCGACCGCGATCGCGGTAAAACCGTAGCCGGGTGACAGCTCGGTATTGAAGCGATGCAGCTCCCCGGTAACGATCGCTCCGCCGCCCAAGCCCGCGATCGCGCCCGAGATCGCCAGCGACATCCACGTCAATCGCCGCAGATCGACCTTGTTGCGGCGGGCGGCTTCGGGGGCTTCGCCGATCGCGCGCACTTCGTAGCCGAAGACCGTGCGCGAGAAAACGAACTGCAGGATCAGCGCCACGGCCAAGGCGATGAGCAGCGCGATCGACAAGCGTGTGTCGCCCAAATGGGGAAGCCACGTGTTGGGGTGCAGGGGCGCGGTTTCGGCGCCGGTTGCCAGCGGGCTCTTGAGCGGTCCGGAAACCAGATAGTTCGCCAGCGACGCGGCGACGAAGTTGAGCATCAAAGTTGAAATGATTTCGTTGGCGCCGAAGCGCGCTTTCATCCAGCCGGCGATGCCGCCCCAAATCCCGCCCCCGACCATCGATGCGATCAAAACGATCGGAATCGCGACGATCGCCGGAAGGAACAGGTGTGCGCCGATGGCGCCGGCGAGCAATCCGCCGATAAGGAGTTGTCCCTCGGCGCCGATGTTAAACAGGCCCGCGCGGAACGCCAGGCTGATGCCCAACGCCGGCAAGAGCAAGTAGGTCGTTTGCGTGAGCGTTTCGGCAATCTGGCTCGGCCCGCCGAGCGCGCCGCCGAATAGTGCGGCAAAGCCGTCGATCGGCGAAGCCCCGGCCACGATCATCGCCAGCGCGGTCAGGACCAGTGCGATGAGCATCGCACCCAACGGCCCCGAGAGTAGCCAGCGCGCACGCTTCATGCCGCCGCCCCCGCCATCAGGCGGCCGATCACGCCGCGATCGACGTCGGCGCGATCGAACGTGCCGACGACCGCGCCGCGATACATGACCATCACGCGATCGGCCAGCGTAAGAATCTCGTCGAGCTCGAACGAGATCAGCAAGATCGCCGCACCGGCGTTGCGCGCTTGCATCAAGCGCGATTGCACCAGCGCCGCGGCGCCGACGTCGATGCCGCGCGTGGGATTGTAGGCGATCACCAAGCTCGGATCGTCGATCAGCGCGCGTCCGACCACGACCTTTTGCTGATTCCCTCCGGACAACGTCCGAATCGGAACATCGAGCGAGGAGGCGCGCACGTCGAAGCGCTCCTTAATCGTCTCGGCATCGCGGCGCGCGCGCGATCGGTCCAGCAGCAAGCCCTTTTGGATACCGGGATCGTGCTGACGCCCGAAGACGACGTTGTCGATGATCGACCACGACATCACCAGCGCTTCCTTGTGACGATCTTGGGGAACGATGCCCAGCGAACCGCGACGATCGATCGTTCCCGCGTAGGGAACCATGCCGGCGATCGCATCGGCGAGCGCGGTCTGACCGTTGCCTTCAACGCCGGCGATGCCGACGATCTCGCCGGAGCGCACGTCGAACGACAGCGCGTTGAGGCTACCGCCGCCGGTGCCGACGCGCACGTCGCGAACGCTCAAGCAGGGCGAAAGGGTTGTGGGTTCGCGTTGCGCGACCGCCGGCAGCTCTCCGCCGACCATCGCCTTGGCAATCTCGTCGACGGTCGTCGACCCGGTCTCCATGGCCGCGACGATCTTTCCATGACGCATCACGCTGACGCGGGTGGAGAAGGCGATCACTTCTTGCAGTTTGTGGGTGACGATCAGAACGGCCGTGCCGCGTTTGGCCAACGCTTCGATCGTTGCGAAGAATCCGCCGATCTCCGCGGGCGCGAGCGCTGCGGTGGGCTCGTCGAGCAGCAAGACCGAGGGTTCGCGCTCCAACTCGCGCATCAGTTCGACGCGTTGCTGAACCCCGATCGGCAAATCACCGACGTAAGCGTCGGGATCGATCTCCAGCGCGTTCTGTTCGGCCAGATCCAGGACGCGCTTGCGCGCTGCGGCGACATCGATCTGCAGACCCTTACGCGGCTCGCGGCCCAGCATGATATTTTGCCAGACTTTCAAGCGCCCGACCAGTTCGAAATGCTGGTGAACCAAGCCGACCGTGCCGGCGGCTTGGATCGTGCCCGCGTCGGCGCGGACCTCGCCGAACGCAATGTTCGCTAAGGTCGACTTCCCCGCGCCGTTCTCACCGACGAGCGCGTGGATCTCGCCTGAAAACAGTTCCAGATCCACGTTATCGACGGCAACGACGCCGGGATACGACTTGCGTATCCCTCGTAGTTGAAGTGCGGGGCCCAACGGTGGCCCGCGGTTAGATTTTCACCGGCTGGAACGTCGCGAGCGCTTCGCGCGTTGCCGGCACGACGATCTTTCCGTCGATGATCGCCTGTCGAAGTGCGTTGACGCGCGCAATGTTCGCAGCGCCGATCTTGTCTTTGGTGTATTGGAAGTCGGTCAGGCCGATCGCGTTATCTTTGAGGCCGAGCACCACGTGGCGACCCTTGGGGAGCTTGTGCTCTTTGATATCCATCGCAATGTCGTAGACGGCGACGTCCACGTGCTTGACCATCGATGTCAAGATGATGCCGGGTGCGAGCGAATCCTGGTTGGCGTCGACGCCGATGATGTACGAACCCGGCCGCGCGGTGGCGGCGTCGATCGCGCCCAAGCCGGCTTTGCCCGCCGCTGCGTAAACGATGTCGGCGCCCGACTGATACAGCACGTTGGCGAGTTCTTTACCGGCCGCAACGTCGTCGAACGAGTTCGCGTACTTCACGTCGACTTCGGTTTTGGGATCGATCTCGTGCGCGCCGGCGACGTAGCCTGCCTCGAACTTGCGCAGCAACGGAATGTCTTGGCCGCCGATGAACGCGATGTGATGGGTCTTGCTCACCAACGCCGCCAGCGCGCCGGCCAAAAACGAGCCGTCCTCTTCTTGGAACGTGACCGAGATGACGTTGGGATCGGGAACGACCGCGTCGATGATCGCGTAGTTCTGCGTGGGGTTTTGCTTTGCGACCTGGTCGAGGTCCTTGCTCATCAGAAAACCGATCGCGTAGATCATGTCGTATTTCTGAATCGAGAGCGCGTTGAGATTCGGCTGGTAGTCCGCGGCCGATCGCGACTGCAGTACCTGGATGTACGCGTCGAGGTCCGCTTGGGCTTTCAACAACCCCGTGTGCGCCGAATCGTTGAACGATTTGTCGCCCAGGCCGCCGACGTCGGTGACCATGCCGAGCTTGAGCTGACCGGGACGGGGGCCCTCGTGGTGGCCGCACGCCGAAAGTGCAAATGCGGCGACAGCCAGGAGTGCGACAAGCGCCTTCTGTTTCATTGGCGCAGACTACGCACTAACGGAGCCCGAAGCCTCCGTCGAGAAGCCGCCCACTATGCAAGCACCCGATCTCCGCCTGGGACCGCCGCGACGCTGGAACGTCGAAATCGACGGAGTTCGCTGGTTGCCCCGCTTGCTGGATAAGACCCGGGCGGCGCTGGGCGGCAGTCTGGGCACCTACCTCTACGGTCAAAGCCCGATCGACCGGGCGTTGCTGGGCGCGCTGGGCGTTCGCTACCGCGATTTTACCGAGATCGTCCGCGGGGCCGCGTCGGACGACGAGGTCGTGGCGGCGCTGCGCGCGCGCGATCCGCAGGGGCTCGAACGGGCGCGGGCCTGGAGCGCGGGCCTGCCGGATCGAAGCCGGATCTTCTTGCTGCTCGTCGATGTCGACGACGGCTACCTGCCGGGCCTGCGTTGGCTCAAAGTTCCCGTTAATGTGGCCACCGATGCGTTTTGTGTTGCGGTCAAAGCGATCTGGCCGTCACGCGCGACGCAGCCGCGATCGTGAGCGACGCTCCGATGGCCCCAGCGTCGCGCGTCGATATCATCGGCGTGCCGATGGATTTGGGCGCGAGCCGCCGCGGCGTCGACATGGGTCCGTATGCCGTGCGCTACGCCAAACTCCACGAGCGCCTAATGCGTCTGGGCGTCGCACACGTCGAAGATCACGGAAACCTGCCGGTGCCGATCCGCGAGTCGATTGCGCTCGACCAGAGTAACGCCAAATATCTTTCGGTTATCCGTGCGGTCTGCGACGAACTGGCCGAAATGGTCGAGCGCGCGGTTACCGCCGGCGGCTTCCCCGTGATCTTGGGTGGAGACCATTCGATTGCCATGGGAACGCTCGCTGGATTGACGCGCGCTCGCGGTGCGGCGCCGGGCGTCGTTTGGATCGACGCGCACAGCGACATCAACACGCCGGAGTCGTCGTCGTCGGGCAACGTCCACGGTATGCCGCTGTGGTTCGCGCTGCAGAACGGTTTCGCCGATCCACATCGCACCGTGCAGATCGGGTTACGCGACGTCGACGCGGCCGAAAAAGCGACGTTGCGCGAGCAAGGCATCAAGGCATTCTCAATGAGCGACATCGACCGGTTGGGCATGACGCACGTCATGGAAGAAGCGATCGAGATCGCCGGTGCCGGCGACGCTCCGATCCACGCCTCCTTCGATATGGATGCGATCGACCCAAGCGAAGCGCCGGGAACGGGAACGCCGGTCAAAGGCGGCCTGAGCTATCGCGAAGCGCATCTGCTCATGGAGATGCTTGCCGAATCGCGGCAACTCGGCTCGATCGAAATGGTCGAGATCAATCCGATCCTCGACGACCGCAATCAAACCGCGGCGCTCGCGGTGGGATTGATTTGCTCGGGACTGGGGAAATCGATCCTCTAACGACTGCGAGCCTGCTAGAGCGTTATGTCCGTGTCTTTCTGGCATGGGACGCCGCCGCCGCAGTACGCGGGATCCCAGTTCGCCGCCAAGAGCACCGCGCGCACTTGAGATTCGAGTTGCGGATCGAGCGGCGGATGGAAGTTGACGATCTTGGTCTTTCCGTCGTCGCCGACGGTGACCGTTAAGGTCACGTGCACGCCCAGCGCGTGCAGTTGGGCGAGCGATTTCGGATCGATCACCGGGTCGGGCTCGTCGGCGCCGAACGGCATGTAGCCGCCGGCGGCCGGCTTTGAACTGGGCGTGCTTTGCGCTTGCACGGCTGGGACGGGGGCCGGCGAAGACGACGCGAGTCCGGCGTGCGCGTTGCCCCATACCGATGTCTGTGCGGGCGCCGCTGGCGTCACCAGGGCCGAGAGTTCGCGCGGGGCGACCTCGACCGCGTGTGATTTTTGGTGATGGCCGATCCGCTGCGGCGCGAGCGTAACGCCCGCGACGCTGTGCGGCGCGACGGTCGATCGTCGCGGCCGAAGGTCGTGGCGAACGACGTCGATGCGTCGCGCGCGCACGAACGAGACCGTTTGGACGGCGGTTAAGCCGGGGTTTTCGGAGAGCGACGGCATCAGCAACGCGACCAGCGCGTGCAACAGCAGCGAGCTTGCCAGCGCGATTCCCAGGAGTCGCTGTCGCCTGAACATGGTCCGAATACCGTCCTACAGGGGCGGCCGCGATGCCTGCAACCCAAGCGGGGCCGCGGGCGTTGGAAGGGTCCATGAGAGACACGAACATCGTCCTATATCAAGCCGAGTGGTGCCCGTACTGCGCCAAGGTCCGCAGCAAGCTGACCGACCTCCTATTGGACTACAAGAACGTCAACGTTCCCTCCGACCACGCGCAGCGTACGTCCGTCAAGGCCATCTCGGGGCAAACCGGCATCCCGACCATGGTCGACGGCGACGTCGTCATCGCCGACGACGACGACGCCATCAACGCCTACCTACAAAAAACCTACGGCTAGCCGGGTATGCGAGATACACCCGGCCGTTGCGGACATCCGCAGCGACTCCGTACTACGAGTGGACGATGCCGAACCCGAACGTCCAGCCGGTGAGCGCGGATTTGCGATAAAGAACCGTGCGCTTCTTACCGCGGTACGTGTAGGTTTGAACGCCCTCGTGCCCGGCGAGCATTTCGGTCGTGACGCGCTTGAGCTCGGGCGATAACGTTGCCGGATCGACGAAGATGTTGGACGTGTCGCTATGCAGGGCGATGATGCCGTGCGCGTCGACGGCCCAAAAGACCGTGCCGGCGCCGATTCCCGTCTCCTGCGTGAGCAAGACGCTGAGCTGATCGAGGTAAACCGAAGCGCCGATCAAACCGACGAAATGGCCGTTGGAACGAATCGGGACGGCAATCACCGCGATCTCTTTGCCGCTGGAACGGCTCACCACCAAGTCGCCGACGGTGATCAGCCCCGCTTCGGCGCGTTTGAAGTACGGGCGATCCGAGACGAGTGCTTTTTGCGGACCGCGCTCGGTCGTCCAGTACGTGCCCTTTGCGGTCGCGTAGAACGGCGCCGCGAACGTGTCGCTGTGGCCGATCTGCATCAGGAAATTCTCGACCTGCACCCAGTTTCCCGCGCGCGCCTCCGGCGTTGCGGCGACTCCTTCGAGCCGTTCGACCGACGCGTGCAAGTGCAGGTCGCTCAGCGAAATCAGCGACGTAAGCACGAGGTTCCCGTCGACGAAAACCACGGGTTGGGCGGCGCTTCCGATTCCCGCACAGCAGAGAACCGCAGCTAGGATAGCAGCCATAGATCGAATGAGCACTTTCTTGTTTCCTCCGGCGTCGTGTCTTCGAGCGGACGTTCGTCTAGTCCGCTAGCAGTCTGACCGAGCCGCGGGACGAATCCAGCTTGCCGACTTCGGCGCCCCACGCATCCCAGCCGGGGACGACGCTGCGTGCGAACAGCTCGACGCGCGGACGATCGCCGCAGAGCGATTCGATGTGCTCGCGAAAGATCGCGGGCTTCTCGCTATGTTCGCCGCGCGGATGGAGCACGACTTGGGCCTGTGCGAGGTTGCGAATCGGGAACGGGCGTCCGGTGCGCATCGTGGTGGCCGCTAACAGCAGTTCGGTCGTCGGCTTGGTAAACGTGGGCGGAACGCCTTGCCCGGCGATGATCTTCCCGGCGCGGTTGGTCTTCACCCAAACGTAGGCGACGCCGCGGTAGTGCAGGCCCCACCGAGCGATCAGGTCGATGGCGAAGTTCAAGCGCGGGCAGGTCGCCCAGACGAATGCGACCGCGCGTTTGTTCAAGAGCGCGCGAACGTCTAGCGCGGCGAGGTCGTCGGGCGACATCAGCGGATAGTGTTTGGCGGCCGCGGCGTCCTTGATCGCGCTTCCGTAGTAAAACCAGGGCGGATCGATGTACGCGATGTCGTAGCGCCGGTTGGGCAGCGCGGCGAGCCGCGCGTGCGGCGTGGCGGCACTGCGGCGCTCCAGACGCTTGATCTGCGCGAGCTGTTTGGACGAGACGGCGGCCATCAGCGCATCATTGGCAGCGCGGTCCAGAGTATCCCTGCGACCAGCGCGCCGCCGAGCGTTGCCAGCGCGTTGACCGCGTCGTTGCCGAGCCAGGCAAAGCCGCGGCGCAGCACGGTCGGCGTTCCGCAGACGTGCGGATCGATTTCGCAGGCGCGCTCGCACTGCGGACACCAACGAAGGGCTTGAATCCCCGCGCCGGCCAGCGAATCGATCAGCGCGCCGGCGCATCCGCCCAGGGCGACCGGAAGAATTCCTGCGATGCCGACCGCCGCGGCAACGGCGCCGACGACGCACGCGCCCGCAACGGTCGCCAGCGAGCCCTGCCAACTGACGGCGCCGGAAAGTCCGGCCGCGACGGTCTTGCCGGTGAGGATCGAACGCGGAACGCCGCGCGCGAGCGTGCCGATTTCGGTGCCCCACGTGTCGGCCGATGCGGCGGCGAATGCACCGGCGAACGCCGCCCACAGGGGCATGCCAAAACGCAACGACAGCAACGCGCACAGCGCCGCGACGCCGCCGTTGGCCAGCACCTGCCACGCGTCGCGCGGACCGTGTTTGCCGATGTCGACGAGCCTCGTCTTACGCGCGCGGCCGACGATCGACAACAGCGATGACGGAAGAAAGAACGCGAACAGCACCGCAGCCGCGGGCCAATGCCCGATCGCCAGGACGACGACGCCGACGCAGAGCGCCGCCGCCACGCCGCCGCGCGTCAGCGAGATAGATGCTCCTCGACCGCGTCGAGCAACCCGTCCGACGTGTACTCCAGCGCGATCGCGTCGACGTGCAGGCCCGCCTCCCGCGCGGCCTGCGCGGTGATCGGCCCGATGCATGCCACCAGTTTTCCGGCGGTGGCGCCGCGCAACGCGCTTCCCAAGCCCAGGGCGAATCCGACGACGGCCGACGCGCTGGCGAACGTGAGGATGTCGGCGCGGGCGACATCGTGGGCGAGGTCGGGCGATGCGACCGACGTGGTCGTGTAGGCCGCGACGACCTCGTTCGCACGCCCCGCTTGGGTCAGCAGACGCGAAATCGTATCGGGCGCGTCGGCGGCTTGGAAGATCGCGACGCGATCGTTGGGCGCGGTCGCAGCGATCAGTTCGGCGGCCACGGCGTCGCCGACGTATTCGCGCGGCATCAGATCGGCGCGAACGCCGCGCGCTTGCAACGCCGCCGCGGTCCTGGGACCGATGACCGCGACGCGCGCTTTCCCGAACGCGCGCGCGTCGCGCGAGCGCGCGTCGAGTCGATCGAAAACGGCGTCGACGCCGTTGCGCGAGGTGAAGACCACCCAGTCAAACGTGTCGAGGGCCTCGAGCGCGCCGTCGATCGGTGCCGGATCGGCGGGGGCGATCGCGATCGTCGGTGCGAAGATCGGCTGGGCGCCGCGCCGGTATAGCGCTTGGGCGAGGCCGCCGCCTTGATGGACCGGGCGCGTGATCAGCACGCGCTTACCGAAGAGCGGCGTGTTGTCGAACCACGCGAGGCGCTCGCGCAGCGCCACCACCTCGCCGATCACCACGACCGCGGGCGCTTCCAATTTTTCGCGAGCCACGTCGGACGCGATCGTCGCAAGCGTTCCGACGACGGTGCGCTGCGACGGCCGCGTTCCATCTTGGACGACCGCGACCGGCGTTTGCGCGTCGAGTCCGTGCTCGCACAGACGGCGCGCGATCGTCTCTAGATTTGCCATCGCCATCAGCAGGATCAGGGTGCGATGCGGATCGGCGAGTTTGCTCCAATCCAACATCGATTCGGGTTTGGTGGGATCTTCGTGGCCGGTCGCCACGGTGAACGAAGCGTTGCTCTCGCGATGCGTGACGGGAATCCCGGCGTACGCCGGCGCCGCAATCGCCGACGAAATACCCGGAACGATTTCGAACGGAATGCCGGCGTCGCGCAGTGCTTGCGCCTCCTCGCCGCCTCGACCCAAGACGAACGGGTCGCCGCCCTTGAGCCGCGCGACGCGCTTTCCGTCGCGCGCTCGCTCGATCATCAACGCTTCGATTCGATCTTGCGGCATCGTATGGTTGCCGCCCCGCTTACCGACAAAGATCTTCTCGCAAGCGGCCGGCGCGAGCGCGACGACCGCGTCGGCGGCTAACGCGTCGTAGAGCAAGACGTCGGCGTCGCGTAAGGCGCGCGCGGCGTTGAGGGTCAGCAGGCCGGGATCCCCGGGCCCCGCGCCGATCAGGCTAACCGATCCGGTCGTCAACGTCGAGCCCGAGCCCATGCGGCACGAGCGTGGAGACCGCTTCGGCGAGGTTGAGTTCGAAGAGCTCGTCGAGCACGCGTGCGTGCGAAAGTGCTTCGTCGTGATTGCTGACGGCTTTGTCGCGAATCTTGGTGACGACGGAATGCAAGAGCTTGGAGACGACGGTCATCGACATGCCGACGACCAGCAGGCGTTCGCGCTCGGTCAACTCCGGGCAGCGCGAGAGCAACCGCTCGACCTCGGCGGCGCGGATCGCTTCGGCCTTTTGCGTGAGCGAGGCGACGACGGGCACGGCCAGCCGCGAGCGGTACCATTGACTGTAGCGGGCGACGTACTCCGCGATGATCTCTTCGACTTCGGGAATCGCCTCGCGACGCACCTCGAGCTTCTCGTCCACGATACCGCGTAAGCCGTCGACGTCGACCAACGCGACGTTGTCGATCGACGCGATCTCGGGATCGGCATCGCGCGGAACGGCGATATCGACGACGAAGAGCGGGCGGTGCGGCCTGGCCTGCATCGCCGCCGCAACGTTCGTCGGCGTGAGAATGAAATCCGACGCGCCCGTCGACGCGATCGCCACATCTGCCTCCGCGAGCGCGTGCGCCAGCGCGGGCATGCCGGCGGCGCGGCCGAAACCCGCCTCGTCGACGAGTTCTTGCGCGCGCGGCGACGTTCGATTGATCACGATCAAATGTGCGACGCCTTCTTGACGCAAGCGTCGCACAGCGCTGCGCCCCATCTTGCCGGCTCCGATGACCACGACCGTCGTATCCGCAAGGGTTCCCAGCCGTTGTTTGGCCGCGTCGATCGCGGCGGTCGCGATCGAAGTCGATTCGTCGCCGATCCGCGTTTGTGCGCGCGCGCTCTTCCCGGCGTTCAGCGCTTCGCGGAAGAGACGATGCAGCGACGCGCCCAGCGAGCGCGCTTGATGCGCTTGGTGGTAGGCGTCCTTGACTTGTCCGAGGATCTCGGCCTCGCCGATCAGCATCGAGTCCAAACCGGTGCTGACGTGGAACAGATGGTCGACCGCCTGTTTGCCCAGGTGAGTGTAGAGATACGAGTTGAGATCGTAATCGACCGACGCGTGACGAAAGTTTCCCAAGAACGTCTTGAGCTGTTCCACGCCCAGTTCGTAATCGTCGACCTCGGCGTAGATCTCGATCCGTCCGCAGGTCTGCAGCATCGCCGCTTCGCGTACCGATGAGTAGTCGCGCAGGGCCACCAGCGCTTCGCCCATGCGGGCGGCAGGGAATGCGTGGCGTTCGCGCACGTCGACGGGCGCGGTGCGATGCGAAAGCCCCAAGCAGACGACCGGCATTACTGTACCATGTTAGGGCGCGCCCGCGGCCACGCCTAGCGGATTTATCGCAAGGTCGAGCAGGGCCGCGTCGGCGGCCGCGATCGTCTGCTCGATCTCGTGCGTGGTGTGTGCCGTCGAGACGAACCCAGCTTCGAACTGCGCGGGTGCGAAGTACGCCCCGCGATCCAGCATGGCATGAAAATATTTTGCGTAGAAGGCCGTATCCGATTGCATCGCGCCGGCCAGATCGTCGACCGGGCCGGGGGTAAAGAAGGTGCAAAACATCGATCCGGCGTGCGTGCTGTAGTGCGCGATACCGTGTTTGAGGAACACTTCGTGAAGGCCGTCACAGAGCAGTTTTGTCAGCACGTCCAAACGTTCGAACATCGTTGCGTCTTCGCGCACGATCCGCAAGGTCGCGATGCCGGCGGCCATCGCCAGCGGGTTGCCCGAAAGCGTGCCGGCTTGATAGACCGGACCATCGGGGGAGAGCGATGCCATGATCTCTTGTCGTCCGCCGAACGAGCCGACCGGCAGGCCGCCGCCGATGACCTTGCCCAAGGTCGTGAGGTCGGGCACGACGTTCTCGATGGATTGCACGCCGCCGCGCGCCACCCGAAATCCCGTCATCACCTCGTCGAAGATCAACAGCGCACCGTGTTGCGTGCAGAGGGTGCGCAGGGTTTGCAGATAACCCACGCGCGGCAGCACCAACCCCATGTTTCCCGCGTACGGCTCGACGATCACCGCGGCGATCTCGTCGCGATGCGCCTCGAACGCGTCGGCGACGGCTTGCGGATCGTTGAACGGCAGCACGATCGTGTCGCGCGCGGTCCCTTGGGTGATGCCCGGCGAGGTCGGGACGCCGTTGGTCAGCGCGCCCGAACCCGCGGCGATCAGGAACGCATCGGCGTGCCCGTGGTAACAGCCCGCGAACTTCACGATCTTTTCGCGATGGGTGAAGCCGCGCGCGAGCCTGACCGCGCTCATCGTCGCTTCGGTACCGCTGGAGGTGAAGCGAATGCGTTCGATCGACGGCATCATCGCGCGAATCAATTCGGCCAGTTCGCTCTCGGCTTCGGTGGGCGTTCCGAACGACGAACCGCGCAGCGCGGCGTTGGTGATCGCCTTTACGACGGCGGGATGCGCGTGCCCCAGCAGCAGCGGCCCCCACGACATCACGTAGTCGATATATTCGTGATCGTCGAGATCGGTCAAGGTCGCACCCTTGCCGCTCTTCATAAAGACCGGCGAGCCGCCGACGGCTTTAAACGCGCGCACCGGCGAGTTCACGCCGCCGGCGATCGATTCGCGCGCGCGCACGAAGGCGGAAATCGATCGCTCGATCTTCACGGGCTACCGACCTACTCGGGCGGCGTACTCTTTGGCAAAGTACGTGATGATGATGTCCGCGCCGGCGCGCACGAAGCTCGCGAGCGTTTCGTCGATCGCGCGATCGCCGTCGAGCCACCCGTTGGCGATCGCCGCCTTGAGCATCGAGTATTCCCCGCTGACGTTGTAGACCGCGATCGGAACGTCGAACGCATCGCGCGCGGACCGAACGATATCCAGGTACGGCAGTCCGGGCTTGACCATAACGATGTCCGCGCCCTCGTCGATGTCCAGCGAGATCTCGCGCAGCGCCTCGCGGGCGTTGGCGGGGTCCATCTGATACGTCCGTCGATCCCCGAACCGGGGCGCCGAACCGGCGGCTTCGCGAAACGGGCCGTAGAATGCCGACGCGTATTTCACGCTGTAGGCCATGATCGCCAAATTGGAATGACCGTGCGCGTCGAGCGCGCTGCGGAGCGCTTCGACCCGGCCGTCCATCATGTCCGACGGCGCGATGATGTCGACGCCGGCATCGGCATAGGTCAGTGCGGTCTTCACGAGCAACGCGACGCTGGCGTCGTTATCGATGCAGCCGTATTGATCGACGATGCCGCAGTGACCGTGGTCGGTGTATTCGCAGTTGCACAAGTCGGCCACGACGGTCGTGTCGGGAGAAGCGGCTTTGATCGCGCGGATCGCGCGCTGGACGACGCCGTCGGGATCGTAGTTGGAGGTCGCGGCCGCGTCTTTGTGCGCCGGGATGCCGAAGAGCAGCACGCCGCCGATGCCCAAATCCGCCAGCGCGCGCGCTTCGGCGACGGTTTGCTCGACGGTCATTCGCGAGATGCCCGGCATCGACGAAATCGGACCGGCATCGGCGTCGCGTTCGGCGACGAAGAGCGGTTGGATCAGACGGTCGAGGCGAACGTGATGCTCGCGGACGAGGGCTCGGATGCCGTGGCTGCGGCGCAGGCGGCGCGGACGATAGATCACCGCGCCGACCCTTCGAGATAGTCGCAGACCAACCCCACGAGCAGGTCGATCCCGGGCTCGGGCGCCTCGAGCGCAACGTCCAGGCCGGCGGTTTCGGCGGCCTCGCGCGTCTGCGGCCCCATCACCGCGACGGCGGGCCGAATCCCAGATGCAGCGAGATGGGCGAGATAGGGGCCCGCCACGCCGACCGAGCCACTGGAAGCAAAGACCAGCAGATCCGGCGCGGCGCCCGGAAAGGGCGTTTCCGCGCGCAGTTCGTGCACGACCGCACCGGCGTCGCGCAACGCCGCGGCGATGCGGCTGGGGCGGGGAAGCGTGCGCGGAAGCACGATCGCGCGGCCCGACAGGGGTTGAAAATCGGGGCGCGACAACGCCGCGACGATGACGCCCGCGCCCTGCGCGAGCAGGTTGTCGGCGAGTGCCACCCCGAGGCTTCGCGCGCTTTCGAGCGAGTCGACGTCGCCGCCGATCGTCGCGCGCACGACCTTCGAGCCGTCGGTGGTCGCGACGACGCCGCGCACGATCGTGCGTCCGCCCTCCAGGCAGGCGTGGATGCCGATCGGCGCCTGACAGCCACCTTGCAGGGCGGCCAGCGCCGCGCGCTCGCACGCGACGGCTCGCTCGGTCGTTTCATCGTTGATCGCGGCGCGCAGTTCGGCGCCCAAGGCGTCGTCGCCCGCGCGCGTTTCGACCGCCAGCGCGCCCTGCGCGACGGCCGGAACGATCTCGTCGATGGAAAACGGCACGGTGTATGTCGCGCGAACGTTCAACCGCGCCAAGCCCGCGGCGGCCAGGACGATTGCGTCGTATTGCCCGTCGCGCAGCTTTCGCAAGCGCGTATCCACGTTACCGCGCAAGTCGTCGTAGCGAAGGTCGGGGCGCAACGCGGCCAACTGTGCGCGGCGCCGCAAGCTCGACGTCCCGACGGTCGCGCCCGGCGCAAGGGCGGCGAACGTTTCGTAGCGCTCGCTGCAGAAGGCATCGCGCGGATCTTCGCGCGCGGAGATCGCAACGATCGCCATGTCGTCGGGAAGCGCGGTCGGGAGGTCCTTACACGAATGCACGGCATAGTCGGCGTCGCGCGCTTGCAGCGCGCGTTCCAGTTCTTTCACGAAGAGGCTCTGCGCGCCGATGGAAGCTAGCGGCTTATCTTGCACGCGATCGCCGGTCGTGGTGACGGTCAAGATCGTAGTGGCGATTCCACGACGCGCCAAGCGGGCGGCGACCGTGCGCGTTTGCACCAGTGCCAACGCGCTTGCGCGCGACGCGCAGATTGCCGTGCGCGGCGTCGGCGCTTCCTCTTTGCCGCGCAGCCGATCGATCGCGGCCTCGGCTTCGTGCTCGATTTCGACAGGATTCATCGCGCCCAGCGTCTCGACCGGAAGGTCGCAGAGCACCCGCAGCACCGGCGCCCGTTCGCCCGCGGGCACCACCGCCTGCACGTACGTGCGCGCGTGTGCGAGTACGCGCGCGGCGCGACCGTAGACCTCGCCCAAGCGTTCCTTGATGTCGCCGGCGACGCGCTTGGCAAACGCCGGCGACGAGCCGCCCGAATCGACCGCGACCGTGAGGTCGCCCAGGCGCGCGAGCGCGAGCATGGTCGCGTCGCCGCGCTGCGATTGCGTTGCGTCGACGACGATCGCGCCGGCGGCGCGGGCGTCAGCTGCGACGCGCTCGTTGATCGCGTCGTCGCCCGTGGCCACGACGACGACGAACGCATCGGCGATATCGCGC
>Ga0208357_1001569_pt1 | contig 16445 bp, 12 predicted proteins | sample NGESurdeep092012_6_FD_184487 | JGI IMG/M metagenome (GOLD analysis project Ga0208357, IMG submission 184487) | Arctic peat soil microbial communities from Barrow, Alaska - NGEE Surface sample F52-2 deep-092012 (SPAdes) | ecosystem: Environmental > Terrestrial > Soil > Wetlands > Peat ... | reverse complement strand
GGCGACCTTGATGTGGTCGACGCCGTAGCCCTGCGTTTCAGGCGAATTGATGTTCTCGAATGCCAGCGAGACGTGATAATCCATGTCGAATCCGCGCTGTGACTGGCGGATCAGGCCCAGATAGCTGTTGTTCACGACGACGTGGATGTACGGCAGCTGGTGCTGTGCGCCGACGGCCAGTTCCTCGATCATGAACTGGAAGTCGTAGTCACCCGACAGCGCGACGACGTTCTCGCCCGGCTTGCCGCGCACGACGCCGAGCGCAGCAGGAATTGTCCAACCCAGGGGCCCGGCCTGCCCGGCGTTGATCCACTTGCGCGCGCCGAACACGTGCAACATCTGCGCTCCCGCGATCTGAGACAGGCCGATCGTCGACACATACGTGGTATCAGGGCCGAACGCCTTGTTCATCTCTTCGTACACACGTTGCGGCTTGATCGGAACGTTGTCGAAGTGCGTCTTGCGGTGCATGGTCGCCTTGCGCTGGAAGCACTCGTCGGCCCACGCCGAGTAATCCGGGAGCGTGCCGGCTACCTGCCGTTCGAGGGCGACCGCGATCAGCGCGTCGAGGGCGGCACCGGCATCCGAAACGATGCCATAGTCGGGCGCGAACACCCGTCCGATCTGCGTCGGCTCGATGTCGACGTGTACGAACGTGCGGCCGGCTGTGTAGGTCGCGATGCTGCCGGTCTGGCGGTTCGCCCACCGATTGCCGATGCCGATCACGAAATCGGATGCGAGGAAACTCGCGTTCGCATAGCGCTGCGAGGTCTGAATCCCGGCCATGCCAACCATCAACCGGTGATCATCCGGGATCGAGCCCCAGCCCATCAGCGTCGGGATCACCGGCACGTTCAGCAGCACGGCCAACTCGACCAGACGTGCGGACGCACCCGCGTTGATGATGCCGCCTCCGGCGATGATCACCGGATGTTGCGCCGCGGTCAGCAGCTCCAGCGCCTTTTCAGCTTGGGCGCGGCTCGCACGCGGCGGAGTCACCGGCATCGGCTCGTAGGTGTCGATGTCGAACTCGATCTCAGCCATTTGCACGTTGAACGGCAGGTCGAGCAGTGCGGGCCCCGGGCGACCGGAGCGCATCACGTGGAATGCCTTCTGGAACGCTCCGGGAACCTGCGCCGGCTCCAACACGGTCATTGCAAACTTGGTGACCGGTGCGGCGATCGACACGATGTCCACGGCCTGAAAGTCTTCGGTGTGCAGCTTGTTCGTTGCCGCCTGGCCTGTAATGCACAGGATCGGCACCGAGTCGGCCCACGCGGCATACAGCCCGGTGACCATGTCGGTGCCGCCGGGGCCGGAGGTTCCGACGCAGACACCGATCCGGCCATCCGCCGTGCGGGTATAGCCGTCGGCCATGTGCGAGGCACCCTCGACGTGACGGGCGAGCGTGTGGCGAAGTCCGCCGTGCGCTCGCATGGCGGAATAGAAGGGGTTGATCGCCGCTCCGGGGAGGCCGAAGATTTCCGTGGCGCCTTCCTTTTCCAGAATCAGGACGGCGGCATCGACGGTGCGCATGCGTGTCATGAGAAGCTCCTTGCATTTCGTTGGTTGAGGAGGCCGGTCCCTGAGCTTGCCGAAGGGCGGCCGTCTCGAATCCAGTGATCGGTTGATTCAGTGATGGCGGGACATCGCAGCGGTCTGCTTGAACAGCCCCGAGTGGTCGAGCCCGCCGTCGCCCTGGTTCACCATGGCTGTGATGAGTTGTGCCACCGCGGCGCCGAGCGGTGTGACCACTCCGGCTTCGCGTGCGGCGGCGGTGACGATGCCGAGATCCTTGTTGTGGAGCTCAAGTCGGAAACCGGGCGCGAAGTTGCGGTCGAGCATCTTCTGGCCCTTCTGGTCGAGAACCTTCGAGCCGGCGAGACCGCCGCCGAGCACCTTGAGAGCGGCATCCGTGTCGACGCCGCACGCCTCGAGAAAGACGATCGCCTCCGACAGCGCCTGAATGTTCACCGCCACGATCAGCTGATTCGCCGCCTTGACGGTCTGCCCAGCGCCCGACGGCCCGACGTGCACGATGGTCTTGCCGACGGCCTCCAGAATCGGGCGCGCCTGCTCGAACGTGCCGGCATCGCCGCCGACCATGATCGACAGCACGCCGTCGATCGCGCCCTGCTCGCCACCGGAGACCGGCGCGTCCAGCGCGCGGATGCCGGCTGCCGCGGCATCCTCGGCAAGTCGCGCTGCGACGTCCGGGCGGATGCTGCTGGCATCGATCCAGATCGCGCCCGCCTTCGCATTCGCCAGAAGGCCGTCTGCGCCCGAGGCGACGGCCTCGACGTCGGGCGAGTCCGGCACCATCGTGATGATGATGTCGGCGCCCCCGACGGCATCCGCAATGCTGGTGGCACCGGTGCCGCCTGCGGCGACGAGGGCGTCAACCTTGGCCCTGCTGCGGTTGAAACCGGTGACGGTGTGGCCGGCCTTGACCAGGTTGACGGCCATGGGCAGGCCCATGATGCCGAGTCCGATGACGGCGACGTTGCTCATCTGAAAAGTCCTTTGGTTGTTGTTGTTGGTCGAGTAGCCCGCGACGAAGGAGCAGGCGTATCGAGACCCCGTACCGAGCCTCCGTATCGAGACCCGTTCAGGTCGCGAGCCAGCTGAACGCGCTCTCCGCAGGCGCCTTGTATTCGAGGCCGATATACCCCTGGTAACCCAGTTCGGCGCTGCGAGCCAGCCAGTCGCCGAATGGCAGCGTGCCGGTGCCGGGGGCACCACGGCCGGGATCGTCGGCGATCTGGATGTGGCCGAAGTCAGCCGTGTGCTCCTCGATGACGGCTGCGACATCGTCGCCGTTGACCGCCAGATGGTAGAAGTCGGCGAGCAGCTTGACGTTGGTGGCGCCCGATTCTTCGGCGACTCGCGCGATCACGGCAAGCGCATCCGCTGCCGTCTTCAGCGGATAGCGCTCGGCCCCACTGACCGGTTCGAGCAGCACGATGCCGTCGATGGTGGCCACCCCGGCTGCTGCTGCGGCCAGATTCTCGACGGCGATGGCATCCTGCTCGTCTGCGCTCAAGTCGGCGACGCGGTTGCCGTACAGCGCGTTGAACGCCCGGCAGCCGAGTTCTTTGCCGATGCCCGCGACGACGTCGATGTTGTCACGGAACTCGCCTGATCGCGCCGGCCAGGAAACGAGCCCGCGGTCGCCGCCGGGCATGTCGCCGGCGTTGAAGTTCAAGCCGGTCAGTTGCACACCGGCGTCGCGGACGGCCGCAGTGAAGGCGTCACGCTCGGCGTCGCCCGGCACCGAGCTGGCGAACGGCCACCAGAACTCGACGGCGTCGAAGCCGGCGGCCTTGGCGGCGGCCGGGCGTTCGAGCAGGGGCAGCTCCGTCAACAGGATGGAGCAGTTCACGGTGTACGTCATCGTCGTGTCCTCGTCTTGCCTTTGTTCTGTCAGCGTTGTGGTGATACTTTTCCGCATTGCGAGATTATTATTCTGCGGTGTGAAAAGAATACGACACGGCGACGTGTGCGTCAAGGGTCACCGCAGCATCCGGGGTCGACGACAGCGCGCAGCTGCGCGCCACACCGGGCTTTTGACGACAGCCCGGATGCGCAACCGTTCGACAGTCCGGTTCAGCGTGCAAAGTCCGGGCTATCGTGAAGCAGGTCGGCAGTCGCGCCTACGTCAGGCGGATCTGCCGGTTGACGTCTTTGTAGAGGAGATAGCGGAACGGGCCGGGCCCTCCGGCGTAACAGGCCTGCGGGCAGAACGCACGCAGCCACATGAAGTCACCGGCTTCGACCTCGACCCAGTCGTCGTTGAGCCGGTAGACGGCCTTGCCTTCGAGCACATAGAGCCCGTGCTCCATCACATGGGTCTCGGCGAACGGAATCGTGCCGCCCGGTGCGAACGTGACGATGTTGACGTGCATGTCGTGGGCGAGGTCGTTCGGGTCGACGAAGCGGGTCGTCGCCCAGGCATCATTCGTGCCGGGCATCGGAACCGGTGCAACATCCTGATCGCGCGTCACGAACGACGCGGCGGTGTAGCCGTCGAGAGGCTCATAAGCCTTGCGGATCCACTGGAACGTCGCCGGCCCGTCGCCGTCATTGGTAACCGACCACTCGGCCCCCGCGGCGAGATAGGCATAGCCGCCGGGCTCGAGTTCGTGCACCGAGCCGTCGAGCGTGAGCCTCAGCGCTCCCTGCGTCAGGAACAAGACCCCCTCGACGCCAACCTCGGCCTCCGGCCTGTCGCTGCCGCCGCCCGCGCCGACCTCGACGATCAGTTGCGAGAACGTCGTGGCGAAGCCGGCGATCGGCCGGGCGAGAATCCACGAGCGCGTGTTCCGCCAGCCTGGCAGGTTGCTCGTGACGATGTCTCGCAGCACGCCCTTCGGAATGACGGTGTACGCCTCCTTCACGACGGCGCGGTCGGTCAGCAGCTCGGTCTGCGGCGGCAGTCCGCCAGCGGGCGAGTAGTAGATGCTCATGATCTCTTCCTTGGGTTGAATGTCACGTGTTCACTGTCCGTCCCGGATGCGCCAACTCTTGCAAACGCGCAACCGGCACCGCGACGTCGCCTTCGACCTCTTCAGCACTGATGGCACCGCAGTCCAGCCCGCGGCAAACGAAGCCGGCGAGCGCCCGCGCGGTCGCGGGCTCGTCAAGAACAGCGCCATCCGGAGTCGCACCTGCAGCACCAGCCGCACTTCCCAGGTAGGCCCGCAATCGCGCAGCGGCGGCGGCGTACCCATCCCGGTAGAACGCGTAGGTCGCACTGAACCGCGACGGCAACTGGGCAGGATGCAGGTCCCAGCCCTGGTAGAACCCGCGCTCCAGCGAGCGTCGCACGAGCCGCCCGTGCAGTCGCCAGGCGTCTTCGACACCGGCACCGACGGGCATGACGTTGGTGGAACCATCCGACAGGCGGATGCCGGTGCGCGCCACCGCGAGCTGCATCACCTCTTTCGCGAAGTCCGCAACCGGATGTTCCATCGACTGATACTGCGCGGAAATCTCCAGCGACGCGCTGTAGTCATATGTCCCATAGTGCAGGGCGCTGATCCGACCCGGCACGACGTGCGGCAACTGCGCGACCGGCGAGGTCCCATCAGCACCGAGGATCAACTGCGGCGTCTCCACCTGCACCTCGAACCGCAGGCGACCGGCAGGCAGGCCATGAGCCTGCTCCAGCGACGCGACCGCCAGCGCCATGGCCCGCACCTGCGCGACGGTCGTCACCTTCGGCAGCGTGAGCACGAGCCCAGCCGGCAACTCGCCCGCCGTGACCAGCCCGGAGACGAACAGGTCGAGCGTGCGCAGCCCGCGCGCCCGGGTCGCCGCCTCGAAACATTTGAACCGGATGCCGATGAACGGCGGCGCAACACCCGCCGACACCGCTGCAACAACAGCAGCGGCAGCACTAACCGCATCGGCGTCCTCGGTCTCGTCCCCGCGATCGCCATAGCCGTCTTCGAAATCGAGACGCAGGTCTTCGATCGGCTCCGACTGGAGTTTCGCGAACACGCGCGGCACGACGGCGGCCGAGCACGCGGCATCCTGTCCCAAGAGCGCACTGAGCGCCTCGAGTCCGGCACGGGTATCCCGCGCGCCGTGGCCGGCGAGCGCGGCGAGCGCCTGCCCACCCCACTGCGCAGGCAGTGACGGCGTGTAGCGATCGGCCGGAACATACACCGTGTGCACCGGCTGGCGCGAGCCGTCGTCGCCCGGGTAGTTCGTCTCGAGCAGTTGATCCGTCGACGCAAGCAGCGCATCGATCTCGGCAAGCCGCGCCGCAGGCAGCGATGGAGTGGGCGACATGGCTCAGCCGAGCAGTTCGTAGGCTGGGATGGTCAAGAAGTCCGTGTAATCACTCGACAGGCAGATCTCCGCGACCAGGTCGGCGGCCGGTCGGTAGTTCGCGTCAAATGCGTCAGCGCTCACTTCGCCGCGCAGTCGCTCGACCTCTTCGTCGAGCAGGCGCCGCACGAGCTCGGTGGTCAGCACTGCACCGGTGTCGGCGAGCGTCACGCTGCTGTTGAGTTGCTGCCAGACCTGCGAACGCGAGATCTCGGCCGTCGCGGCATCCTCCATCAGGTTGCGGATGGCGGCTGCGCCATTGCCCCCGAACCACGCGGCCACGTACGCGACGGCGACGTACAGGTTGGTGCGCACACCTTCTTCGGTCACGATGCCGCCCTCGATGCGAGTGTCCAGAAGGTCTGCGGCGGTCACCGCCACCTCCGATCGCTGCTTGCCGAGCTGGTTGAGCGCCCCGCCGAGCACGCCGTCGAAGACCTCGCGGCAGATCGAGACAAGATCCGGATGCGCCACCCACGACCCGTCGAAACCGTCGTTGGCCTCACGCGTTTTGTCTGCACGCACCTTCTCGAAGGCGTTGGCGGTGATCTCCGGCTCCGATCGGTTCGGAATGAACGCGGCCATACCTCCCATCGCGAAGGCGCCGCGCCGGTGGCACGTCTTCACGAGCAACTCCGTGTATGCGCGCATGAACGGCGCGGTCATGGTGATCAGTGCACGGTCGGGCAGCACGAAGCTGCCGCCCGCGTCGCGGAAGTTCTTGATGATGCTGAACAGGTAATCCCATCGGCCGGCGTTGAGACCGGAGGCGTGGTCCTTCAGCTCGTACAGGATCTCGTCCATCTCGAACGCGGCCGGAATCGTCTCGATCAGCACGGTCGCCCGGATCGTGCCCTGCGGAATGCCGAGGGAGTCCTGCGCGAACACGAACACGTCGTTCCACAGCCGCGCCTCGAGATGGCTCTCGATCTTCGGCAGGTAGTAATACGGTCCGTCACCGTTTGCGATCAGCTGCTGGGCGTTGTGAAAGAAGTGCAGACCGAAGTCGACCAGAGAAGCAGATGCCCGCTCCCCGTCGATCAAGATGTGCTTTTCCGTCAGATGCCAGCCTCTCGGCCGCGTCACCACGGTCGGCAGCGGCGCATCCGTTCGCACCGCATACGCCTTGCCCTCCGGCGAGGTGTACGCAAGGGCGCCGCGCGCCGCGTCACGCAGATTCACCTGCGATTCGATCACGTTGTGCCAGGTCGGCGAACTCGCATCCTCGAGGTCGGCCAGCCACACGTTGGCGCCGGAGTTCAGAGCGTTGATCGCCATCTTCGCCGGAACGGCGGGGCCGGTGATCTCCACGCGCCGGTCCGTCAGCCGGGCCGGTGCGGATGCCACTCTCCACTCTCGCTCGCGGATGTCCGCGGTCACGTCCAGAAAATCGAGTCGCCCCGTGGCCGCCACGGCCTCGCGCTTGACCGCCCGCTCAGCCAGCAATGCCAGGCGCTGCTGATTGAACTGTCGCTGCAGGCGCTCGAGGAAGGCCAGGGCGTCCGGAGTGAGCATCTCCTCCATGCCGTCCGCGGTGGACGCATCCGGTTCGCCGGTCGCACCGGCTTCGCCTGGGTTGATCTCGATCGTCATGCACGTGCCCTTCTTATACAGCGCTTATCCATGCGGCAGCGAGCGTGGCGACAACCACCCTTGGCCGAATGATCGGAAGATTCTTTCCGTATCTTGGATATTTCCGTACTTTGGATGTTATTGTCTGAATCGCGGAATCTCAAGTGATCGGGCCGTGGACTAGAACCTGGGGCCCCGAGCACGGACGACCGATCCTGTATCTTGGGAACGATCGGCAGTTTCCACCATGCGGATAAGATTTGTCGACAGCGGTCAACCCGGAGGGTTCGGTCATGGCGGAAAAGACTTCTGAGGGCGTCAAGTCGGTCGTGCGTGTGTTCGACCTGCTCGAGTTGATCACGGATGCCGGTGGTGACGTGACCCTGAGCGAACTGTCCACGGTGGCGCAGCTTCCTCTTCCCACGATCCACCGTCTGCTGCGCACGTTGGTCTCCCTCGGCTACGTGCGCCAGCTCGCCAACCGCCGGTACGCACTCGGGCCCCGCCTGGTGCGCCTTGGCGAGGCGGCGAATAAACAGTTCGGCGCGCTGGCCCGCCCACAGTTGAAGTGGCTGGTCGACCGTCTCGGCGAGACTGCGAACATGGCGATGCTGGATTCGGACATGGTCGTCTATGTTGCCCAGGTGCCCTCACCCCACGCGATGCGCATGTTCACCGAGGTCGGTCGGCGCGCCCACACGCACGACACCGGCGTCGGCAAGGCCATCCTCGCGCAACTCGACGACGAGACCGTGCGTGGAATCGTCGGACGTGCCGGCATGCCGACACCGACCGCGACGAGCATCGGCTCCATCGACGCACTGCTCAAAGACCTCGCCGCCATCCGCGAGCGCGGCTACTCGATCGACGCCGGCGAGCAAGAGCTCGGCGTCCGCTGCTTCGCCATGGCCATCCCCGGCGCTCCGACACCGACCGCGATCTCGGTCTCCGGGCCGGAGGCTCGGGTCGATGACGCGTTCGCTGCGCGCGCCATCCCGCTGTTGAAAGAAGCAGTCGCGAACATCGCGAAGAACGCCGGCAACATCTGAGCAAAGCGTTCGCGACCGCCTGGGCGAGCTTGACGATTCGCTCCAGCTCGCCTTACCATTCTCGTATCGCAATAATCTAATTCCGCCTCTCGGAATTCAGTTGCGATTGTCGGACTGACGAGGTACCCGATGAACGAGCAAAGTCGCCCTGTTTCTCTAACAAACACAATGGAACCACCCGGCGTGACCGTGAACGGCCACCAGCGTCCGTTCGGTGAGGTCGCAGCGCACACCACCGCACTGGACTGGCTGCGCACCCGCGGCCTGACCGGCAGCAAAGAAGGCTGCGCGGAGGGCGAGTGCGGCGCATGTGCCGTCATGGTCGCCGGGCCGGATGGCCACGGCGGCACCGCCTGGAGCTCCGTCAACTCGTGTCTGGTGCCGGTCGCGGCCCTCGACGGTCAAGAGATCGTCACCTCGGAGGGGCTCGGCTCACCGGATCACCTGAACCCCGTGCAGGCGGAACTGGCGAGCAACGGAAGCTCCCAGTGCGGCTACTGCACCTCCGGCTTCGCGTGCAGCATGGCCGCCGAGTTCTACCGCCGCGGACGCAGCGACACTGACGCAACGGAAAACGTGCCGGCGACCCGGCGCCACGGACACGAGAACCACGAGCATGGTCCGAACGGTTTCGACCTGCACGCGCTCGGCGGCAACCTCTGCCGCTGCACGGGCTATCGGCCGATCCGGGATGCCGCATACGCACTCGGCGACCCCGACCCGGCGGATGCCCTCGCTCTCCGCCGCGATCGGCCGGCTCCTGTCACTGTCGCCACCGACTTGACTGCGCCGGACGGGCGCTTCGTCCGCCCGTCCTCCCTCACTGACGCGCTGTGGCTGCTCGCGGAGAATCCGCAGGCCAAGGTGGTCGCCGGTTCCACGGACTGGGGCGTCGAGGTCAACCTGCGCGGGAGCCGCAGCCCGCTCGTCATCGCGATCGACCAGTTACCCGAATTGCGCACCCTCGACACCGTCACTGACAGCACAGGCACGGGCAGCTTCATCGAGATCGGCGCAGGGCTCTCGTTGTCGGAGGTCGAGCGCGACCTCGACGGGCAGATTCCGCTGCTCGCCGAACTGTTCCCCCAGTTCGCATCCCGACTGATCCGCAACCGTGCGACGATCGGCGGCAACCTGGGCACAGGTTCCCCGATCGGTGACGCGCCTCCTGCGCTCTTGGCGCTCGGAGCACGGGTCGTGCTCGCGTCGCTGGACGGCGAGCGCGAGGTCCCGCTCGATGAGTACTTCACCGGCTATCGCACCACCGTGTGCGAGGCGCACGAGTTGATTCGAGCCATCCGCATTCCGTTGCCACCTGCACCGATCAGCGCGTTCCACAAGATCGCCAAGCGCCGCTTCGACGACATCTCCAGCGTGGCTATCGCGTTCGCGCTCCAGGTCGACGACGGCATCGTCACGCGGGCCACGATCGGCCTCGGCGGCGTGGCCGCCACACCGCTGCGCGCACGTGCGACGGAGGCCGCCCTGCTCGGGAAAGCGTGGAACGAGCAGACCGTCACCGCGGCATCCGCTGTTCTTGGTGCAGAGGGCACCCCGATGGAGGATCACCGGGCCAGCGCAGCATACCGACGTATCATGCTGTCACAAGCGCTTCCGAAGCTTTACGTCCAGACCAGCGAAGGTCAGGAATCAGAAAGTCAGGAGGTTTCAGCATGAGCGCACTGTCAGAGCGCCCGGCGAATCCTGTCGTCGGACTGAACGAACCGCACGAGAGCGCCGTCGGTCACGTGACCGGCCGGGCGCTGTTCACGGATGACATCGCAACGGTCACCCGCGACGCCTTGACCGCCTGGCCGGTGCAGGCCACGCAAGCGCACGCGCTCGTCACCGCCCTGCGCACCGATCGTGCCCTCGCTGTGCCCGGAGTGGTCCGTGTGCTGACGGCGGATGACGTCCCCGGCCTGAACGACGCGGGCATCTGGGGCGACGAGCCGCTCTTCCCCACCGAGGTGATGTACTACGGCCATGCCGTCTGCTGGGTGCTCGGTGAAACTCAGGAAGCCGCGCGCCTGGGGGCCGCGGCAGTCGAACTCGAATACGAGACGCTTCCATCCGTCATCACGGTCAGTGAGGCGATCGCGGCAGGCTCGTTCCAGGGCAAGGCGCGCGTCTCTCGCCGTGGCGACGTTGACGCAGCGCTGGAAGCGGCACCCCATGTCTTCGAGGGCGAGATCGAGACCGGCTGCCAGGAACATTTCTACCTCGAGACGCAGGCCTCACTCGCGTATTACGACGAGGGCGGGCAGCTGTATGTGCAGTCCAGCACGCAGAACCCTGCAGAGTGCCAGGCCATCGTCGCGCACGTTCTGGGGCTCACGAGCAACGCCATCACGGTTCAGTCACTTCGAATGGGCGGCGGCTTCGGCGGCAAGGAGACACAACCGCACGGCTTCGCCGCCGTCGCTGCGCTCGGCACGACCCTGACCGGTCGGCCCGTTCGACTGCGTCTGAACCGCACACAAGACATCACGATCACCGGCAAGCGGCCCGGATTCCAGTTGACCTGGAAGGCGGGCTTCGACGATGACGGCAAACTCGTCGGGTTGAAGGCCAACATGACCGCGGATGGCGGTTGGTGCCTCGACCTGATGGAAGCGGTGCTCTCCCGCGCGCTGTGTCACATCGACAACGCATACTGGGTTCCCAATATCGAGGTGAACGGCCGGATCGCCAAGACGAACAAGACGTCGCAGACCGCGTTCCGCGGATTCGGCGGCCCACAGGGCGTGCTTCTGATCGAGGAAGTGTTCGGCAAATGCGCGCCCGCGCTCGGCATCGACCCTGCCGACCTGCGCCGCCGCAACTTCTACGCTCCGGGCCAGACAACTCCGTACGGCCAGGTCGTCAAAGACGCGCAGCGGATGCCGGCGATCTGGTCGACGCTGCTGGAGAACTCCGACTTCGCACGACGTCAACACGAGGTCGAAGCGTTCAACGACAGCCATCCGCATATCAAGCGCGGGCTGGCGATCACACCGGTGAAGTTCGGCATCTCGTTCAACGTGTCGTTCTTCAACCAGGCAGGCGCTCTTGTGCTCGTCTACAAAGACGGGTCCGTGCTGATCAATCATGGCGGCACCGAGATGGGCCAGGGGCTGCACACGAAGATGATCCAGGTCGCGGCCACCGCCCTCGGCGTTCCCCGCTCGGCGGTGCGTCTCGCACCGACGCGCACCGACAAGATCCCGAACACGTCTGCGACCTCCGCAAGCACCGGCACCGACCTGAACGGTGGGGCGGTCAAAAACGCGTGCGACCAGATTCGCGACCGGATGGCGGTGGTCGCCGGCAGCATGCTCGACGTCAGCCCTGCGGACGTGCGCTTCTCGAATGGAATGGTCACGGGACTCTCCGCGCCGGGCGTGGAGTTGACATTCGCCGAGGTGGCGCAGGCCGCCTATCTGCGGCGCGTGCAACTTTCTGCTGCCGGGTACTACCGCACGGAGGGTCTGCACTGGGATCCTGAGACCTGGTCGGGCTCACCCTTCAAATACTTCGCGTATGGCGCTGCAGTCACCGAGGTCGAGGTCGACCGCTTCACCGGCGCGTATCACACGCGACGAGTCGACATCGTGCATGACGTGGGCGACTCGCTGTCGCCAATGATCGATGTCGGTCAGATCGAGGGCGGGTACGTTCAGGGCGCCGGCTGGTTGACACTCGAGGATCTGCGCTGGGACACGTCTGACGGCCCCAATCGCGGGCGCCTGCTGACGCAGTCGGCAAGCACCTACAAGCTCCCGAGTTTCTCCGAGATGCCCGAGGAGTTCAACGTGACGCTGTTCGATCAGGCACACGAGGAGGGCTCGATCTACGGTTCGAAGGCGGTCGGTGAACCGCCCCTGATGCTGGCACTCAGCATGCGAGAAGCACTGCGTCAAGCGGTCGCTGGATTCGGCCCGGCCGGTCGGCCCGTTACCCTCGGTTCCCCCGCGACCCCGGAGGTCGTGTTCTGGGCCGTCGAGGCGGCCGTGAACGCCGCTGCCGGCGAGCGCAAGCGCCGGCAAACAGAGCCGGCGCTGGTCCACTAACCGGCACTGACATGGAGTGGTTGGCAGCGATCGAGCGCCTGCGCGTTGCGCGGCGCAGCGGCGTGCTGGTCACGGTGGTCTCCTCTCGCGGACACGCACCGCGCCGGGCCGGGGCGAAGATGGTGGTGACGACGGATGCCGCGTGGGACACGGTCGGCGGCGGCAACCTCGAGGCGACGGCGATCGATCGCGCCCGCGCGGTGCTGGCCGACGGATTGGCCGGTCCCGAACTGATCACCATACAACTGAGTGAGAAGGCCCCGGCGGAGTACGGTGTGCAGTGCTGCGGAGGAGAGGTCACGATGCTATTGGAACCGGTGCGTATTCCGCCCTCCGTTGCCATCTGCGGGGTCGGGCATGTCGGCCTGGAGCTGGCGCTGATTCTGTCACGGCACGACATCGAGTTGCATTTGATCGACTCGCGCGAGGGCATGCTCACACCGGAACGGCTGGCCGTGCTTGATGGCGCAACCGCGGACATCCGGGTTCATCACGCTCCAGTGCCCGAGAGTGCGCTCGGTGAGTTGCCGCCTGGCACGCACGTGCTGATCATGACGCATGACCACGCCGAGGATCTCGCACTGTGTGACACGGCGTTGCGCACGCCACAGCTCGGCACGATCGGCCTGATCGGATCGAGCTCCAAATGGCGCCGCTTTCAGTTGCACCTCGGCGAGCTCGGCCACACGCCGCAAGAGATCGAGCGGATCACAACCCCGATCGGCATCACCGGCATTACCGCAAAGGAGCCTGCCGCAATCGCGGTGAGTGTTGCGGCGCGTCTGCTGCAATTGTTCGAGGCAGCGGCGCCGCTGGCAGCGCGACCGGGAAGGGTCGCCGACGCAAAGACGGTGTGACGAGCAGCACGAAGTTTCCGTCATCCCGATGGTGTGTCACGGCGAACCCGAGGCGTGAGGCCAGCGCCAACGACTTGTGATTCCGTCCGTCGATGACGGCGTACACTCGGTGCGCGCCGAGGCGACCGAAGGCGAGGTCAAGCATCGCGTCGCCTGCTTCGGTCGCAATCCCTTCGCCAGTGTGAGCGGAGCCAAGCAGCCATCCGATCTCCGCGGAGCGCACGTCGGCGCTGACGGTGCGTAAATGAAGGGACACGTCCCCGATGAGTCGACCGTCGCGCTCAATCGCCAGTGCGAGCAGATCATTACTCTGAAGCAAGCGCGTGTGCCGGGTGCGGTCCTTCAGGTGCTGAAACGACTCCGCCCGTGTGCGACGCGGCCAGGCCAGAAACTCCAGCACCATCGGATCGCGTTGGATCGCGTACCAGGCGTCGGCATCCGTCAGGCGATGGGGTCGGAGCGTCAAGCGTGCGGTGTGGATCGTCGGCGCATCGAGCGGAGTCTCGATGCGCGTGCCCCGCAGCATCCGGGGTCGACGGATGCCCCACGCCTGCAACCGCCGACGCACGGCCTGGCGAACTGCTCTCGTCTGCGGCTGCGGCACGGCCGAAGACCCCGAAAGGACGCTTCCTATCACCCCATGCACGTTACGAGCGCGCGGTGTGGGTTGCTGATGAGAAGGTTGGGAGTGGAGTCAGAAAAGCGTCGATCGCGGCCGCCCCGCTGAAAGGCCGCTCAGAAAGCGACTCGTCGAGCGGGCCGGCCGCGATCCCGTTGGCTTATGATCGCGGCGACCGGCGCTACTTCATGCCGAGCAGCTGTTCGATCACGCCGACCAGGAAGTACAGCACGAAACCGGCGGAGACGACCCACATCAGCGGGTGCACTTCCTTGCCTCTGCCCTGCACGGAGCGGATCAACACGTACGCGATGAAGCCGGCCCCGATGCCGTTGGCGATCGAGTAGGTGAACGGCATCAAGATGAACGTCAGGTAGGCGGGGATCGCGATGCCGAGGTCCGACCAGTCGACGTTGCGAATCTGGGTCGTCATCAGGAATCCGACGATCACGAGTGCCGGTGCGACCGCCTCGAACGGCACGATCGTCACGAGCGGTGCGAAGAAAGCCGCAGCGATCAGCAGGATGCCTGTGACGATGCTCGCAAGCCCAGTGCGAGCACCCTCTGCGATGCCGGCCGCGGATTCGACGAAGATCTCGTTGGAGGACACCGAGCCGAAGCCGCCGATTCCGGAGGCGGCGGCATCCACGAGCAGAACTCGATTGGCGCCGACGAAGTTGTTGTCCTTGTCGAGGAGGTGGGCTTCGCTGGCAAGGCCGGTCATGGTGCCCATGGCGTCGAAGAAGACGGTCAACAGGATGACGAACGTCAGGAGCGACGCCGCGATCACGCCGATGTGCACGAAGCCGCCGATCAGATCGACCTTACCGAACAGCGACAGGTCGGGTATTGCGACCACTTTCGACGGGAACTCCGGAATCATCAGCGACCAGCCGTTCGGGCTCTTGTCGCTGCCGGGCGTGTGTGTGATCGCCTGCACGATCATGGCGAAGATCGTCGAGGTGACGATTCCGATCAGGATCGCGCCTGGGATCTTGCGCACGAGCAGGATGATCGTCAACACGAGTCCGAATACGAACACCAGGGTCGGCCAACCGAGGAGCTTGCCGTCGATGCCGAGTTGCAGCGGAACCGTCGTGTGGGCGGCATCCGGAATTCGGCGGACGAAGCCGGCATTGACGAGTCCGATGATCGCGATGAACAGGCCGATGCCGACCACGATCGCGGTCTTGAGGCTGGCGGGCACGGCCTTGAAGACGGCCTCCCGGAAGCCGAGGAGCACCAGGATGAACATGACGATGCCGGACAGAAGCACGAGCCCCATCACGTCGGGCCAGGTGAGCCCCTTCGTGGTGGCGATCGTGACCGACACGTAGGCCGAGACGCCGAGGCCCGAGGCGAGTGCGAATGGGTATTTCGCCCAGGCGCCCATGATGATCGTCATGACGCCGGCGATGATCGCCGTCATGGCCGCTACCTGCGGGATGCCCAGCGTGTGGCCCGAGCCGTCCGGGCCGCTCAGGATCAGCGGGTTGAGCACCACGATGTACGCGAGTGCGAAAAAGGTGGCGAAGCCACCGCGGATCTCACGGCCGTACGTGGATCCACGCTTGGTCATCATGAAGTAGCGGTCGATGCGCGAGCGTCCGGTGTCGGAGATCTCGGCGTGCTCGTCCTCGTGTTCTGGGGTCTGCTGGATTGTCATTGAACGTCCTTGTTCGGGGTGTTGGCGATGGCTTCGAAACTAGTACGCGATGCGAGTCGTCAGGTTGGACCAGCGCTCGAATGGGGCCGTGTGAGTGGGAGCATCCGCGCCGAGCGGCGCGTGCTGCACGACCTGCATCGAACGCTCTTCGACGGGCTGCTCGAAGAACTCGTAGAACTCGGCGTCGTCGAAGCCCGCATCTGCCGCATCATGGCGGTCGGCGGCGAAGACGACGCGGTCGACGCGCGCCCACAACGCGCTTGCAAGGCACATTGGGCACGGTTCGCAGCTCGTGTAGAGGGTGGCACCGGTGAGGTCGAAGTTCCCGATGCCGGCACACGCGGTGCGGATCGCCGTCACCTCGGCGTGGGCGGTCGGGTCATTATTCGCGGTGACGCGGTTGACGCCGGGAAACTCACGCCCGTCGGCTGTGACGATCAGCGCGCCGAATGGGCCGCCGCCGTTGTCGACGTTGCTGACTGCCAACTCGATCGCGCGGGACAGGTATTTTTCTCGTAGCTGCGGAGATTCCACGATGAGGCTCCTGAGTGATAGGGGCGCCGACCGTTCGCAACCCTCGGGTTTGGGGGTCGTCTCCATCGACGCGAATTCAGAGTAACAGCGCTGATCAGTTTTGGCTACTGTTTTGGAAGAAGAATTTCACGATGCAGAAAATCGGATACTGGATGGGGCGGACAGCCTGGCTGCCTCAGAGCGACGTCGGGCCCTGCCCGGTGTAATACGTGTGCGCGAACTGATGTGCCTCTCCCGCGGCGGACTCCTCGTCGATGTCCG
>Ga0208357_1001568_pt1 | contig 16457 bp, 15 predicted proteins | sample NGESurdeep092012_6_FD_184487 | JGI IMG/M metagenome (GOLD analysis project Ga0208357, IMG submission 184487) | Arctic peat soil microbial communities from Barrow, Alaska - NGEE Surface sample F52-2 deep-092012 (SPAdes) | ecosystem: Environmental > Terrestrial > Soil > Wetlands > Peat ... | reverse complement strand
CGAACCCGTCCCGCCACGACGGGCGGGACGGGTTCCAACCCGCGCGATTTTCTCACGCCGGCCGCCCCGCTAGTCTGGCCGGGTGGAACAGGCGGAGACACCCCAGCCGGATCGGATGCCGACGGCGCTGCTGCGGGAGGCACGGCGCGAGGACGTGCCGGAGATCGTCGCGCTGCTGGCCGATGACGCGATCGGGGCGGGCCGGGAAGGGCCGGCCGACGCCTACTACGCGGCGTTCGAGCTGATCGCGGCCGACCCGGGTAATCGGCTGCTGGTCGCCGAGGCGGCCGGGCGCATCGTCGGGACCCTCCAGCTGACCATGATCCCCGGGCTGAGCAGGCACGGCATGCTGCGGGCGCAGATCGAGGGCGTCCGCGTCGGCGCCGACCAGCGCGGCCAGGGGCTCGGCCGCCGGATGATCGAGCGGGCGATCGACCTGGCCCGCGAGCAGGGCTGCGGGCTGGTCCAGCTGACGTCAGACAAGCGGCGGCCGGACGCTATCCGCTTCTACGAGTCGCTGGGGTTCACCGCCTCCCACGAGGGGCTGAAGATCTCGCTGCCGTGACCGCCGCCGCCTCGTTACCGCGCGAGCAGGGCCGGCAGGACCTGCCGCACGTTCTCGTCGAGCTGGGCGGCCGCGGTCGGGTCGCCGGCCAGCTGGCGCAGCAGCGCGTGCTGGAAGACGCCGTCGAGCAGGGCGTAGGCCAGGGCCGGGGTGACCGCGAGCGGCGTGCCGCTGAGCTCGCCGAACTTGGCCACGATGCGCCAGATCATCCGCTCAAGGGACTGGTCGATGTCGGTGACGTCGGCCCGGAACTTCTCGTCGAACAGCGACTGGTTGCGCAGGTCGTACCAGAGCCGGTGCAGGGACGCGTCCTCGACCAGCGTCGCCGCCATCGCGGCGCCGAACCCGCGGCGGACCCGGTCGGCCGCGACGGCGGTGGCCACGATCGAGTCGTACCTGAGCACGCACTCGGCCTTGTACTGCCGGACGCAGTACATGATCAGCTCGAACTTGTCGGCGAAGTAGTAGTGCAGCACGCCGTGCGAGAACTCGGAGTTCTGCGCGATGTCGCGCAGGCTGGTGTTCGCGTAGCCCCGCTCGGCCAGCGTCTGCAGCGCGGCAGCGGCGAGCTGGTCGCGGCGCTCGGCGAACTTGTCCACCTGTCGGCGCGCGATCGTGTCCCGGTTCTGAACTGCCATGACTCCACGGTACTGGACGATCGGCCAAATTCTGTAAGGCGATCGTCAAGCAATCTCTTGACAACTGTCAAGACTGAGATCAGCCTTGGAGGCACGCCGGCGGCACACAAGCGACATTTCCGGTCGCGGCGGTCACTTAAGGGCGGGGCTCGGCAGCACAGAGAGGTGTCCGATGAGCGTGTACGACCTGACGGGGCGCAGGGCCCTGGTAACCGGCGGGGCCCGGGGCCTGGGCGAGGGAATGGCGCGGGCGCTGGCCCGGGCCGGCGCGTCGGTGGTGATCGGCGACATCAGGGACGACCTCGGCAAGGCGTGCGCCGAGTCGCTGCGCTCGGACGGACTCAGCGTCGAGTTCGTGCCGCTCGACATTACCGCCGAAGACAGCTGGGTCCAGGCGATCCCGCAGGTCATCGGGCACCTGGGCGGGCTCGACATCCTGGTCAACAACGCCGGGGTGGAGATCACCAGCCTGCTGGTGGACATCGACCCTGACGACGTTCGCAGGCAGCTCGAGGTGAACGTGCTCGGCACCGCGCTCGGCCTCAAGCACGGCTTCCGCGCGATGCGGCCAGGCGGCCTGGCCGGCGCGGGCGGCTCGATCGTCAACGTCGCGTCGGTCGCGGCGACGATCGCCTTCCCCGGCATCGCGATCTACTCGGCGACCAAGTCCGCAGTCGACCGGCTGACCAAGGTCGCCGCGATGGAGTCGGGCAGGCTCGGCTACGGGGTCCGGGTGAACTGCGTGTACCCCGGTCTGGTGCCGACCGAGATGGGTAATCAGCTGGCGAACGACTGCGCGACCATCGGCCTGTTCCCGACCGCCGCCGACGCGGCGATGGCGGTGGCGGGCCTGACCCCGCTCGGCCGCCTCGGCGAGGTGGCGGAGATCGCCGACGCGGTGGCGTTCCTCGCCTCGGACGGGGCACGGTTCATCACCGGGGCCGGGCTCCCGGTCGACGGCGGCATGGGAATGTGAGGGGGGACCAACCATGAGCGACAAGAAGAAGGTCGTGGTCTACGGCGCCTCCGGCTACACCGGGCGGCTGGTCTGCGAGTACCTGCGCGAGTTCAACGTCCCGTTCATCGCGGCGGGCCGGGACAAGGCACGGATCGCGGAGGCGCTGGAGACGGTGCCCGGCATCGGGACCGTCGAGCACGAGATCGTCGAGGTCGAGCACGCGGTCGGGCCGCTGTCGGAGCTGTTCGACGGCGCCAGCGTGGTCTGCAACATGGTCGGGCCGTTCGCCACCTACGGGGCCGAGGTCGTCGAGGCCTGCCTGGCGACCGGCTGCCATTACCTCGACACCACCGGCGAGCAGGACTGGCTGATCGCGGCCGAGGCCGCCTACGGCGCCCGGATGGCGGCGGCGGGCCTGCTGCTCGCGCCCGGCGTCGCCCAGATGTACACCACCGGGGAGATCGCCGCCCAGCTCTGCCTGGAGCAGCCGGGCCTCGACACGCTCGACATCCTGGTGTTCTGGAAGGGCGCGCCGACGGTCGCCTCGACCCGGACGATCCTCGTCAACGCCGCCCTCGCCAAGGCCTACTACCTGGAGCAGAACGCGTACCAGGAGTGGCCGGCCGACGGCGGCCTCTACTCGGTGACCGTGCCGGGCCAGCACGAGACCGGGCTGGCGCTGCCGTGGGGCGGCACCTCGCACCCGGTCTGGTTCAACCGCGACCCGAGGGTCGCCAACGTCAAGGTGCTCGGCGGCGTCTTCAACCGGCCGCTGATGCTCGGCGTCCCGCAGATCGTCGCGGCCGCCCTCGCGCAGATCGCGGACCTGCCCGAGGCGGACAAGCACCGGGTGCTGGCCGAGCAGGCGGCGGCGGTGATGAACCAGATGCCGCCCCGCGAGTACACGCGGATCAACACCTCGCTCGACTCGGTGCACGCCTCAGGGCCGCTCGGCCGGGCGCACTGCATCATCCACGGGAACTGCAACTACAAGCAGACCGGCCTGCTGCAGGCGTACGCCGCCTACTCGCTGCTTCAGCAGCCGCCGCGGCGGGCCGGGTTCGCGTCCGGCTGCCAGGCGTTCGGCGCCCGCGAACTGCTCGGCGTGCTGCGTAGTTTCGGCCTGGTGATGGAACCCGCGCTCACCAGGTCGAGTTGAGGGAGAGCGGAGCCATGCGGCTCGTCGACTTCCTCGACAAGGGGGCGTCGGTCCACCCCATCGACGCCCCCTGTCTCACGATGGCCGGCCAGGCCAGGAGCTACGCCGAGGTGCAGCGCCTGTCCTGGTCGGTCGGGCGGGCGCTGGCCCGGTCCGGCATCAGGCCGGGCGACAAGGTGGCGGTGCTGTCGGGCAACGACCCGGTGGCGTTCGCCTCGGTCTTCGGCATCAGCCGGGCCGGCGCGGTCTGGTGCCCGGTCAACCCGCGCAACGAGGCGGCCGAGAACCGCGAGCTGCTGGCGCTGCTCGACTGCCGCTGCCTGATCTTCGCCGCTGCGTTCGCGCCGCTGGTGGCCAAGATCGCCCCGGACCTGCCCGAGCTGACCACGCTCGTCTGCCTCGACGCCGACCCCGGCGCTCGCGACGCCGGCGGCGCCGTCGGCGCTCCGGGCGTGGCCGGCGCGGTCGGCTTCGCCGATTGGCTGGCCGGGCTCGACGACGGCCCCTGGCAGGCCGACCCGGTCGACGATGTGGTGATGATCGCCGGGACCGGCGGCACCACCGGCAGGCCCAAGGGGGTGATGCTGACCGGCCGCAACGTCGAGACGATGGCGGCCCTGACGCTGATGAGCTACCCGTTCGAGGGCAGCCCGGTCTACCTCGCGTTCGCCCCGCTCACGCACGCGGCGGGGGTGCTCTGCTTCCCGATCATGGCGCTCGGCGGCGAGATCGTCATCATGCCGCACCCGGACCTGGGGGAGTTCCTCGCGCTCATCGCCGCGCACCGGGTCACCCACGCGTTCCTGCCGCCGACCGTGATCTACTCGCTGCTCGACCACCCGGCGCTCGCGTCGGCCGACCTGGGCTCGCTGCAGTGCCTCTGGTACGGGGCCGCCCCGATGTCGGCCGCCCGGCTGGAGCAGGCGATCGGCGCCCTCGGGCCGGTCCTGGGTCAGCTGTTCGGCCAGACCGAGGCGCCGATGTTCATCTCCGTCCTCCCGCCCAGGGAGCACCTGCACGCGGACGGGACGCTGGCGACCGAGCGGTTCACCTCGGCCGGCCGCCCCACCCCGCTGACCACGGTGGCGATCATGGACGAGGCGGGGCGGACGCTGCCGCCGGGGGAGCGCGGCGAGATCGTGGCCCGCGGCCCGCTGGTGATGGCCGGCTACTACCGGAACCCGGCCGCTACCGCCGAGGCGTCCAGGCACGGCTGGCACCACACCGGCGACGTCGGGTACCTGGACGCCGACGGCTACCTGTACATCGTCGACCGGCTCAAGGACATGATCATCAGCGGCGGCTTCAACGTCTACTCGGCCGAGGTCGAGCAGGCGGTGCTGGCCCACCCGGCCGTGCTCGACTGCGCGGTCGTCGGCCTGCCGGACGACAAGTGGGGCGAGCGCGTCACCGCGATCATCCAGCCGCTGGACGGTCGCGACGTCACCGCCGAGGAGATCCGGGCCTTCGTCAAGGACCGCCTCGGCAGCGTGAAGGCTCCCAAGCAGGTCGAGATCTGGCCCGAGCTGCCCCGCTCCCGGGTCGGCAAGATCCTCAAGGCCGACGTCAAGGCGCGCCTGCTCGACGGCTGAGGCTCGCGAATTCAAACCCGTCATCTCGAACGGGCCCGGCTGACTCCGGCCGCTTAACCTGAGCCGCTTCAGCGGGCGGGCGCAGAGCCGGCCGGGTCCGTTCGAGATCAGCGATTGCGATCTTTTTCCGCCGTGCGTGGGCCTATTGCTGTTGGCTGGTATGGGATCGGCGCCATCGCTCGTATTCGCGGTGCCTGACGCCGCGGTCGTGCTCGTGGATCACGGCGATGAGCGCTGGCAGGCCATTCTCCCCGGCATAGCACTCGGCGTGGATCAGCCGGGTCGGGGTGCCGCGAAGGTCTTCGACGAACGGCACCCAGAAGCCGCTCGATGGTGCGGCGGAGTCGTCTTTGGCCGGATGGGAGGACACGCCCGGGCCGCTGGGGTCGATCTCAGAGCCGCACGACGGACAGACTGGTCCGTGGTCGCGCATAGCGGCCATCATCTCTTAAGGCGGTAGATGACGGCAAGGCCGCTCATGATCTCAAGCGTCTACTCGGAGATTGCGGCAGATCGTGATGATAACAGCAAGAAGCGCGGGGTAACAGAATTATTGTGCGACGTTTCAATACGTTTTCCGAATGTTTTGTCGCGCAATAGCCTAAGGCACGACCAGACGTGGTGGATAACAGCAAGAAGCGCGGGGCGCCGAGGGCTAGAGCCAGTCGTTACGGCGGAAGACGGCGTACAGGCCTACCCCGGAGATGAGCATGATCGCGACCGCGACGATCAGCCCGACGTGGTTGCTGAACCCGGGGTAGGGCACGTTCATGCCGTAGAAGCCGGTGATGAAGGTTGGCACCGCGATGATCGCCGCCCACGACGTGACCTTCTTGGTGATGACGTTCATCCGGTTGCCCTGGATGGTCAGATTGGTCTCCAGGATCGTGGTCACCAGGTCGCGCAGCGACTCGGTCCACTCGGTGGCGCGCAGCACGTGGTCGTACACGTCCTGGTAATACGGCATCAGCTCGCTGTCGACGGTGTGCACATCGCGCCGCATCAGGGTGTTCAGCACCTCGCGCATCGGGAGAACCACCCGGCGAAGGAGCACCAGGGACTTGCGCAGCTCGAACGAGCGCCGATGCACCGACATGTTGGCGGCCGCCTTGTCGTCGAAGAGGTTGTCCTCCAACTCCTCGACCGCGTCGTCGAGTGACTGCACCGCCTCGAAGTGGCCGTCCACGATGAAGTCGAGCAAACCGTGCAGCAGGAAGCCGACGCCGTGCCGGGCCAGGTCGGGGCTGGAGTCCCACCGGCCGACGACCTTGCCGATGTCCAGGCCGTCGTCCTTGCGGATGGTTATTAGCGCCTGCGGCAGGATGAAAACCGAGATCTCGCTGGTCGCAAGCTCACCGGTTATGGTGTCGAGCCGCGCCGCGTAAGCGGTCATGAACAGATGCGTCTCGTACCGGTCGATCTTCGGGCGCTCCCGATCGAAGAGCGCGTCCTCGATCGCCACCGGGTGCAGGCCGAACTCGTTCTGCAGCACCAGCAGGTCCTCGCGGTCCGGATCGCGCAGGTCGAGCCAGATCGTGGCGTTCCCCTCGACCAGATGGTCGCTGATCAGGTCGACCGGGAACCCCTGCTCGGCCAGTCGGCCGTCCCGGTACACGCGGGTCCGTACCTGGCACCCGGTTGTCGAGTCCTTGCAGATCGCGGCCTCGGCCACGGTGTGCGGGTCGCCGCCGTGAAACGTGCTCTCCCGCACCGCCCCGGATCCCAGCTGACCGCCGAGCGCCCCGCCAGACGTGCCGGACTGCGCTGACTCCATGCGATCCCTCCCGTTCGCCGTCATACCGGACCCAGGATCTCACCTTCGCCACCGCCTGTAGCCGTTGCCGGTTCGGCGGCACGACCGTTACATGAAAGTTAAACGATATTCAGTCCCATTCGAGAGGTTTTGTCCCACATCTGCCACTATGTATTCCGTAACACCATGGGGGGCGTGGCGGACGGGTGAGGCGCCCGGAACCGAGCGGCCCCCTGTGCTGCTGGTTTCGGAGGGGGAGCCCGCACATGACGGTCGCTGTTCATAACTTTTCCTACGGCCTGGTCAATCCGGTACTCGGTTACGCCATGTCCTGTCTTGGCGCCTTCCTTGGGTTGCGCTGCGTAACCAGGGCCAGGGCCTACTCCGGGGCCGCCCGGGCCCGCTGGCTGATCTTGGCCTCCGTCGCGATTGGCGCCGGGAGCATCTGGGCGATGCACTTCATCGCGATGCTGGGCTTCACGATCCCCGGTCAGACGATCCTCTACAACGTGCCCGTCACGATCGTGTCGATGCTGATCGCGATCGTCGTGGTGGGCATCGGGCTGTTCATCGTCAGCTACGGAAACGGCGGCTGGCGTCCGCTGCTGAGCGGCGGCGTCATCGTCGGCATCGGCGTCGCCTCCATGCACTACCTGGGCATGGAGGCGATGAGCATGCCCGACAGCATGCGTTACAACGCGCCGCTGTTCGTGCTGTCGGTGGTGATCGCGATTGTCGCCGGGACCGCGGCGCTGTGGGCGGGCACCCGGGTCCGCAGCATCGGCTCGACGGCGGTCGCGTCGCTGATCTTCGGCGTCGCCGTCAGCGGCATGCACTACACCGGGATGGCGGCGATGCAGGTGCACCCGGATTCCTCGACGTCCGGGGGCTCGATGGCCTCCATGGGCGGCGCCAGCGCCATCTCCTTCATCGTCCCGCTGCTGGCCGGCATCAGCCTGCTCATGTTCGGCCTGACGCTCGCGATCACCCTGTCGCCGAACGAGGCCGAGATCCACGAGGACGCCGTGCTCAGGCACCGGATGGACACCGAGTTCGCGGACGGCCTGCAGGTGAATTCCCATGGCGCCGACTTCCCGGTCTCGCCCGTGCAGGGCCCCGGCCGGGCGGCGCCCCGGGCCGGCACCTCAAACGCCTTCACCCCCGGCGGCTACACCAACGGCAACGGCAACGGCTACGGCAACGGCAACGGCTACGGCAACGGCTATGCCAACGGCAACGGCAACGGTTCCGACCGCGCCAACGGCTCCGGCGGAGGCAACCTGTTCGGCGGCGACCAGCCCGGTCCGTCCGCGCGACCGCTGCCGACCCGCCGCCCGCCCCGGGACGGCGGCCCGCCCGGCAACGCCTGAGCCCCGGCCGGGAGCGCTAGCGCCCTAGAGGTCCAGCGCCTCCTGCACGATCGGGTCGGCGTCGGCGCCGAGGACACGCCAGTCCTCGCCGTCGCCGAGGACCTTCTCCGCGCCGCGGATCGCGCGGAAGTCGCCCGCCCCGGCGAGGGCGGGCAGCTCCGCCGCCGCGTCGTCGGCCAGCGCCTTGGCCGCCCGCAGGAGCTGACGGTGCATCCGGATCAGGGCGACGTCGGTCGAGCCGAGGTGCTCCCTCGTCCGGTCGAAGATCGGCCCGGCGGTCTCGGTCGCCATCGCGTCCTGGGACCGGAAGTCCGCGATCCCGCTGTAGGAGAGCCCCTTCTGCGCGAACCGGTCGATCCGGTAGTCGTTCTCGCGGGTGTAGGTGCGGGGTACGACGCCGTTCGGCGGCAGCATCTCGAACGGGTACTTCTCGTAGCTGAAGAAGACCGGCCCGCCCAGCCCGCGCGGGTTGGCCGGCGGCTGGGTGGTGAAGTTGTACCGGTAGGTGGTGTAGTCATCGGACGGCACCACGAAGATCTGCCGGGTCGAGAACGGGATCTGCGCGATGATCGTCGACGCGGGGAAGATGTAGGCGCTGATCCGCGCGTGCCGGTAGCCGTTGGGCGTTACCCGCAGGCCCGCGTATCGGAACCCGTGCCAGGTCTCGTCTACCTCGATGAGCGCCTGCGGGTCGTGCCGCCACAACTTCATCGACAGGTACCCCGACGGGTAGCCGGGCTTGTCGGTCCCGTCGTCGGGGATGTCGTCAATCGCGTCGAATTGGTGCAGGTTGGAGATGTGGGCGGTGTCGAGGTCGCCGTCCATCGACTGGACCCAGTTGCAGTAGATCGACTCCTTGTTGACCGCGACCAGCGACGGCGACAGCGCGTCGGTGCCGAAGTCGCGGAACGGCGTGATGGAGGACTCGGGCCCCAGGTACGCCCAGACGATCCCGCCCGACTCGCGCACCGGGTAGGACTTCGTCTTGATTCGGTCCGCGAACGAGCGGATCTCGGACCGCTGGTCGGTGCACTGCCCGCTGACGTCGAACTTCCAGCCGTGGTACGTGCAGCGCAGCCCGCATTCCTCGTTCCGCCCGTAGAACAGCGACGCCCCCCGGTGCGGGCACCGCTCCTCAAGGAGCCCTACTGCTCCAGACGAGTCGCGGAAGGCGACCAAATCCTCGCCAAGCAGCCTGACCCGGGCGGGCGGCCCGTCGGGCTGGCCGATTTCCGACGACAGGCAGGCCGGGATCCAGTACCGCCGCAGCAGGTTCCCCATCGGCGTGCCGAGGCCGACGCGGGTGAGGATGTCGTTGTCTTCGGCCGACAGCACGGCGCGCACCTCCATCTCCATGTGACTCAGGCGATTTTCCCTGGAGCCACGGTGTCTCCGGAATCGGTGAGCGTCAATAACCGCCGGCCAGCGAATCGCACAGGCCGCCGTCGTGGCCGGCCACAAAATGCTGCGGCTTCTGCGCCCGGCGAGGTGCTGGAGACAGTCGTTGCCTGAGGCGGGACCCACGCGACCATTCATAATAAGTGCTCTTAATTTGTTCTATAAGAAAGAATTATGTGCTTGTGCATTCCGTTGCCGGGCCGCCCGTCCGACAATGACGGCAACGCGATCTTGCAGCAATGGAGCGAGCCGATGAGAAGTGCACAGCAAAGCGGACGCCACGCGGTCGGCGTGGCGCTACTCGCGGTGACGGCGCTGGCGGCCGCGGCGTGCAGCAGCAGCACGTCAAGCTTGTCGAGCACGAGCACCCCGGCCACAAGCACCCCGACCGTCGGCACCAGCACGTCAGCGAGCGCGAGTGCCGCCGCGAGCGTCACCAACGTTTCCCTCGGGTACGTCCCCTACTCCGACGACGCGTCGCTGTTCTACGCGCAGGACAGCGGGATCTTCCGCCAGCACGGGCTCAACGTCAGCTTCGTCGCGCAGGCCAGCCCGGTGGCCGTGGAAGCGAGCATGGCGAGCGGCACCGAGCAGTTCGGGTTCATCACCACGCCGGTGCTGATCAACCTCAATTCCAAGGGCGTCTCCGTCAAGTGCGTGTCAAGCGTGGACGGCAGCGAGCCGTCCAACCCCGCCGACGACAGCACCGTGCTCGTCGCGGCGAAGGGTTCAGGCATCACCTCCGTCAAGGGCCTCGCGGGCAAGAACGTCGCCGAGGTCCAGCTCACCTCGCTGAACTCGCTCGCGGTCGAGGTGCTGGCGAAGCAGGCCGGCATCAACCCGAGCAGCATCCACCAGATCGCCATACCGTTCCCGCAGATGGCGGCCGCGCTCGCGCAGGGCCGGGTGCAGGCGGCGGTCGACGTGGCACCGTTCGCGTCGACCGCAATGTCCGAGGGCGCGACCGTGCTCACCCACCCGAACGTGGACCTGTTCCCGAACGGCACCGTCACCTGCCTGGACGCGATGAGCTCCTACATCAGCGCCAACCCGACCATGGTCTCGGAGTTCCGCGCGGCGATGAACCAGTCGATCGCCTACTCCAAGACGCACGAGTCGGTGGTGAAGCAGACCCTCGTGTCGCACCTGGAGCTGCCCCCGGCCGTCGCCCAGGCGCAGATCCTGGCCACCAACTGGAACTCGACCTTCAACGTGGCGTCCATCACCGCGATCGAGAACTACATGAAGGAGTTCGGGGTCATCACCACGGAGCCGCCGGCCTCGAGCCTGGTCTGGAACCCCTAACGTGCGCAACCTCGCGCTACGGTACGGGCTCCGGCTCGTCGTCCTCGCCGCCGCGCTCGGCCTCTGGCAGGTGCTGAGCGCGGACGGCGTGATCCGCAGCGATGAGTTCCCTTCCATGTCCGCGACGGCCAGCGCGCTCGGGCACCTGGCCACGGAGGGCACACTATGGTCCGCGGTCGGCCAGACACTGGAGGGCTGGGCGATCGGGCTGGCGATCGGCGCCGCCGCCGCGGTCGCGGTCGGCACGCTCATCGGGCTCAACGGCTTCGCCTACCGTTCCGTGATCGGCGTGATCGAGTTCTTCAAGGCCATCCCTGTCATCGCGATCCTGCCGGTCGCCCTGGTGCTCTGGGGCGCGACGCTGACGATGAAGTACGCCCTTGTCGCGTTCGCCGTGTTCTGGCCGCTTGTCATTCAGGTCTGCTACGGCGTCCGGTCGCTCGACCCGGTGGTCCGCGACACCGCGACCGCGCTCCGGGTCCGCGGCCTGCGCCGGTTCGCGGTGGTGATCCTGCCGTCCGCGGCGCCGTTCATCGCGACGGGGCTGCGGGTCGCGGTCGCGGTCGCGCTGATCGTGGATATCATCGCCGAGCTGATCGGCGGCGGCACCGGCGTGGGGGAGCGCATCCTGCTCGCGGAGGACGCCGGCCCCTCCGCTTACCCGACCATGTACGCCTACGTCGTCGTCGCCGGCCTTCTTGGCGTGCTGCTCGCGGGCGCGTTCACCGTGGCCGAGCGGTACGCGCTGCACTGGCACGAGTCACAGCGGGCGTCGCGAGATCAAAATCAAGGGGATATAGAACGGGCTGGGGTTGCTCTTGCGGCGTCATTATCTGTCGTCCCTGAAGCTCGCGGGGCGGGCGCTGACCCGGGTCTGGCTGTTCGCCGTCCTCATTGCCGTCTGGTGGACGTGGTCGGCGGGGTCGAAGTCGCTGTACTTCCCGCCGCTATCGTCGATACTGCGCACGCTGTGGGATCAGTGGGTCACCGGTCCCGCCCGGTCGGAGCTGGCCGTCAGCCTTGAGCATCTGCTCGTCGGGTTTTGCATCGCCGCAGTGGCAGGGATCGGCCTCGGCGCGCTGCTCTGGTCGCTGCGCTACGCCCGCGAGGCGACCCAGCCGTACGTGTACTTCCTTTACGTGCTGCCGGCGCCGGTGCTCGTGCCTGCCGCGATGACGCTGTTCGGCATCGGCTTCACGATGAAGGTCGTCCTCATCGCGTTCGCCGCCCTATGGCCGACCATGCTCAACACCCTGGACGGAATGCGCGGCGTGGACCAGGTCAAGCTCGACACCGCGCGCGTCCTCGGGCTGTCGCGGGTGCGGCGCGTGTTCTCCGTGGTGCTTCCGGCGGCCGGCCCGCAGATCGTGGCCGGGCTCCGCAACAGCCTCCAAGTCGCCATCATCCTCATGGTGGTCAGCGAATGGGAGTCGTCGACCGACGGCATCGGCTACTACATCGTGAACGCGCAGCAGTCCTTCGACTACCTGGACATGTGGTCGGGGATCTTCGTGCTCGCCATCATCGGAATGGTCGCGAACCTGCTGTTCGTGGCCGCAGAGAATCGTGTCCTGCACTGGCATTACGGCGCGCGCGCCGTGGAGGGACGACCATGACGACGCCAGGGATGACGCCGCGCGAAATGACCGAGGGCACGGGGGCCCCGGTCGTCTCATTGCGCAACGTGCGGAAGGTGTACGCGAGCGCGACCGGGCCGCGCGTGGCGCTCGCGGACATCACGTTCGACGTGGCTCGCGGCGAGTTCGCCTGCGTGGTCGGGCCGAGCGGTGCGGGCAAGACCACGCTGCTGCGCTGCCTGTCCGGACTGATGCCGCCCACCTCGGGCGAGGCGTTCTTCGAGGGCGTGCCGCTGCGGTCGGTGCCGGCCGGGGTCGGGGTGGTCTTCCAGGACTACAGCCGCTCCCTGTACCCGTGGCTGACGGTGGCGAGCAACGTCGACCTGCCGCTGCGAGTCCGCGGCGTGCGCCGCGCCGCCCGCGCCAATCAGGTCGCCGAGGTCCTGACGTCGGTGGGCCTCGCCGATGCCGGTCGGCACTACCCCTGGCAGTTGTCCGGCGGCATGCAGCAGCGGGTGGCGATCGCCCGCGCGCTCGCCTACCGGCCGGACCTCCTAGTGATGGACGAGCCATTCGCCTCGGTGGACGCCCAGACCCGGTTCGAGCTCGAGGACCTGATCCTGCGGGTGCGCGACGAGTTCGGCGTCACGGTCGTCTTCGTCACCCACGACATCGACGAGGCCATCTACCTCGCCGACCGGGTCGTCGTGGTGTCGAAGTCGCCGGGAGTGGTCACCGAGATCGTGGACATCACCCTGCCCCGGCCGCGCGACCAGATCGCGACGAAACGCGCGGAGGCGTTCAGCCGGTACCGCGAGCACCTACTCGGCCTGGTGATGTCCCGCTGACGTCAACCCGCTGCTAACTGAGAGGTAGCACTTGCCCGATACGCGCGAAGGGTCAGTGCGCGAACGACTGCCGTTTGGCCTGCAGCTCCGGCGGCATCTGCGTCTGCGGGTGGTGCTCGAGAATGCGCAGCTGCAGCCGGAGGTCGTCAAGAAGGAGGTTGGCCAGGTCCATCGAGAACCCGTTCCGCACCACGATCCGCATCACCGACATATCGCTGAGGTTGTCAGGGAACGTGTAGGCCGGGACCTGCCAGCCGCGTATCCGCAGCCGCTCCGATAGGTCGTAGACCGAGTACTTGTCCACGTCGTCGAGCAGCTTGAACGCGAACACCGGTAGGTCGCTGCCGTCGCTCAGCAGCTCGAACGGCCCGAGCTTGGCGATCTCGGCCGACAGGTGCTTGGCGATGTCCTGGCACGTCTGCTGCACGTGCTGGTAGCCGGACCAGCCGAGCCTGATGAAGTTGTAGTACTGCGCCGCGACCTGGGCGCCGGGCCGGGAGAAGTTCAGCGCGAACGTCGGCATCTCGCCGCCGAGGTAGTTGACCCGGAAGATCAGGTCATCGGGGAGCGCGTCGGAGTCGCGCCAGATGATCCAGCCCACGCCCGGGTAGACCAGGCCGTACTTGTGCCCCGAGGTGTTGATCGAGGCGACCCGCGGCACCCGGAAGTCCCACTTCAGGTCCGGCTGGAGGAACGGCGCGACGAACCCGCCGGACGCCCCGTCCACGTGAATCGGCACGTCGGGCCCGCCCGGCGTGGCGGCGAGGGCGTCCAGGGCGGTGTTCACCTCGTCGACCGGCTCGTACGACCCGTCCATGGTCGACCCGAGGATGACCACGACCCCGATCGTGTTCTCGTCGCACTGCGCCGCCGCCTCGGCCGCCCCCAGGTGGTAGCGGCCCGGCTCGAGCGGAACGTACTTCGGCTCCACGTCCCAGTAGCGGCAGAACTTCTCCCAGCAGACCTGGACGTTGGTGCCCATCACCAGGTTGGGCCGGGCGGTGTCGAGCCCGGCCGCCTTGCGGCGCGCGCGCCAGCGCCACAGCAGCGCCATCCCGCCGAGCATGCACGCCTCGCTCGACCCGGTGGTGGAGCAGCCGACCGACTCGCCGTGCGGCGCGTGCCAGAGCGAGCCGATGATGTTCACGCAGCGCTTCTCGAGCTCGGCCGTCTGCGGGTACTCGTCCTTGTCGATCATGTTCTTGGACGCGCACTCGGCCATCAGTTCCTCGGCCTCAGGCTCCATCCAGGTGGTGACGAACGTCGCCAGGTTGAGCCGGGCGTTGCCGTCGAGGATGAGCTCGTCCCGCACCACCTGCAGCGCCGTCCGCGGCAGGACCCCGTGCTCCGGCAGCTCGTACCGGGGGATCACGCAGCTCTTCTCCCGGAAGTACACCGGGTTGATGTCGAGTTCGGCCCCGGCCTCGTGCTTCTCTACCCGCTTGTGCAGCTCTGGCATGGTCCAAGGCTAGACCCGCCCATGTAGCCGCGAGCGAAGTCCCCGCCACCAAAGGTCAAATTCCAGTTCATCATCCCGAACGGACCCTGGCTCCGCCCTCTCCGCCGCGATTCGGTCGCTCCGCGACGGAGCGGGCCTGCCCGAAGCGCGGACAGGTGTCCGGCATAGGTTGGTCTGGGCGACAAGACGGGACGACGAAGGGTGGCCGACCATGGAGTACCGACAGCTGGGCCGCAGCGGGCTGCGGGTATCGACGCTGACGCTTGGCACGATGACGTTCGGCGGGCGCGGCGGCTTCCGCGCGGTCGGCGCGACCGACGTGGTGGCGGCGCGCCGCCACGTTGACATGTGCCTGGACGCCGGGGTGAACCTGATCGACACGGCCGACGTCTACTCGGGCGGGCTCTCGGAGGAGATCACCGGCGAGGTGATCGCCGGCCGGCGGGACTCGCTGCTGCTGTCGACCAAGGTCCGGATGCCGATGGGCGACGGGCCGAACGACGCGGGCCTGTCCCGCCAGCACATCATCGCGGGCTGCGAGGCCAGCCTGCGCAGGCTCGGCACCGACCACATCGACATCTACCACGTGCACGAGTGGGACGGGCAGACCCGGCTCGAGGAGACCCTGTCCGCGCTCGACTCGCTGGTCGCGGCGGGGAAGGTGCGCTACCTGGCGGCGTCCAACTACGCCGGCTGGCAGCTGATGAAGGCCCTCGCGGTGGCCGACAGCCGCGGCTACGAGCGTTTCTCGGCCCAGCAGATCTACTACTCGCTCGAGGCGCGGGACGCCGAGTACGAGCTGCTGCCGCTCTCGGTCGACCAGGGGCTCGGCATCCTGGTCTGGTCGCCGCTGGCCGGCGGCCTGGTGTCGGGTAAGTACCGGCGCGACGCGTCGCCGTCCGAGCAGACCCGGCAGCTGTCCGGCGAGTGGCACGAGCCGCCGGTCCGCGACCGGGAGAAGCTCTACGACACGATCGAGGTGCTGGTCGACGTGGCGGCCGCCCACGGGGCCACGCCGGCCCAGGTCGCGCTCGCCTGGCTGCTCGGCCGGCCGGCCGTGACCTCGCTCATCATCGGGGCCAGGACCGACGAGCAGCTGCTGGACAACCTCGGCGCGGCCACGCTCTCGCTGGCCGCCGACGAGCGCGCGGCGCTGGACAAGGTCAGCGCGCCCGACCTGATCTACCCGCACTGGCACCAGCTCGCCACCGCCAAGGACCGCCTCGGCCCGGCCGACCTGGCCCTGCTCGGGCCGCACCTGCAGGACTCGTAAGCACGTCCCGGTCGGCCGGGCCTGGTCGTTACCAGGTCTGGTCGCCGGCCCGGACCAGCAGCTCGTTGACCGCCACCCGGCGGTCGCGGGTGACGATGTAGGCCACGCTGTCGGCGATGTCCTCCGGCAGCAGCGCCTCGATGGCGGCGACCTGCTTGCGGGCCGCCGCCTGGACGTCGCCGGTGACGTGATCCACGAGCTCGGTGTCGACGGTGCCGGGCTCGACCACGCCGACCCGGACCCGGTGGCCGACCAGTTCCTGCCGCAGCGCCTCGGAGAACGCGTTGACGCCGAACTTGGTGAGGTTGTAGACGCTGCTGCCCGGCCGCGCCACCCGCCCGGCGGTGGAGCTGATGTTGACCACGTCGGCCACCCGCCGGGGCGAGCTCCCCGCCGCCTTGACCAGGTGCGGCAGGGCCGCGTGGGTGACGTACAGCAGCGCCTGCACGTTGAGCGCGATCATCCGGTCCCACTCGTCGGTGGCGGTCGCGAGCGCGGGGCCGAGCAGCATCACCCCCGCGTTGTTGACCACGGTGTCCAGCCCGCCGAGCCACTCGGCGAC
>Ga0208357_1001567_pt1 | contig 16458 bp, 9 predicted proteins | sample NGESurdeep092012_6_FD_184487 | JGI IMG/M metagenome (GOLD analysis project Ga0208357, IMG submission 184487) | Arctic peat soil microbial communities from Barrow, Alaska - NGEE Surface sample F52-2 deep-092012 (SPAdes) | ecosystem: Environmental > Terrestrial > Soil > Wetlands > Peat ... | reverse complement strand
GAAACGCTGCCTGCCGCCTAGGGCAACTGCTGGCCCAGAGTGATTCAGTGGCCAGAGCCAGGCTTGACGGCCAGCGAACCGAGTCGAACCCCCATGAAACCGACTTGAACCCCCATGGACTAAATTTAGTGGGCATTGTGCGGTCGCTGGCATGGGCCAGCGAAGCGCGCGCGGTGGCGCGTGAACTGCTGGTAGCCCGTCACTCCGGTCTGGTGTCCTCCTACGTGCAGCGGTACAGGAACGCCCCCGAGCCGGCCGAGGATCTCATGCAGGCGGGGTACGTCGGCCTGATGAAAGCGATCAGCCGCTTCGATCCGCTGGTCGGCGGGAACCTGGCCGCTTACGCGCAGGCGTGCATCAGGGGCGAGATCAAGCGGCACTTCCGGGACAAGTGCTGGCCGGTCCACGTCGAGCGCTCGGTGCAGAACATGGTCCTGGAAGCCCGCGACGCGGCCCGCCAGCTGACCCAGGACCTAGGCCGGGTCCCGGCCGAGTGGGAGATGGCCCGGCACCTGCGGGTCAGCGGTGAGCAACTGCGGGACGCACGACGGGCGGAGATAGCGTTCCGGCCATCGGCCGTCGCGGCGCACTGGGGCGAGCTGCCCTCACGCGAGCAGAAGATCCTGCGGATGCGTTTCGGTGACGGCATGACGCAGGCACAGATCGGCCAGCAGCTCGGCATTTCCCAGATGCATGTCTCCCGGCTGAGCGCCCACGCGCTCGGTTACCTGCGCCAGTGCCTGTTCGGCCCCAGGGAGCGCCCAGCCGGCGCCGGACCCGCCGCCGCCCGGCCAGTGAACGCCCGGGCGAGTCCCTGGCGAGAGGAGCCGGTGACACCGGATCGCCACCGGGCCAGCACGGCCAGGACCGCCCGTCCGGCTCAGCCCGGTTCCTGCGGGATGACCTGACGCCGCAGCCCTGCCACCTCGTGCCGGAACATCATGATCTCCGCATCTCCGGGCGCCTGCCCGCGGCCCAGATGCGCGAGCCAGCCGAGCGCGCGGATCACGATCAGGTAAGAGACGCGAGGGGAACGAACCGTGATCCCAGCGCATGCACCTAGTAGGCGCCTCCGCCATCACAGTCCGCACCGGATTCCGCAGCGCCACGAGGCCGAACGCCAGCCCTCCATCTCGCCACCGGGAGCCGAGATGTGATGGTGATGGTGCCCGCGGCGCTGAGCACACGCCGTCCCGGGTAGGGCCCGGGGGGCGGGGAACGCCCGTAGTTACAGAAACCGTTTTCCGGGAGTGTTTTTCACGCCGGTCATTTCAGGAATCTGAAAGCAGGCGCCGCGGATCGCTCTGTGGTGGCTTCTCGGCTCTTTTTCCCGCCAGTTGCCAAGCCGCTGTGGCTGATCCCATTTCGGTGGCGGCCTGGGTCAGGGGATGCCTTCGAGGCGGTTGTGGCCAATCTGCTGAGCCTGGGGGGGAGGTCAGGACGCCGCGGGGTGACCGCGTGCGGCCAGGACGAAGCCGGGGTGACCCAGGCCAGGTCCGGGGCGTCGTGACCGCCGGGCAGGTCGCGGCGGCCAGCGGCATGGCGGGCGTAATTCATGAGTATCGCCTGGTGGCATAGGTTTCCGGCACCCTCAGGGTCGTCGACAAACTGTGGTTGGCGTGGGCTCCCGAAAGGCGCTCATTACTTCATCTCGGACCATCCGTGCTCGCGGTGTCGCTCGGCGAGTGCAGTGAGCGTGCGGTGGATCCCGCGCTGCACGGCGTCGGCTAGGTAGGGCCGCAGCCCGGTGGCGGGGACGATGGTGTGGACCGAGCCCATGCTGCGGGCCCGTTCGATGCTGTGCACGTTGTCGAACTCGTAGGCGACCTGGCCGAGCTTCTCCGAGCGCACGGCGGCGCGAACCGATGTCAGTTCTGCGCGCAACTGGGCGGCGTCGGCGTGGGCTCCGATCGCCATGGTCTCGGTGATGCTGGCCTGCAGGCCGGCCACCCGCGGATCGGCCGCGGTGCGTTTGTTGACTTCGCCGGCGAACACGACCGCTGCTGCGGGCGCTCCGCCGATCACCGAGGCGTAAGACCCCTCGACCGCGGCGATCTCCATGTTGTCGTTGAGCGTCCCGGAGAACACGACGAACGCGCCGCCGTGGTAGCGGGAGACCACGCAGAAGACGATCGGGCCGTCGAAGTTGACCACCGCGCGGCCGATCTCCGCGCCGTACTCCAGCTGCAGCCGCCGCAGCGACTCCGGGGAGCCGTCGAAACCCGACAGGTTGGCCAGCACGACGAGCGGGCGGTTCCCGCTGGCCGCGTTGATCGCCCGTGCGGTCTTCTTCGACGAGCGCGGGAACAGTGTGCCGGCCGTCCACTGGGCCGGGCCGTCTACCGGGAACGGGCCGTGCCGTGGCAGCGGGCGAGACTCGATACCGATCAGCGCGACCGGCTGACCGCCGAGGTGCGCGTCGAGCACCACGACCGACTCTGCGTCGTGCATGTCGGCCCAGCGCTCCAGGGTGGGGTGGTCGGCATCGGCTACGCCGCGCAGCAGCGAGCGCATGTCGAAGGGTTTCTTGCGCTCACCGTTGATCTGGGGATCGAAGATCTCCCCGAGCGTGCTGAAGCCGCAACCTGGCCCGGCGTGCGGCGACGCGGAGATGTCCCGGTCAGCGGCGTCGGTGGAGGGGGCTGGGCGGGGGAAACGCTCACCTGGCGCGGTGTAGGTGTGCTCGTAGTGTGCGAGCAGCACGTCGACTGCTGTGGACAGGTCGGGTGCCCAGTACTGGGCCTGGCCGTTCGGTCCCATGATCCGGTCGTAGCCGCCGATGCCGAAGTTGTCGTCGGCGGAGACCCCGCCGGAGTAGTCCAGCGACTGCTTGCCGGTGAGCACCATCGCCGAGTCCGGGGTCATGACCAGGATGCCCTTGGTGTGCATGAGCATCGTGGCCTCGGCATTCCAGTACGGCTGGGCGCCGACGTTGATCCCGCTGACCACGACGTTGATCTCGCCGCCGTCCTGGGTGAACTCGATGATCCTGCGGAGCACCCGGGACACCCAGTCCATGGTCTCGGTGCCAGAGTCCATCGCGATCTTGGCGCCCGCGGAGATGGCGAACCATTCCACCGGGGCGTGCAGCCGCCGGGCCAGCTCGATGGCGGCGAGGACCCGGCGGCACTCTGGCTCGGCGATCGCGCCGAGCGCATGGGTGGGGTCGCCCAGCAGCGCGACGCGGCGCATCCCCTCGGGGTAGCGCTTCGTGGGCGTGGCGACCACGCCGAGCACGATGTTCGCGGTGTTCGAGCCCGGCGCGCGTTCCACCGGGGCCGGAGCTCCGGTCTCGTCGAGGTCGTACTCAGTGAACGTGCCCGGGGCGCCGCCGCGGTCGGGGGAGCGGGTGATCAGCGGGATGAGCTCGTAGGGGTACACCGCACCGCGGCGGCGGGCCCGGATCACCTTCTGCGTGTAGGCGTTCAGTTCGCGCAGCGGGCCCGGCGGCGGGTCGGTGATGCGCAGTGTCAGCCCGGCGCCTGGCGGGCGGGACATCCGCAACATCAGCTCTCGGGGTTCGGCGGCCCGGTCACGGGCATCGGCTACCCGGAACTGCACCAGGACCTGCTCCAAACCCAAGCCCTCGGTGCGCGGGGCCAGCGACCGGATGACCTGTTCAAGCTCGGTGAGCGGCGCGTCCAAGACCGGCCAGACGTAGAGCTGGACCCGGTTCCATTCCAGCTTCGCCGCGGCGCGGTCGGCTGAGCGGGCCGCGCGCAGGCTGTCCAGGCAGGCGTCGAGGATGCGCTCAAGCTGGGGCAGGCCGCTGATCCGGCCGTCCTCGCCTCGCAGGATCGTCAGGTCGCGGACGTCGGACAGGGCGATCAGCCGCTGATCGTCGGGGACACCGCGGCCCTGGATGCGGAACAGGTGCACATCAGCGGCGGAGGGCAGCCGGGTCAGCTCGAATCCTGACAGCCTCCACAGGCCGAGCCGCTCGGCGACCATCGGGTGCAGGCCGCGCAGCGCCCGGTCCTCCACCGCCGCCCCGGTCTCCATCGCGCCGCGGAAGGTAAACCAGGTCGGCCCGCCGCTTTCCGCACCGTCGGGCCGGCGCACCGCGACGGCGACCCGGCCCACCGCGGGCGGGATGGCGCCGAGCTTGCCGCGGATCCTGGCCGCGCGAGCGTCCGGGTCGTCGCGGCCGTCGGCGTCGGATGTCTGCGAGGTAACGTACAGATCAATCAGCACGGTACGGTCAGCTGGCAGGGTGTCCACGAGCCGGCGCAGGTCGGTCGTCCCGTCGGTCTCGGTTCCGCTGGCCACGGTGGCGACGAGCAGGTAATCGCGCCCCTCATGGACGTACTCGGCGGTCAGCAGCGGGCGGCCGTTATGCATGATGATCTTGACTTGGTCCAGCGGCCGGATCCGGTAGTACCGCCGCGTCATCACCTCGAGCATGACCGCGTGGTGCCGTTCGGCGAAGACTCCGAGGATCGGCTCACCGGAGGCGACCATGGCGTCGATCTGGGTCGCCCGGGCCTCGGGATCGGGGGAGAGATGGTCGAGTTCCGCGCGCACTTGCTGCTGCGCCTGCGCCCGCTCGCCGGCGATCAGCGGGGCGTCGAAGCAGCGGTACACGACCTGCCGGGCCAGGTCGCCGATCACCGGGTGGCGCAGTTGGGTGGCGGACACCAGCTGGTCGAGGACCCGCCGGTAGCCGTCGCGGGCGGGCGCGGGTAGCGACTCCGGGCGGCTCAGCCGCCACTGCAGCAGCTCTGACACGACCGGCACGTGCGCGGCTGCGCGGCGGTGGGCGAGGAACATCCGGTAGAGCACAGGGTCCAGGTCGGGTGAGGGCTTGAGGTTAGTGATCCCGTAGTGGGCCAGCGCACGGCGCAGCTTGATCCGGAAGGACTCTGGGATTCCTTCGGCGTCGGCGTCTCTGGAGCGCAGGTAGGCGTAGAGGTACTCCTGCGGGTTGCGGGTGGCTTCGGCGTCTACGGCGGACTCGTCGTCGGCTTCGGCCCCGTCGGGCACCCGGCGATTGCGCGACAGCGCGCACAGGTCAGCGAAGATCCGGAGGACCTCGGTCTCCCCGGCGAGCACCTGCGGGTCGTCGTCGGGCAGCTCGGCCCGGGCGGCGGCCAGCGCCAGCAGTAGCTGGCGGGTCTCGCGGTCCTCGATATCGAAGCCCAGCACCAGCGAGCGCAGTGCTGCCAGCGCGTCGGCGGCGCTGGCGGCCGGGCCGCGGTCAACTGTGACCGCGCCCCCCAGCGCGCTCAGATTGGCCCGGGTGCCTGACGCCCGGCCCCCGATCCCATCCAGTTCCGGGTCCTGTTCTATCCGGACCAGCTTGGTGCCGCTCTCGACCTGGGTGTTGACGTCGACGAGCACCTCGGTGACCCGGCCCGTGGCGGGCGCATGCAGCGCCGTCTCCAGCTTCATGCTCTCCACGACGGCCACGACGTCGCCCTCCGCGACCGCGTCACCGGCCGCGACCGGGATGGCCACCACCATGGCGGGCGCCGGGGCGCGGACTAGCCCGGCCTCACCGCCGGACACCTGGTGGATCGCGCCGTCGACTTCGATGCGGTAATCCGCGCCTTGCGTGACCGAAAGCACGGTGAAGGCCTGGTCGCCGACGGTGAGCCTGCGCTCGAACCGGCCGTAGCGCTCGACGTCGAGGTCCACCGCGTGGCCGTCCAGCTCCACCCGGTAGCGGACCGGGCGGCACCGGGACACCCGCAGCCGGTAGGCGGCACCGTCCGCGCGGACGTCGACCTGATGCCAGGTCTTATGCCCGGCCTCGGGACGCCCGCGCTCGGCGGATGCGAATAGCCGGCCTTCCTGGCGCTGCGCGTGTGCATCGTAGGCCTCGACGGCGGTGGCCAGCAGGGCGATGTCGAGCCGCCGCGGCGGGGCGTAGCCGTCGGCCATCATCGCATCGAGCCAGGTCGTGTCGACCTCTCCGGCGACGAACTCCGGCCGGTCCAGCAGGTCGAGCAGGAACGCCTTGTTCGTGGTGCCGCCGTGGATCACCACAGCGGTCTGCCTGAGTGCGCGCACGAGCCGGGCGCGGGCCTCGCGGCGGTCCCGGCCCCAGGCGATCACCTTGGCGATCATGGAGTCGAACTGCGGCGGGATGACGTCGCCGGCGGCCACCCCGGTGTCGACCCGGATGCCCGGGCCGGTAGGCAGCGCCAGGTGCTCGATCAGGCCCGGCGCGGGCGCGAACCCGTGCTCGGGGTCCTCGGCGCTGAGCCGAGCCTCGATCGCGTGCCCGTGCCCGGGCGGTGCGGCGGCCGAAACGTCAGCCAGCGTGCCGCCCGCGGCGATGTGCAATTGCAGCTTGACGATGTCGACCCCGGTGGTTACCTCGGTGACCGGGTGCTCGACCTGCAGCCGGGTGTTGACCTTCAGGAACGACAGCAGCCGTTCCTTGGGTTCGTAGAGGAACTCCACCGTCCCGGCGTTGACGTAGCCGGCCGCCCGGATCAGCTCGGCGGCACTGGAACGCAGCATGTGCTCCTGCCCGGCATCCAGCACAGTCGAGGAAGACTCCTCGATCACCTTCTGGTTGCGCCGCTGCACGCTGCAGTCCCGGACACCCAGCGTCCACACCGTGCCCTCGGCGTCGGCGACAACCTGGACTCCGACATGCCGGCCGCCGCGGATCGCCCGCTCCAGGAACACCGTCGCGTCCCCGGCGGTCTTCGATGCTTCCGAGCGCGCCCGCTCGAAGGCCCCGGCGAGTTCTGCGGGGGAGGTGACCAGCCGGATGCCCCGCCCGCCGCCGCCCGCAGTGGCCTTGACCATCAGCGGGTAACCGATCGTCTTGGCCTGTGGGCGGGCCTGCTCCAGGTCGGCCACCGCACCGCCGCTCCACGCCGCGAGCGGTACGCCGACCTGCCCGGCCAGCCGCTTGGCCTCGATTTTGTCGCCGAGCTTGTGCATGACCTCAGCCGACGGGCCGATGAAGGTGATGCCCAGCCGATCACACAGCTCCGCGAACTCGGCCTTCTCCGAGACGAACCCCCAGCCTGGCCAGGCCGCGTCAGCCCGGCACTCGCGTAGCGCCCGCTCCAGCTCGGCGTAGTCGAGATATGGGCTGGCACCGAACGAGGCCCCGTCGGCCACGGGGTCGGCCGGACCAATGAGCACCGCCTCGTCGGCCTCGCGGACGAACATCGCCCGCCGGTCGGCAGCGGTGTACAGGGCGATGGCGCGCAGCGCCCGCCGCTCTTCGGCGTTCCACTCCCGGACGGCGTTGATCAGCCGCATCGCGGGTTCGCCCCGGTTGATGATCGCGACGCGCTGGAAGGCAGGCTTGGTTCCCCGGCTACTCATCCGATCACTCGCCGAACGCGACGCGCACGTCATCGGTCGTCGTGCCGGTCGCCCGTGCTGCTGGCACGGAGCCGCGATTGATGCCGCCGATGATGTCCAGCACCATTTCGTCGGCGACGATGGCGGGGTCGATGCGCAGCACCGCGTAACCGCCGACGGCACCGGCTCCGAAGCCCGGTGTGAAGACCCGGGTCGGCCTGGTGATCACCCCGTCGCGGACGGCATCGTGCACAGCGATCGGGATGCTCGCCGACGACACGTTGCCCATCGTCTCGACGTTGAAGTACAGCTGGTCGGCGGACAGCCCGGCCTTCCCGGCCAGGCTGAGGATCATCGTCTTGTTGGCCTGGTGCGGGACGATCAGCTCGATGCTCTGCAGCAACGTCCGGCCTGGGTCGTCCGGATCGCTCTGGGCGCCGAGCTCGTCGAGCATCTGGGCCAGGTAACGCTGCACCAGGGACTTGACCTCGGGACCGTACACGGTGATGTCATTGTCGAACTCAGGGTTCGGCCAGATGATCGAGTTGACCTCACTTCTCGGCCCGCTCGCATAGGTCTGCACGACCTCCACGTCGCCGGTGGCTCCCGGGGCGGCCGGGGCGATGACCATCGCCGCAGCACCGTCCCCGAAGATCATCCGCGAGGGACGGGAGCTGCCGATCTTGTCGGAGAACTTCTCCACGCAGACCAGCAGGACCGGCCGCTTGACTTCCTGCAACTGCCGAATGGCCTCGGCCAGCCCGTAGGGCAACCCCGCGCAGGCCGCCACCAGGTCGGCTGAGGCGTGCGTCTGCAGCAATCCCAACTCGCCGGACAGCCAGCACGCGACCGATGGAATCTGCCGGTTGCTGGTGCAGGTGCTGACCAGCACCGCCCCGATATCCCCGGGCACCCGGCCGGACTTCGCCAGCGCAGCCCGGGCGGCATGCAGGGCCAGCTCCTCCGGCTCACGGCTGGTGTAGCGGCGCTGCTCGATGCCGGTCTTCGCGCTGATGTCGGCGGCGCTCATCGGCGACCAGGAGAAGCTCGCGTTCCTGATCACGTCGGCGTTGTCACAGACGTGCTCGCCGCGCACCACCGCCAGCGCCGCCAGCCTCGGCTGGATCGCGAACGCCTCCCGCACCCGCACTGGCGGGTAAGGGCTAGCAGGCGGCACGGCCTCCAATGGCACGCGCCGCACCGGGACAGCAGCGTTCTTGTCGACGGAGTTGCGGCCGGTGGCACCGGCGCTCTTGACCCGGTCGATGAAGGCCATCACGTCCCGGTCCCGGGGATGGAACGCGACCACGAAGTCGTCGTCGCCGATCCGGGCAGGCTCCCGCAGCACGGTGCGCGAGCGGTTCCACGGGTACTGGTTGTGCAGCACCATCGCCCAGCGCATCAGCGCCTCCAGCTCCGGGACGCTCTCGTCGGCGTCAAAGATCTCCTCGGCCCGGAAAACCGGGTAGTCCGGGTCGTGATCGGGTATCACGAACGTCAGCGCGTCGGGCTGATCCAGGAACTCAGCGACCGTTGGCTTGATCGGTGGCAGCTCGGTGGCATGGTGCAGCTTGTTGCGGAACAGGTCGAACAGCAGGCCGAACACCTTGTCCTCGGTGTCGGCGTCCCACGTTGCGGGCAGCTCACGGAAGGCCCGCTCAACCGCGGCCACCTTACGCTCGCTGTCTTCCCACGGGGTCAATACCGGCAGGAAAACGTCGTCGCGACGCTTCGCCACGTCGCGCCAGCGCGTCGGCCGCTTCTCGAACATCGTGATCGAGTACCGGTTGGCCCAGAACAGGTTCTGGCCCAGATCGCGCAACAGCTCAAAGCGGCCCGGATAGGCCCCGGACTCGACGCGGGCCAAGATGTCGGTGCCAGTAGGTGCCTTCGCCTCGAAATCCCGCTCGATCACGGCGCTGAACTGCTCAAGCGACCTCAGGACCGAGAAATCCAGCTCACCAAAGAAATTCGCCGGGAACACCAGACGACCGTGCCGGTTGACCACAAACGGTTTCACACGTCACCTCCGGGTCGAACGTCTCCTGATCCACCGGCGACCTGCCCTGCTCGGTCACGTGGTCTGAACCTGTCGGCGAATGGGGGTAGGCGCGTTTGCGCAAGATCGGGGTGACGTGCGCAGGGAGCGGCTCAGCCGTGCGCCAGCCTGGTGGCCGCCAGGCGCTACGGCACAGGCAGGCCCGTCGAGCATGCAGCAGGCCCCGGAAATCAGGCTGTGCTCCGTTCGACGCGACTCCACCGGCCAAGCGTCAGCCGCCGGCGTGACCTGGTCCCGATCTTGCTCAGCGCCCTTGCGCGGCTGCATGTCCCGCTCGTTGCCGACGGGAAGCGGGATCCGCTGGCGGATGGGCGCTGTCATGTGCCACCTCGGCTTGCCTATGCGCGAGAAGCGCCACCGGGGTCCAGAGCAGCAAAAGTCGCAATCTCGCCTATATGCAGGCACATCGAGCGTGATTGCCCCGACGATGACGCTACGCGCAATCCGGCGGGGCAACAAGCGCCGCGGCGGATCATTGGAGGCACAGCCGCTGAGGTGGCAGGTGCAGCCCATGCGAGTCGCCTGGCACGCGCCCGGCTGGTCTGCATGGCGGCGACACCAGCACGGTGCCAAACCTGCCACTACCAGCAGTTCATCGACTCCAGCGGCGTGGCGACGCAGGCGCACGGGCGGAAGCACGCCGGGGGTGACCTGCATCTAGCCTCGCCACAGCGCCAGGTGTTGCGGAGTTCTTTGGGGTTGCCCCGCTCTGACCCGATTCCGCGAGTAGTGCCGCTGAGTTGATCTTCGGAGCGGAAGTTGATCTTTGCGGCCCGGTTTTGCGTTTGCAGGCAGGCTTGAGTTCCGGGTGTCGCGCCGGGTTCGCGGTTTCCGGGTCGGGGCCGTGCGGGCCGGGTGGTCAGGACGCTGCGGGGAGTTCCCGGAGGCGGGCGAGGATCTCGGCGAGCAGGCTGCTACCAGGCGGGAGCCGCAGGGTCAGCTGTCCGGCGTGGCGGACCAGCCGGCCGGGGATGGCGATGAGCCGGCGGCGGAGCGTTGCGATCATGGCTTTGCCACCGCGGACGCCGTGACCGGCCAGGATGGTCTGGCCGCGGGTGGCGGCGGTGAGCTGGTGCAGCCACGCGGTGATGCTCGCGGCGAGCAGCGCGCCCTGCATCCAGGCGGTATTGACCTGGATGTATCCCGACGGCAGGTGCCGGAGGGCGGCGCCGTGCTTGCTGTCACGGAAGATGTTCTCGATGGTGGTCCGGTGCCGGTACCAGTGCTCCGCCGCCGCGGCCTTGCCCGGTGCGGACACATCCAGGTTCGTCAAGATGAACGAGTAGGCGTAGATCGCGCCGGCGCCGGCCAGCCCGGGGAGGGGCAGGGCGCGCTGGGCGGGGTGCAGGGTCCGGCGCCGCCGCGACCGCGGGTCAGCGGAAACCTGGCCCGGGTCCAGCCGGACCCGGCGAATCAGCAGGGATGTGCTCGCCGGCCACCAGTCCGGCCGGTAATCAGCGACAGCGACCCGGGCATTGTCCATGTCAATCGCGTCGCGCCAGTCATCCTCGCTGATGCCGTCGAGCAGCCGCCACAGCGGAGCGATCCTCTTAGCGCCGATCGCGAACGAGATGTGCCCGTCGTGGGCGGCGCGGGCCAGCGCCCCGGCGAAGTACCCGGCGTCGGCGCGCAGCGCCACCCGCCCCCCGGCCCGCGCCCGTTCCGGCAGGGCAGCCAGTGCCCGGCGCAGCAGATCCGGTGCGGTCGCGCGGGGGTCGTCGGTCCCGGTGCCCAGGTCAGCGGCCAGCACGGTCTCAGTCTCTGCCCAGCTGGCCACGTGCGGGCGGCCCACCCGCTGGCCCTGATGGTTATACGCCACGCCGCGTTTCTTACGACCGCAGGCCTCCACGTCGGTGGCATCCAGGTCAATCGTGACCGGCCCCCCGGCCAGCGCCGCCGCCCGCGCCGCGGGCAGCACGTCCAGCATCCGCTGCGTGACCACCGCCAGCCCCGTTTCCACCGACCGCCACTGCTCGCCGGTGATCCGGCGGGCCAGGCCCGCCGCGGTCGTCGAGCTCAGCCCCGGCACCGGCGTGATCTGCTGCCCGGCCGCATCCGCGCGCTGCCGGTCTAGTCCGACGAGGAAGTCCTCCCCGGCCAGCTGCGCCGACGCGATCCCTGTCAGCAGCTCCCCGGCCCCGAAACCGCGATCCCGCTGCTTAACCGGGCCCACCGCCGCATCCAGCGCATCGATCACGCCGAGCCGGTCACACAGCTCGCTGACCGCGGCCAGCCCGGAGCTGGGGGTCAGGGCCCGATCCGGCACGCCGACCCGCACCTGCCGGCGCTTCCGTCTTCCGCCGCGTATCCTGGCCACCAGATAGGTGTCCTCTCCGCTGAGACGATTGTCACTTCGCAATGATCATCATCCCAGCTCAGAGCGGCACCTATCGGCATTTCCAGGTCGTGTCACCGACCTACTCGCGGAATCGGGTCTGAGCGCGGCCAACAGCGGAACTGCGACGCTCAGCATCGGCACGGAATCGCCGATCTGCGGGTCACGAACTTATGAAGTGCCACGAGAAATATCACCCCGGATGATTGAAAAAAGCCTGCCATTCGCTGACCCTCTGCATGAGGGGCAAGAACCGGCCCTGAAACGGCAGATTCAGCACGTTACCCGCTGGGACGCCGGACAGGGAGCAGGACCCAACGATGGCGTTCTTCCTGCTCAGTAGCCCGGATCTCAGCTCAAGACCTGGGATCGGTGTGCCGCAGGCCGCAGCCGCCCGCGAGGAGCAAGCCCGGCTCGAACGCCTGTGCGGCATCTCACGCGGTCCCGGTTGCGGTACTTTGCTGCTGTACAATCGTCCCGGCTGTTCGAATTATTTCCTTGACCTGTGGAGCTAAGGGGACTCGAACCCCTGACCCCCTGCTTGCAAATCGAGTTATCCACCTGCGGGTAGGGCGCTGAGCTAGTCAGTGGGTCGCCCCTGAGTGACCGCAATGTACCGCTGGTGACCGAGGGCAATGGCACGTTAATGGCACGGCGATCTTGAGTCGTCGCTGGGTTATGGGGAGGAGCATACTGCTTTGTAAGATGGCCAGTTCCGGCAACCGGAGGGATACGTGCGATGAAGGTCTGCATCGTGGGAGCCTCCGGGAAGCTCGGACAGTACATGGTGCAGCACGCGCTGGACCGGGGCTACGAGGTGGTCGGGGTGTGCCGTGAGCAGAGCGTCGCGAAACTCGATGCGTTCAAGGGGCGCATGACCGTCGTACCGGGGGCGACGGACGACCGCGAGGTCATCAGGAAAGCGGTGGCGGGGTGCGACGGGGTCCTCACCGTGATGACCCCCATAGGTGTCCACGGGTACTCCACTGGGACGGCTCAGGCGGTGCTCGACTTCGCCCCGCCTGGCGCGCGCCTGGTGTTCTCCTGTGGGTGGCACATCTCGCGTGACGGCCAGGACGTCTACTCGTGGAGGCTCAAGTGGAAGGTAGTTGTCCTCGGGGGGTTCGCCAAGCTCGCCCGGGTGGTGGACCTAGACGACCAGGTCGAAGCCTGCCGACGCGTGTTCGCCAGCGATACGCGGTGGACCGTCGTGCGTGGAAGCGACCTCGAAGAGGGCGAGAGCCAAGGCCTACCCGTGTGGAGTCGGCACGTAGGTGACCCCATTCTCAAGAGCAACATCACGCGCCGCGTGGACTTCGCCCTGTTCATGGTAGCGGCCCTCGAGAACGACGAGCTGATACACGAGGCACCGGCGATCGTCGGTTGCCGGACACCCTCGGCGCTTGCGCATGCGGCTGATGCGGGGCCGTCGACTGGTCACTGACGGTCGTCGGAGGCCCAGAAGACCCGCAACCTTCTGATTCGTAGCCAGATCAGGGCTCCTTCGGTGGGGCCGCGCCACAAGCGAGCCGCCGGGTCGATCCGCGCGGTCCTTTTGCTTGTATCCATTTAACTTGTTTTTGCTATTATGCCGGGACCTCCGTGTCAGGCCATCTCCATGCATACCAGACAATGACCGCCGTGGCGGCAATCATTATGATTGAGAAGAATGCATAGGCCAAAGTCGGTTTATTAACAAATAGCGTGGCGAGCTGAACAACAGTCAAGAGTATGCCCACGATGATGTTCGACCAGCGATTTGCTCGGTACCTCAGTATCCGAGACAGGAGAACCATGGCTATCGAAATCTCAAGCAGTACGCCAGCTCCCAGCAGGAAGACCTGAGTGTAATGAACGGCCGGTTTATGATTTATGAATACACTATAATATAGTGTGGTAATATCGATGTAGGCAGCATTGAAATTATAGAATATCCACAGGAGCGATAGTCTTTCTTTCGTATCCTTCACTCCGTGCTCCTTTAATTGGATTCATCTTACTCTTTATTATCAACGATTTACCGCCGGTGGCCTGGAACGCCCTGAGGTGGGCCGCGCGGCTGCTGCCATCCCGTCTCCCGGCCCTGCCGTCACCGGCGCCTCCCCACGAGCACAAGGCAAAAAGTTTAACACCGGCTGCCCTCTGGCGGCCATCCTCTTTGAACCTCCAAATTTCGGATGCTGGCCGGACACTTGAGTCTCTAGCCGCGCGAGCCTAGGGTTCGTCCGGGAGTGGCTGCTCTCTCGCATAATGCGGTCAGCGCCACTCCAGCCAGGACCAAAGCGCTCCCCCGTCACCGCGGTTGTGGTTACGTACTCGCTGCGGACCAAGCCCGCCGAACACGCTGGCGACGACGGGCAGCAGGTCGGTGGCGGTAGATGCGATGGTGGCGCTCGCTCGCCAGGGAGAACTACTCTTGCCCGTTCTTCCTGATAGACGCGAATCCCTTGTGAGTGGTAGCCGGGTCCATGCTCGGCGTAGCCGACCGCGTAGCGGCGCCGTTAGGGCGGCATTGACGCGGGTACCGCGAGCTGGACAATCGGTGCCGAGGAAGACGGGCCACGCGTCCGGATGAGCATGCCGCATTGCCAGTTGATCAGTGGTGAAGTCCGCCCTGACCGGCGCGCCCGCGCGAGCGTGCCCTCAAGGCAGAGCGCGGCGCGGGAGGCGCCGGGCGCGGCGGCGCGGAGCGTCGCCGCCTTGATCTAATACGGCTCAATTCGGCAACGCTGCGTTCAGGTGGATGTGGCCGATGTGGCCGCGGTGGTGGCTGCTGTTCTAGTTGCACGTCCTGCCCGTAGGCGTATGCTGCCCTGTAGTGCTAGCACGACAGGCTAGGACCTAGCACTCAGGGCGGATAATGACGCAGCGCCTTGACCCTCGATCTGATCGCCCGCTGTCGTTGCAACTGGCGGATGCTCTGCGGGCAGAGATTCAGGAGGGTCAGCGGAGGCCGGGGAGCCAGCTCCCGACCGAGAGCGAATTCCAGCATGCCTACGGGGTGAGCCGGACGACGATCCGGGCGGCCCTGGCGACCCTGGTTGCTGAGGGCCTGGTGGTGACTCGCAAGGGTTTCGGGTCCTACGTTCGCGACCGGCAGCCGCTCCGCCGGATCTCCTCGACGCACCGACATGCGTCGCACCGGACATCGGGTATGCCGGAGTTCGACACCGAGGCGATAGCCCAGGGTCAGGTTCCCTCACGGCGGATGATGATGATCGGTCGCGGCCCTGTCCCGGCCGACATCGCGGCGTGGCTCGCCTGTTCGGCCGGTGACGAGGCCGTGATCCGTAAGCGGCTCCAGCTCCTGGCCGATGTTCCGGCCGTGATCTCCACCAGCTATTACCCGCTCTGGGTAGCTGCCGGTACCCGGCTGGAGCTCCCCGAAGCGCTCCCGGAAGGACCGGACAACCTCATCGAGCAGCTCGGCCACGAGTTCGCCCGCGGCCTGGAGCTGCTGCGCACCCGCATGCCGACCCCGGATGAGGCCCGGCTCCTGGAGCTGGAGGCCGGTGTCCCCGTTGCGCGGATGCTGCACATCGACTACGACCCTGAAGGCCGGACTCTTCAGGTGGCCGATGACCTGTATGCCGGTGACCGGCACGAGTTCGCGTTCGAGTGGGAAGGCGACGGAGTGGCTAAGAGTGAATGAATGGCCGCGCAACTGGGGTGACCTGATCCGCGGTATCGGCTGCGAGATGTGCGAGGCCGGGCGTCCCGACGCCGACCAGTACGGGATGCGCATCCGCGAGGGCCAGTACACCGACGCCTACCTCCAGCGCGCCGATGTCCAGCCCGGATACACGCTGGTGATCTGGCGCGGACGGCATGTCACCGAGCCGACCGAGCTGGACGAAGCCGAGGCGGCCGGGTACGGAGCTGAGGTCCTGGCCGTGGCGCGCGCGCTGATTACGGTCTACCAGCCGCTCAAGATGAACTACGAGACGCTGGGCAACTCCCTTCCCCACCTGCACACGCACCTGGTCCCCAGGTTCACCGAGGACCCGCGTCCCGGCCAGCCGTTCCCCCTGTCGGCGCAGGCACCGGAAGCACAAATCCCGGAGTCACGGCTAGCCGCCGAGGCCGCTGAGCTGCGCTCTCTCCTGCGGTAAGGAATCTCTAGCCTTAAGGCAACCGTCCAGAAGCTAGTACCTGTCGTCCTGTAGTCCTAGGATGATAGACAGGACCTAGCAACTGGAGGTGTAGGGCAATGGCTCTACGGAACGGCTCACGGTTTGCCGTGAGCATGCACGAGGTGTTCTCGCACGGGTGCTGCCTGGTGCCCGACTCGATCACCGAGGCCCAGGACTACGACGAGCAGACCAAGCGGCGCACCCCTTCGGTCGACAAGCTGACCGGGCGCCGGGTGTGGCAGTGCCGGGTCTCGGACCTGGACCCCGACCTGGCGGGCCGGACCAGGGAGACGGTGGTGAAGATCCTGGCCGACCGGGAGCCGGTCCCGCCGACCCGCCAGCCGTTCGAGCTGGTCGAGTTCGAGGGCCTCCAGGTCACCCCGTACGTGACCGACAAGGGCCGGATGGCCTACTCGCTGCGCGCGACCGGCCTGAAGGCCGCGACGGTCCGCCAGCCCGCCAAGGATGCGGCCTGATGCCCGCCCGCCGGGTGACCGCGCTGACCCTGCCGGTGGACGTGCGGTCGGCGGTGGCGTTCGAGGCCTACCGGGACCGGACCCCGCTGCTGACCATCATGACCGCCCGCCCGGCGCTGCTGGTCACCCTGACCCTCCCCGAGCGGCTGGATGCCGGTCACGTGCGGTTCGCCCGCGACCTGG